>Ga0209591_10007503_pt1 | contig 11983 bp, 12 predicted proteins | sample MAT01_FD_187207 | JGI IMG/M metagenome (GOLD analysis project Ga0209591, IMG submission 187207) | Freshwater microbial communities from Lake Fryxell liftoff mats and glacier meltwater in Antarctica - MAT-01 (SPAdes) (version 2) | ecosystem: Environmental > Aquatic > Freshwater > Ice > Liftoff...
GCACAGGCAACTATGGGCAGTGTGTGCCGTTGGAAGGCGGTGTCATTCTGGATGTATCTGGAATGCAGCAGGTGAAATGGGTGAAACCGGGGATCGCCTGTGTGGAGCCAGGAGTGAAAATGGCAGCGATCGATAAGCATACGCGGGCAAGCGGCTGGGAAATTCGTATGTTTCCCTCTACTTATCGTAAGGCGACGATTGGTGGGTTTATCGGCGGGGGCAGTGGCGGCATTGGGTCGGTAACTTATGGGCAATTGCGCGATCGCGGCAATCTGTTGGCGCTGCGGGTTGTGACAATGGAAGAAGAACCCAAAGTGGTGGAACTGCGGGGCGATGATGTCTACAAAGTGGCACACGCTTGGGGCACTAATGGCATTATCACCGAGCTAGAAATTCCCTTAGCACCTGCCTATGCCTGGTCAGAAGCGATCGTTGCCTTTCCCGATTTCATGACCAGCGCCCGATTTGGGCAGGCGTTGGGCAACAGCGACGGCATCATCAAAAAAATGGTGTGTGTCTGTGCCGATCCGTTGCCGACTTACTTTGCCGCTTTAAAAAGCAGCATTCCTACCAGCAGCCATGTGGCAATGGTGCTAGTTGCAGAATGCAGCCTAGAGCCGTTTGCGGAACTGGTGAAAGAGTTTAACGGTGAAGTTTGCTATCAGAAAACGGCGCAGGAGGCAAGCAAAGGGATCACGCTGGTGGAATATTCTTGGAACCACACCACGCTTCACGCGCGCAGCATTGATCCGACGTTGACCTATCTACAAACTTTGTTTCCCGCTGATCCAGAGCTAAAGGTGCTTGAGCATTTATATGATCACTATGGCGACGAAGTGATGATGCATCTGGAATTTATTCGGGTGGGTGGATCGATTCGCCCAGTTGGCTTGCAGGTGGTGCGCTATACGACGAGCGATCGCCTTCAAGAAATCATGGAGTATCACGAGTCAGTCGATGCCTACATCTTCAATCCTCATACCTATATTTTGGAAGACGGCGGCAGAAAAACTGTAGATATCCAGCATTTGAACTTTAAGGAAAGGGTCGATCCGGCGGGGTTGCTCAATCCCGGCAAGATGAAAGCATGGCTAGAAAGGCGTAGTGAGTCGGAGTGCTAGTCGGGTTGGCTGCGGTTCAAAAGGTGTGCCGCGCTTGGATCTTATGGTATGCTCGTCCAAATAAGGACTTATTTTGCGGTCGAGCAATTCGTCTTGCGTCACCGGTGAGTAATGTCCCGCATTTCACTGTTTGTTTCTCTCGTTAATCGGAGACTCGCTATGTCTGTTTACGTTGGTAATTTGTCCTTTCAAGTCACCGAAGAGAATGTGGTAGAAACCTTCTCAGAGCATGGGAAGGTTGTAAGTGTGCAATTACCCAAGGATCGGGAAACGGGGCGTATGCGCGGATTTGCATTTGTGGAAATGTCTTCTGAAGCAGAGGAAACCGCAGTAATTGAAGCATTGGATGGAGTGGAGTGGATGGGGCGCACGCTGAAGGTGAACAAGGCAAAGCCACGCGAAGACCGCCGCCCGGCAGGTGGAAGAGATAGCTTTAGTGGTAGCGATCGCCGATACTAACTGAGGGAATCTCACTAACAGTTGAATCTAGTTTTCAACTGAGAGATTTAAGTTTAGAGGCTCAGCAAATCTAACCTCTCAAACTTTTACACTCAAGTTAAATTGCTCTGCTGTTGGGGCAGATGAAAATTCTGAAATGATGGCGATTTATTTGGATAAAATCATCCATTTGCCAAGTCTAGTTTCACTTTAACGAGGTAGTAGCATGACTCAAGTAGTTGTGGGGGAAAACGAAGGGCTTGAGTCGGCACTCCGTCGATTTAAACGCCAAGTGGCGAAAGCGGGCATCTTTCAAGATATGCGGAAGAATCGCCATTTTGAAACACCAATCGAGAAGGAAAAGCGTAAAGCGATCGCTCGTCGGAGAAAGCGGTTTCGCCGTTTCAGCTAAGTTTTTGTGGGTGTGAGTATGCAGTCGCAATCTTGCAAGTAGCGGATGGCTAAGGTCTTTTTGCTATTACTAACTCATTGTTTTGTACGACCTAACCGTAAAAGCGATATTGCTTGGGAAATCATGGGCTGCTCACAAACTAGCGGATGAATACCCAATACTCCACGGTAAGATGAAAGGCTAGCTGTTAACCCGTCATGAAACATACATTATCCGTTTTAGTTGAAGATGAAGCAGGTGTTTTAACCCGAATCGCAGGTCTATTTGCGCGGCGCGGGTTTAACATCGAAAGCTTGGCAGTTGGACCCGCCGAACAACTGGGCATCTCCCGGATCACGATGGTGGTTCCTGGAGACGATCAAATCATTGAACAATTGACCAAGCAGCTCTACAAGCTGATCAATGTGCTTAAAGTGCAGGATATTACTGAAGTGCCCTGTGTGGAACGGGAGCTAATGCTGATGAAGGTGAACGCCAGCAGTGCAAATCGCTCTGAAGTGCTTGAACTGGCGCAAATTTTTCGGGCGCGTGTGGTAGATGTTGCCGAAGATTCTCTAACGCTAGAGGTGGTAGGCGATCCGGGTAAAATGGTGGCGATTGTCCAGGTGCTAAACAAATTCGGGCTGCGAGAAATTGCCCGGACTGGCAAAGTGGCTCTGACGCGAGAATCGGGCGTAAATACCGAATTTTTGAAGTCGCTAGAGTCTAAGGTTGAGGGGTTAAGCGCTAGGGGCTAACTTTGTTAGGGAAACGCTAAATTTTAACTGCGATCGCAGAAACTCCTATATCCTGAAAGGCAGGTTCAGGTTGTTAAATTTCAGTACGCTATGTTGTCACATATTGTTCGCCCGATGGTTCAAACCCAAGTTCGACTGCTGGCAAATAGCCGTGCAACTCGTTCGGTGCTGATTTCAACCGTTGCTCAATGGCTCAGTTTTTTAGGCGTTCATGCCCAGGTTGAGCAACTGAAAACAGCGAATGGCAAGATTCATCTCTGTCTCACAGTCGATAAACCCGACGCTTGCGATCACAACGATTGGCAAAAAATTGTCAGCAACTTGGGTAGCTGCACGTCAGATTACAGTTCATCCCTCGATACTGCTCAGCTTACAACCCATCAGCAAAGTACTCTCCAGCGCTTGCTTGCCTGCTTAATTCAGGTTGGCAGTCCAGGACAGCCGACCATATGGGAACAGTTGCAGCCTCAGTTAGAGGCAATTGGCTTTGATGAAACCACTTTGCTAGGGGTGCGATCGGCGTTGAAAGTGCCCCAATCATTGGATGATTTGGTGGATGGACTGGATGCGGATGTCGCCGCGATCGCCCTCCCAAAAGCGGTAAGTCTTGCCATGATGGATCGGCAGGTGAATCAATCCGAAGATCAAGCATTGGCGGCATTACTCAAGGCGATGAATCACGAAAACGCCTGCTGACACGAACAAAGACAAATGCATCGCTTTATTGAACAAATTGGAGCTTGTAGCGATAGAGCGCAACGGGGCGATCGCCCGCTACAAATGCCTTGGGATGGGGTGGATTGAGATAAACTGCTGTAAATTGATCGGCAGTCACACTTCCATCAGGCTGATGAGTATAGGCTGTGGTAATTTCTACCTGATTTTTGTAAGGGTTTTCAGGCGCTTGAAAGAACTGCTGAAATAGCTCCGAGGCAATGAAATGCTCTGAATCAGACTGCTCAACGCTACGCCCGGTGGCAAAAGAAAACAACTTTCGATTATCCCGAAACTTGGTGATCATGCGATTGGGGTCGCCTGAATCCACCCAAACGCGAAATACGCGATCGCCCAAGTAGGCTTTAGCAAGGCTCAACCCGTTAAACGCGCGATCGGATACGATCATCGGCTTTGTCAGAAATTTGGTCGGCAGCGAGAGGAAGGGGAATGCAGCTTTATTGCGCTCCAAAATGTTGCTGGGCACAAACCGTACCGAACAAGTCACGGGTGTATTTAAAAAATCTCGATTACCATCAAAACCAGGAGTTGTGACCTCTGGTGCCAACGGCGCAACCATTTCCACCAGCGTACTGGTCATTTTCCAGTTGCCTACTATCCAAACTGGATAAATCAAATCGCCTTCAACAGGTTGCACAGTGGGTTTATCGTTCCACTCAGGGAACGCAGCAATGCGCTCTGTCAGAGTACCCGCAAACACCACGGAAGGCGACCAGAGGCAGCCAATCAATAAAACTGGAAGTAAATAATAAGTGAGCTTAAGCAAAGAACGGAAACTTAAGAAAAGAAATTTCATGAGGCTTGTCTAAAAGGCAATAAATAGGGCGAAGACTTTCACTGTGCCCTACTTCACCTTTATTATTCCCTACTCGTTCCTAGGTTTTCTGGCTTGTCCTAAAGTGATGGGTTGCGAAACGGGATATTCCCTTTAAAAATACTTTCCTCTAAAACCACGCGATCGCGTCCTTCAGCTTTTGCCCGATAGAGCGCTCGGTCTGCCGCTGTCACAAGATGAATCGACGAGACATCGGCAAGGGGAGTAATCACTGCAACGCCAATACTGATAGTAACGAACTGACTCACTAACGATCCTTGATGGGCAATGTTTAAGTCAGCGATCGCCCGTCGAATATCCTTTGCAACTTTTAATGCGCCCTGCGTCGGTGTGTTTGGCAGAATAACCGCAAATTCTTCTCCCCCATAACGGGCAACCAAATCTCCGGGACGCTTGGTTGCCACCGAGATCGCGCCCGCAATTTGGCGTAAGCATTCATCGCCAGATTGGTGACCGTAGGTATCATTAAACCGTTTGAAGCAGTCCACATCACACAACACCAAAGCGAGGGGCTGTTGCTCTCTCGCTAATCTGCGCCATTCGTAGGATAAGGAACTATCAAACCCGCGACGATTCGCAACTTGTGTTAATCCATCTAAGTGGGCAAGCCGCTGGAGTTCTTGGTTTGCAAGTTGAAGAGCAGTTTCGGCGGCACGGCGATCGCGGATCTCATCACGCAGCCGTTCATTTTGCTGTTCAAGCTGTTTCTGTAATCGTCGCAAAGACAAATGCAGTTCAATACGGGCAATTACTTCCGTGCTGTGAAACGGTTTTGTAATGTAATCTACTCCGCCTACTTTGAATGCTTTAATCTTGTCTGGCAAATCATCTAGGGCGCTAACAAAAATAATTGGAATATCTTTTGTAGCAGGATTTGCTTTGAGTTTTTCGCAGACCTGATAGCCATCCATATACGGCATACAAACATCTAATAGAATCAGTTCAGGCAAAGTAGATTCTACTAATGCTAAAGCGATCTCGCCATTTGGGGCTGATTGCGTGCTAAACCCTCGACGGGTTAGTAAACTGCGAAGCAGATCTATGTTGTCGGGCACATCGTCCACAATTAAGATGATGCTTGGGTTTCGCTTTGTCTGCTGCTCGTTCATCAACCACTCTTTACTCAAAAAATTGACGCTCACTTAGGATCACGGATTAAATAAGCTGATCAGCATTCAAGTTGCATAAAATCGGGCTTGAAACCCTTGCTGTTAGGGGATCAGTTTGGAAAAAGTAGATGACGATTAGCTTAACATCGACAACTCCCCGTACGGGCGTAGCATTCGGCAGATAACTCTGCTTGAGTTGCAAGGGTTTTTGCCCGAATGCTACGCCCCTACCAAACCTCGGATTTATTTAATTTCCATTCCTTAGGAGGAATTAGTTAGGAAAAATAAATCGTAAATGGAATTGAAAACCGATCAGTCATCTTTCTCTCAATAATTTCTTAAAAATGTTCTCTCTTATTTTTTATAAGGTGATTTTAATCTTTAATTCTGAGGCTTAATTTAGTATTCCCGCCACAGATAACATTGGTATACAAATCGCCATAATGACAGTCAAGTTACGATGAATGGCGGAAATCTATTAGCAAATGCCGTAGATTTTTTATGCCATTTGCCATTCCTCACCCTTTGCCCAATGTCTGACCGTTTAATTCTGAGTAACGCTCGTATTCCCGGTTATGTTGGCTTACAACAGCTTACGATTCAAAATGAAATTATTGTTTCTCTGCAACCGCAGTCAAATTTTACTGCGCCTGATGGACTCGCTTTAGATTTGCTGGGCGACTGGATGTCGTTCGGCGGTATTGATCTACAAATTAACGGAGCCTTGGGGCTGGCTTTTCCCGACTTGAGCTTTGATACGGCAAGTAGGCTAGAGGGCATCAATCAGTTTCTTTGGCAGCATGGTGTTGATGGTTATTTGCCCACGTTGGTCACAACCTCTGTGGAAAATATCCAGCGATCGCTCTCCATCCTTGCTGCTCCCTCCTCCAGCATTCTGGGCGTTCATTTGGAGGGACCTTTTCTCAATCCAGCCAAACGGGGCGCTCACCCAGCGGAGCATCTGCTGCCGCTGACGTTGGAGACTGTGAAACGAGTGCTAGGCGACTATGCCAGCGTGGTGAAAGTGATGACATTGGCTCCTGAACTGGATGAAACAGGCGAGGTCATTCCTTATGTGCGATCGCTGGGCATCACCGTCAGCTTGGGGCATTCTCTAGCAACAGCGGCTCAAGCCCAACACGCTTTCGATCAAGGAGCCACCATGGTGACCCATGCCTTTAACGCGATGCCGTCCTTGCACCATCGAGATCCCGGTTTGCTGGGAGCCGCGATCGCCCATCCTCAAGTACGGTGTGGCTTGATTGCCGATGGACAGCACGTTTCACCGATCATGATAGACATTTTGCTGCGATCGTCTCAGTACGAGCAGGGAGTCTTTCTAGTCAGCGATGCCCTGTCTCCCCTCGGCTTGCCCGATGGCATTTATCCCTGGGATACTCGTCAAATTGAAGTGATCCAGGGTACGGCACGATTATTGGATGGCACCCTATCTGGCACGACATTACCGCTGCTGCTGGGTGTTCAAAACCTGGTGAAATGGGGCATTTGCGATGTTGAGCAGGCGATCGCCCTCGCGACCACTGCACCTCGACGGGCGATCGGGTTGTCTACCGATTACATCGGGCAACCTGCTCACCTACTCCGCTGGCATCAATCAAAATCTGGGGAACTGCAATGGGAAAGATTGGGAAATGTTGAGTTCTAAGTTTTGAGTTTTGAGTTCTAAGTTTTGAGTTCTAAGTTTTGAGTTTTGAGTTTTGAGTTTTGAATTTACGGCTTTCACTCGAAACTAGACTGCAACTCCTGTACGATCAACAGTGATTGCATTCTCACGACATAAACAACCACTATGACCGCAGTTGACGATAAAAAAATTGTTCGCGAATACTTCAACGCCACCGGATTCGATCGCTGGCGTAGAATCTACGGCGACGGCGAGGTAAACAAAGTTCAGCTAGACATCCGCACCGGACATCAGCAAACTGTGGATACCGTGCTGGCATGGCTGAAATCAGATGATAACCTGAAAGACTTGACGATTTGTGATGCCGGATGTGGAGTCGGGAGCCTCAGCATTCCTTTAGCAGAAGCCGGAGCGCAAGTATTTTCCAGCGACATCTCCGAGAAAATGGTAGGAGAAGCGAAAGAGCGAGCAGCGGCACTGTCTCTCGAAAACCTTACCTTTGCCGTGCAGGATTTGGAAGGATTAACCGGACGCTACCACACGGTTTTTTGCTTGGATGTGTTGATTCACTATCCGCAAGCCAAAGCGGCAGAAATGATTCAACATCTAAGTTCGTTGGCAGAATCGCGCTTGATCCTCAGCTTTGCGCCCAAAACTATTTTTTACACCGTACTAAAAAAGATTGGCGACTTTTTCCCTGGACCCAGCAAAGCTACTCGCGCTTACCTGCATAGCGAAGCCCAAGTCGTGAAAATTTTGGAAAGCCAAGGCTGGAAGATTGAGCGCAACGCCATGACCAAAACCAGTTTCTACTTTTCTCGCTTGTTAGAAGCCGTTCGGACATAATCCGGTTCTCTCAACTGGATCAGTTCTTCCCGATGCTTAACGCTAAACCGTGACAACCCCTTCTCAACAAAGCTAGGATTTAGCAACTGCAATCTGAGTTGGACTATGAAACCTCTCAAAATTATTTGGGCAACTGTTTTGCTAAGTCTGGGTGGTATCCTGCTCGGCTCTGGAATTTTCGCGACCTTCAATACCAGTATCAGCAAGGAAGAGCAAAGAGAACAAGCGATCGCCTGTCTGGTGTTTGGGGTGCCTCTGACGGCATGGGGCGGCTGGATTGTTTTGGGGTGGAGTCAAGACAAGCAACGGGCAGAGCGCGATCGCCTCAATGCCGCCTTTTCTAAACTGCTGATCCAGGGCGACGGACGAATTACGCCCCTTGCTTTTTCACTGGAAACTGGATTGGCGGGGCAGATGGCAAAAGTCTATTTGGATGAACGGGCTAAGGAATTTGATGCCAACTTTGATGTGGATGATCAGGGAAACGTCAATTATCGGTTTCATGTGGGAAAGTTTGACCAATCCTAATACCGCGATCGCACTCAGAGCAGCAAACCATGAAGTTACTCACCAAAATTGCCATCGGCGTTTTACTCGGAATTGGCATTCCCATCTCCTTGGTAGGGACAACCGAAGCGCTAAATCCAAAGAATACGGCTGGCGATCGCGAAGGGGCAGTTGCGGCTCTGGTCATCTTGGGCTTACCGCCGACTGCTTTTGGTAGCTGGCTACTGGTTTCAAATAATCGGCGGAGCAAGCAGGAAGAACGCGATCGCCTCCGGGCTTCTTTTTTTCGACTGTTGCAGGAAAACAGCGGACATTTAACCGTATTGCGCTTTTCCATGGAAACCGGATTGGAAGGTCAAGCTGCCAAAATGTATCTAGATAGCCGCGCCAAAGAATTCAACGCCGCCTACAACGTCACCGAAGAAGGCAGCTTTTCCTATTACTTCAACCTGGAAGCACCTAAAGAACTAGGCGGCAGCTAAACCAAGTGACATCAACACTTCGCCATTCGCCATTCGCCACTCGTAATTTTCTATGCTTCAACTCTTTTTAACAATCGCCGCTATTTTTGGTGGGTTTTCCGTTGCCGCTGGAGCTTTTGCCACTCATTCCCTGCGTCCTCAACTCAGCGATATCGCCCTAGGGATTTTTGAAACGGGTGCGCGCTATCAGATGTATCACGCCCTTGCATTGTTGGCAGTTGCTCTACTGATTCATCAAGCTGAGTCGCCGCCGCCCACCCTAACCGCAGCAGGCTATAGTTTCATTGCAGGAGTGCTAATTTTTTCTGGGAGTCTTTACACGCTCAGCCTAACCGACATCAAATGGCTCGGCGCGATCGCCCCTATTGGTGGAGCCACGCTGATTGCTGGCTGGGTTTGTTTAGCGATCGCCGCCCTCAACTATCGGTAGGGGAAAATAATTTTCAATTTTGAGTGTTGGGTTCTCAATTGACTGAATTCAAAACTCAAAACTCAAAACCTTTAAAGGTAGGGAAATCCACATCTCCAACGAAAGCCCTCTCCTGCCTACAATTGAAGCAGTTTGTCCAAAATAGCGTTGAGGCATTTCGCACTCCTCACCCTTCATCCCCTATCCCTCACCCCTATTCTTCTGGAGTTTCCCCTATGACAACCGTGTTGGAAAAAGGCAATATTTCTATTCATACCGAAAATATTTTTCCGATTATCAAAAAATGGCTGTACTCGGATCATGAAATTTTTCTGAGAGAATTAGTATCCAACGCCGTGGATGCCATTCAAAAGCTAAAAATGGTGTCTCACTCCGGCGACTATTCCGGCGATTTGGGCGAACCTGAAATTGTGATTACCTTAGATAAGGCAGCGAAAACACTGTCTGTATCGGATACCGGCATTGGCATGACCGCCGATGAAGTAAAGAAATACATTAACCAGGTTGCCTTCTCCAGCGCTGAAGAATTTATTGATAAATATAAGGCAAGCACCGATCAACAAATTATTGGTCACTTTGGGCTGGGATTCTACTCCTCTTTCATGGTCGCTGCCCATGTGGATATTGATACTTTTTCTTACCAACCCGGTGCTACTCCGGTGCATTGGTCGTGCGATGGCTCCACGGAATTTGAACTGAGCGAATCGACCCGCACCACGCGGGGCACCACCATTATTCTGACTTTGCAAGACGAAGAATTGGAATATCTGGAGCCTTACCGGGTGCGGCAGTTGATCACCAAATACTGCGATTTCTTGCCCGTGCCGATCAAGTTGGCAGTCATAGAACCGCCTCCAGAAGTATCGCCAGATGCAGAAGTAGATTCAGAAATTACACCGGAACAGGCTGCTGAAGAAGCTGCTGAAGCCGCAATCGCGCCCAAAGCACCGGAACAGGTCAACCGCCAAAAGGCACCCTGGAAAGAGCCATCCAGCAATCTCAGCAAAGAGGATTATCTAGAGTTTTATCGCTATCTCTATCCCTATCAGGAAGAGCCTTTGCTGTGGGTACATTTGAATACCGATTATCCCTTCGTGGTCAACGGCATTCTCTACTTCCCTAAGCTGAAGCCCGATGTGGATGTGACCAAGAGCCAGATCAAGCTGTTCTGCAATCAGGTGTTTGTTAGCGACAACTGCGAGGAAGTGATCCCCCGGTTTTTGCTACCCTTGCGCGGAGTGATCGATAGCGCTGATATTCCACTCAATGTGTCTCGTAGCTTTTTGCAAGCCGATCGCACGGTTCGACAAATTGCCAACTACATCGCCAAAAAAGTGGGCGATCGCCTCAAAGAACTGTATCGCGACGATCGCGATGAATACATCCGCTGCTGGCAAGACCTTAGCACCTTCGTCAAATTCGGCTCCCTCAACGACGACAAGTTTAAAAAGCAGGTTGAAGATATTCTGATCTATCGCACGACCTGGGAAGGAAGTACGGAGACGACGAACGAGGACAGTGCTACCCCAGAAGTGCAAGTGCAATCGGGCGAGGGCGACGTGTGGCAAGAGGTCTCTTCCCCTACCGCATCCACCTCTAGCCCCTCGCCTCTCACCTCTAGCCTCCCGTCCTATACCACTCTCAAAGAATATCTAGAGCGCAACAAGACCCACCACGAAAACCGCGTCTTTTACTGCAACGACGAAATCACTCAGGCGACCTATGTAGAACTCCACAAAAAGCAAGGCATCGAAGTCTTGTTTATGGATTCTTTCATCGATACCCATTTCATCAGCTTTTTGGAGCAAGAATATTCCACCATTCGGTTCTCCCGCGTGGATGCTGACCTGGATGAAACGCTGATTGATAAAGACAAAGAAACCGAAATTGTTGATCCTGCCACCAACAAAACTCGCAGTGAGCAGATTAAGGAGCTTTTTCAAACGGCGATCGCCAAGCCAAAAGTAACCATCCGCACCGAAGCCCTCAAAGCCGGAGAGCCACAAAGCGCTCCGCCTGCGGTCGTACTGTTGCCCGAACATCTCCGTCGTATGCGAGAAATGACTGCCATGATGCAGCAGCAAGCGGTGGAATTCCCTGAAGAACACGTTTTGCTAGTGAACACCGCCCATCCGCTGATCCAAAATTTGCTCACCCTGAATCAAGGGTCTATTTTGCAAACCAGCGGACAGTCGCCCTCAGCCGAGTTGAGTACGCTCATTTGCAACCAGATTTATGATCTGGCACTGATGGCGCAAAAAGGGTTTGATGCCGAGGGCATGAAAACCTTCGTCGATCGCTCGAACCAAGTGCTGACCCGCCTCACCGATCGCTAAATTTGCCCTCACCGTAAACGCTTCTCCCAGTAGAAGCAACCGTGTATACATAAGTGATTGGAGTCATAGCTAAGCAATCGCCAAACCGCCCCCTAACCCCCAATTCTGGAGGGAACAAGAGTTTTAAAGTCCCCCAGAATTGGGAGATTTAGGGGGCTAGACGGGGCAAAACGAAGCCAGACAGACTTGTGTATATACCGCAGCCCAATGGGAGAGGAGCTTTCCGAAGTTTCTAGTTCCCTCTCCCGGCGGACTACAGTGTATACAGATCTCCTGATCAACCTCAAATTGCCGCATTTCGCCCCCCTAGCCCCCCAAATTTGGGGGGAAATGGATTTCAGCGACGTGAA
>Ga0209591_10007504_pt1 | contig 11982 bp, 7 predicted proteins | sample MAT01_FD_187207 | JGI IMG/M metagenome (GOLD analysis project Ga0209591, IMG submission 187207) | Freshwater microbial communities from Lake Fryxell liftoff mats and glacier meltwater in Antarctica - MAT-01 (SPAdes) (version 2) | ecosystem: Environmental > Aquatic > Freshwater > Ice > Liftoff...
GGAGTCGGAGTTGGCGTTGGAGTTGGCGTTGGAATTGGCGTCGGCGTCGGAGTTCCCGTCAGCGTTGGCGTTGGAGTCGGAGTTGGCGTTGGAGTCGGAGTTGGAATTGGCGTCGGCGTCGGAGTTCCCGTCAGCGTTGGCGTTGGAGTCGGAGTTGGCGTTGGAGTCGGAGTTGGAATTGGCGTCGGCGTCGGCGTCGGAGTTCCCGTCAGCGTTGGATTGGGAGTTGGAGTTGGATTGGGAGTTGGAGTTGGATTGGGAGTTGGAGTTGGATTGGGAGTTGGAGTTGGATTGGGAGTTGGAGTTGGATTGGGAGTTGGAGTTGGAGTTGGAGTTGGATTGGGAGTTGGATTGGGAGTTGGAGTTGGAGTTGGAGTTGGAGTTGGAGTTGGAGTTGGAGTTGGAGTTGGAGTTGGAGTTGGTGCAGCAATATTAACGCTGAAAGTCCCTAAACTGGCAGCAGCTTCAAAATTACCAACTGTATCCTTAACCTGGTTTCCTTGCAAATTAACAGTGTAAGTACCGTTGTCGGAAATATCCCAACTTCCCCCCGGTGGCACAAACGAATAAGTTGCTATCCGAGGCGTACCATTACTATTAGTATCAACGCTGACAAAACTAGCAGGAATCGCACCGCCAGACCAATTAACAACAATATCGGAACTGTCTAAACTGCTGACATCAAGCGCAGTATTGCCATTGAAAGTAACAGTAAAAATCTTTGCTGTTCCCCCGGCGGTCGTAATATTAGCAATTGGTGTCAAAGTTCCCAGCGGCGGAGTTTTGTCAATGTTATAAACTTGACCGTTGAGATTGCCGTTGCCAGTACCTGTACCGCCTAACGGCACGCTTAAAGAATTCCTGATGCTGTCATTGTCTACCAGATTTAATCCCACACTGCCACTGCCGCTTCCTGTGGTGACGGGAACTCGGTAAGTCCTGGGATTGACAGCAGTGACAGCGCCAATTGTTGCACCTGTAATGCCGTTGGCAACTAAACTAAAGTCGGCACTGTCTACTCCCGTAACGTCTTGAGAGAATTGAACATCGTAATTGACAACTCCGGCATTGGTGGGGTTGGAATTGAGGCGGTTAATAGCAGTAACTCGCGGAACTGTGGCGTCGTAAGCAATAGTATTGTCTGTACTGTTGCTGGCAGTATTTCTATTCCCGGCTAAGTCAGTAACGGCGTTGGCATTGATGCTGGCAATTACATTGCCGCTGCCTGTCATCCCGTTGACTGCGACGTTGTAAACCGGGCCGCTACCTGTGATGGTTGGTGTTAAAGTGCCGCCTGTCGTACTTGCTGCTAAGTTAATCGCAGCAGCATTGAAATTTGTGACTGGTTCGCTAAATGTGACGGTAAAGTTGATGGGTGAAGAACCTGTCGGATCAATTTGTTCTGCTGCTTGATTGATGGTGACTGTTGGTGCAACAGTATCAATGACTATTGCTTTATTCGCACCTAATGAGTTGGTTGCAGCCGGTGCCGGCAGAGTTAGTGTGGCATTGTTGGTAGCGGTGTCTCGAATTGTGCCGCTGTTTAGTAATAGTGCAGCAGTTGAGAGATAATCCAAGTCTGGGCTGGTGTTGCCGGCGGCTACGGTGTAGTTGAAAGTAAGCGTGTTGCTACCGCTACCGCTGGCATAGTTGACTGGTGTTCCTGCACCTCCTGTGGCGAGGTTTAGTTGCGGAATGCCTGTGACGGTGACGGGTTTGCTGAATTGTACGGTGATGGGGATAATTTGACCGACAGTATAAGTGCCATCGATTGTAGTTGAGGTGATGCTGGTGACTGTGGGTAAAACAGTATCAATGACTATTGCTTTATTCGCACCTAATGAGTTGGTAGCAGCGGGTGCCGGCAGAGTCAGTGTCGCATCGTTGGTAGCAGTGTCTCGAATTGTGCCGCTGTTTAGTAACAGTGCAGCAGTGGAGAGATAATCCAAGTCTGGGCTGGTGTTGCCGGTGGCTACGGTGTAGTTGAAAGTAAGCGTGTTGCTACCGCTACCGCTGGCATAGTTGACTGGTGTTCCTGCACCTCCTGTGGCGAGGTTTAGTTGCGGAATGCCTGTGACGGTGACGGGTTCGCTGAAACTAACAGTGATGGGGATAATTTGACCGACAGTATAAGTGCCATCGGTTGTAGTTGAGGTGATGCTGGTGACTGTTGGTAGAACGCCATCGACTAATACGCCAGTGGTTGCACCGACAGCGTTGAGTGTCAATATGGCGTTGGCCGTGGCAGCATTTTGAATGGTTGCACCGCCATTGAGGGTTAGGGCTGTGCCGACTGTGATGCCGTTGGTGTCTAGGTTGCCGGATGCAACTGTGTAGCGGAAGGTTTGGGTGGTGTTGCTGGCACCTGTACCGATGAGGGTGGCGTTGACTGTACCGCCGGTGTCGAGGGTGATGGGGAGGATGGCACTACCTGTGCCTTGGGTGATGGTGACTGCTTGGCTGAAGGTAACGGTGAAGTCGAGGTTTTGTCCGACTCCGTAGGTGCCGTTGGCGACTGGGGTGACGCTGGTGATGGTGGGTGGAGGGTTGACTGTGATGGCGGCGGTTTCGGTGGCTGTGCTGAAAACGCTGGATGTGGTGTTGGTAGCTAAGTCTGTGGTGTAGTTGGCGGTACTGCCATTTGTGCCGGTGATTTGATCCCAAGCGGCAAAGGTAATGCCGTTAGCAACGGTTCCGGTATAGGTGGCGTTGGGTACGAAGCGGATGCGGGTGTTGGCATTACTAGCTAATAGTAAGGCGTTGGTGGCAGAAACGGCTGGGGTGTTTGTCCAGGTGGTGCCGCTGTTGATGGTGTATTGCCAAGTGCCGTTAGCGGTGTCTAAACCGGTGATGGCGATGCCTTGGGAGGCGGCGGTGTTGGGATCGGTGATTTTTGTGCCGCCGAGGTTGGTGATGATGGTGGAGATTAATGTGCCTGTACTGGCGCTGTCGCCTTGGTTTTGGGCGTTGAGGGTGGGTGTGCCGCTGGTGTCTAAAACGGGGGAGTTGTTGACGAGGACGCTGACGGTGATGGGGGTACTGGGGCCGGTGCTGTCGTTGGCGGTGTAGGTGAAGGTGTCAACGCCGTTGAAGTTGGCGTTGGGGGTGTAGTTGATCCCGCGCCCTTTGTCGATCGCGATCGACTCGATCAAAGCATTCGCATTCGGGTTGAAGGTGGCATCGGCGGCACCTGTTGTGGGATTTAATTTAGCGATATAGTTGCGGGTTTGTCCGCCGATGTTGGTGAAATAGCCGCCTACTATGGGGTTGCCACTGCTGTCAAAAGCGATCACTAAGACCTGACTATTCGCATTCGGGTTGAAGGTGGCATTGGCGGTACCAGTTGTGGGGTCTAATTTGGCGATAAAGATGCGGGGTTGTCCGCCGATGTTGGTGAAATAGCCGCCTACTATGGGGTTGCCACTGCTGTCAATGGCGATCGCAGTGACCGCATAATTATCGGCATTCGGGTTGAAGGTGGCATCAGCGGCACCAGTTGTGCGGTCTAATTTGGCGATATAGTTGCGGGTTTGTCCGCCGATGGTGGTGAAACGGCCGCCCACATAGGGGTTGCCACTGCTGTCTAAGGCGAGCGCCCAGACCACATCATTTGCATTCGGGTTGAAGGTGGCATCGGCGACACCAGTTATGGGGTTTAATTTGGCGATATAGTTGCGGGTTTGTCCGCCGATGTTGGTGAAATAGCCGCCTACTATGGGGTTGCCACTGCTGTCAATGGCGATCTCATTGACATAATAAGTATCCGCATTCGGGTTGAACGTGGCATCGGCAACACCCGTTGTGGGGTCTAATTTGGCAATATAGTTGCGGGAACTGCCACCGATGTTGGCGAAATAGCCGCCCACATAAAGGTTGTCAGTGCTGTCTAGGGCGATCACAGAGACCGGATTATTCGCATTCGGGTTAAAGGTGGCATCGGCAACACCCGTTGTGGGGTTTAATTTGGCGATAAAGTTGCGGGGTTGTCCGCCGATGGTGCTGAAATTGCCGCCGACTATGGGGTTGCCACTGCTGTCTAGGGCGATCGTCCGGACCGCATTATTCGCATTCGGATTGAAGGCGGGATCTACCGTCCCATCGCTATTCAATCGAGCGATATAGTTGCGTGGAGTGCCACCGATGTTCGTGAAACCGCCGCCGACATAAATCCACTCGTTAATAATCGCTGTGCCGTTGGTGGGGGCGGTGGCGATGCTTTGTACATTCAGCCTTCCCGTGCCGGTGTCGTTGGCTAAAACATTGATCTGCGTGGAAGTTGGGGCGGCGCTAACGAGGAGGGCTTTGTTATCTGCCGCCCCTGTTGGTAGGGTGTAGCTGTAATTCGGGACGTTCAGGGATTGGGTTTCTATTTCCCCTACTTTTACTTCTAATTCCCAGTCTCCGCCTAATGCTTGATTCCCGGTTTTGTTTTTCGATGCAGCAATATTTGCCCCGGTTAATTGATGCAGGTTTTTAATAAATTGTAATCCGATTTCTGTGGCAGCGACATCGCAGCCGTAGAGGAAAATATCGGCATTTTTTGTTAACGCTTGCCCCCACTGTTGAATTGCGTTGCTAAATTGGCGTAAGTTTTGATTGTTTAGGGTGTCTGAGCCGAGGTTTAAACTGCCTGGGCTACCGTGAGATAGGATATGAATTGATTTTATATCTCTTTGATTTGCCAAGGCTTGACTAATTTGTTCGATGGCACTCAAGTTTTCATTTTAAATGAAAATTTGAGCGCCATCGGCGCTTTCGATCAGGCTTTGATAATCTTGTACAGAGGAGTCTACGAAAATAATTTGCTTATTCATGGTTGATTACCTGTTAATTTTTGTTCGGTCTTGTCAAGATTAATCAGTTTCCAGTTGGTAGTTTGTAAGAAAAATGCTCAGAAATTGAGTTAAAGTATCTTTAAGTTTTGTAAGTAGCCTTCATCTGAAGAGAAGAAGCCGATCGCAAATGCGACCTTACTGTAATAGCACCCGATCGACCTTTAAATAATCTGTGGAAACAAAACTTTGCATCCAGCATCTGAGACGGTATCTGCTGGAAGCAGGATGTTGCAGAACTTTACGGAATTACCGCCGAGTTTTTGATAAAATCTATCTTTTGGTAGATGACAGTCAACTGATGGTTATGATTACACTCTGGCGAGTTGGAGAAAAGTGCGATCGTGGCAGATAATGATGACCTCGATGCTTGCTTTTTGTAGCGAAATACTGGTATGAGAATATACTGCAACCAAAGCTGGGTTAAACAGAAGGTCGATCGCACTTATGGTCGATCGCGCCTACGATGTTGGGTATGAGAAACAAGGGCCAAACCTACAAAATGCAAGTTATTTAATTCTCATTCCTAAGTACGATCTAACTACTCTCTACAAGCGTTTAACAAGTATCCAGCGCAACTCCAACGGCGGCGTTTCTTGCACCGGAAACAAATCGCGCCCGCTGGCCCAACTCACAAACCAAGGTGTCGGCGGCCAAGCAGCATCAGGCAAATGTTTTTGTTCGTACTCAATCACCGATTCATCAGCAATAATTTCTAACGGCAAACCCTCGATTGCTGCTTGCAATTCTTGCTTTGTAATCAGATAAGACCAACACAATTCAGACATTTGTTTTGCCATCTCGTCGGGTTCGTACCCATCGACGGCTAAAAAAGCGCTGAATAAGATAAATCCGCCGCTTAACACAGCATCAGACATTTTGCCGAGGAATAAGCGGACTTGTTCGGGATAGCGGAAGTGCGAGAGAACTTCGGTAGCAATGGCTAATTTGTACCGATAGGTTTTCATCCTCAATAAAGGGTCTAAAACGTCCCCTTGGGTGACATGAATCGGCAAGTTTTCGGCGGTGGCTGCTGCTGATAATTTTTCGGCAAATATGGGCGTTAGCTCGATCGCATCCACGGAATGCCCTAACCTTGCTAAAGGCAAACTATTGCGCCCTGGGCCCGCACCGACATCTAAAATAACTGCTTTACCCGGTTCACCTAATTCGGCGGCAATGGCGAGGACTTTGGCATCAGGATGGCTGCCAAATAAAGGTTCGGGGCGAATATCCGGCCAGCTATGATATTTCTCGGCCATTGATTCGACTTGAATCTTGGTATTCATAGTAATCCCGCCTGCTAAACCTGTTTGGGCATTGGCGGGAAAGTATGAGACTATGAGATTAGCGTGAGGAGAATTTTTGAATCCTTCTGCTAAGGCGTTGGCGATTAATATTCGCAAGTTTTCGGATTGAGTAGCATCGAGGTTTTGTCCCAGAATTTTTAAGAAGTCTGAGAGTAATTTCAGATAGTCGTCTAACATCGATGGCAAGCAAGGCAGATAGAATTCTCCCTTGATGCCGATGTTCTTTTTGAGTCTTTCTTTGAGGATTAATTTCAGGCGATTAGAATCAGTCAGCGGCGGGGCACTTTCGGGTGAATCGCTGACGGGCAATTCGGGAGAAGATGCGGCACTGGTAAGGTTTTTAGTCACAATGTTTTTGATGAGATTCGGCAATAAGTGCGATCGCGCCTAGCATAATTTTGTGCTCTTGCACCTGAATTCTCGCGTGCAGCGTTTCAGCAGTATCGTCAGGCAATATCGGCACAGCAGCCTGCATTAAAATCGGCCCGCTGTCTACTTCCAAACGGGCGATGTGTACCGTACATCCCGTTATTTTAACCTTAGCGGCGAGTGCTTGCTCGACGGCGCGAATTCCTGGGAAACTCGGCAGCAGACTGGGGTGAATGTTAATTACTTTGTCTGGAAAAGCATCGAGCAAAACTTTGGTGACGATACGCATCCAACCTGCCATTACTACCCATTCTACATCATATTCTTGGAAAGTTTTAACAATTTTTGTATCTAATTCTTCGCGGATTTTGCAATCGCGGTGATTGAGTAGAATCGAGGGAATGCCGTATTTTTCGGCTCGCGCTGCGGCTTTGGCTTCGGGATTGTTGTAAATTAATACTGGGATTTCAACATTAAGTTGTCCCTTGTGGATGGCTTCGGCAATTACCTCGAAGTTGCTGCCGCTACCAGAGGCTAAAACTCCGAGTTTTAAGGGCGGATGAGCCGGAGAGGTAGAAGGAAAGCTAATCTCAGGAGAAATCAGGCTAGGGAAGGAATTAGCAGATGCTTGATTAAGTGTTGTCATAAATGCCATCAAAAATATTCACTTAGATTCTACAACAATATTATCAAAAAACTCTTCCCTGAGAATCGAATAAATTTTCAGATCCCAATATCTGCCTTTGACAAATAGCTGCTGTCGCAAAATCCCTTCCAATTGCATCCCCACCTTTTCCATCACCCTCGCCGAAGCAATATTGTTAACTTCACATCGAGCCGCAATTCGATTCAGCAACATCTCCCGAAAGCCAAATTCAATAACTGCATTGACAGCCTCGCTCATATATCCTTGGCCCCAATATCTCCCAGAAAGTGCGTAGCCAATCTCCGCGCGGCTGTGCGTCATACTCCATTCCACAAATCCGCAAGTCCCGATAAATTTTTTCTCGGCTTTGTGGACGATTCCCCAATCTACAAGCTCTCGTTTCTTGTACATTTTTGTAAGTGACTTGAGAAAGTATTTAGTGTCTTCTATGGAGGTGTGAGTTGACCACATTGTGTATTCTGACACTTCTGGGTTTGAGGCATACTCAAACATATCACTAGCATCGTTTAAGGTAATTTTTCGGAGCAGGAGCCTTTCAGTTTCTATAGTGGGTAAATTCGCTAATATATCGAGAAGATTCATTGTGAGATTGACCTATATAGCTAGTCTAAATCAATTGTATAATTTAGGAGAAGCAAAAAATACTGCCTGTCCGAAGAGAGGCACGAAGCAATCTTAATCTTGGCGATTGCTTCGTGCCTCTCTTCGGACAGTTATGGACGGTTGTACAATTGTACAATTCATTGTGAGATTGACCTAGATTGTGATACCATTTAAAACTAAAAGCTAAAATTTACAAGCGAATGGTTCCGATGAAATCTGGGCGTTTTAACTGGTTGGACAATGAATCGATCGCAGCTTGGACATTTCTAGCCCCAGCTTTGCTATTTCTGGGTACTTTTTTGATTTGGCCGATCGCCTATTTATTCTACCTCAGCTTTACCAGCGGCAGCTTTACCCAGTCGGGAGTGCGTTTGATTGGCTTGAATAACTACTCGCGCCTGCTCACAAACCCGGATTTTTGGCAAATTCTCCAAAACACGCTCTATTTTACTACCGCCACAGTCATTCCCAGTTTAGTCATTCCGTTGGGTTTGGCAGTTTTGCTAAATCGCTCGTTTGCTTGGCGGGGAGCTCTCCGCACCGCTTATTTTATCCCTTCGATTACCTCTTTAGTTGCCGTTGGCTTGGGTTGGCGGTGGTTGTTTCAAACCGATGGCCCGGTGAATGGTATGCTAAGTGCGATCGGCTTAAATCCAATTCCTTGGCTGAGTAGCACAGTTTGGGCAATGCCAGTCATAATCTTGCTCAGTGTTTGGAAACAATTAGGCTTTAATATGGTAGTATTTTTAGCAGGATTGCAAGCAATTCCGGTAAATCGTTACGAAGCAGCAGAATTGGATGGAGCTAATGCTTGGCAACAATTTTGGTACATCACTTTACCCGGTTTGCGGCCGACTTTAGTATTCGCTACCGTGACTACAGCTATTTTTACTCTGCGGAGTTTCGAGCAAGTTTATGTCATCACCGGCGGCGGCCCTTTGAACTCTACTAATTTGCTAGTTTATTATATTTATGAGCAAGCTTTTTCGCAGTTTGATTTTGGCTATGCAGCCGCAGCCGCAACTTTCCTGATGGCTATCGCTTTGATATTAGTTTATGTTCAGCTTAAAGTTTGGGGTGAAGATTCTTAATTAGGTAGGGGTAGGATTCTGCGTGGAAATTATAGCAGTAAGGTGCGCATTGCGCACCCTACAAATGGAGGTTCTGCGTTCAGGACTAGAAAAGTCAATTTGCAGAACTATTCAATGATATGGAAATAATAGGCTGCAACCACAAAGTTGATACCTAACAGCACTAGAAACCAGATTGTGCGAAAGGTGTAAGGGAATTTGCCCGTTTTCATCACGGAGTCGGATTTTAATTGGTTCTTTGCTATCTCTGCCATGATTCAAGCTCCTAATTCATAAGTCACTGTATTCACAAATAGCAGAGAGCGTCGCACATGACACAATCTTAGAGTGTTATTTTTTGTAACTAGGAGTTTATACCGAGTTGAATAGAGATTGATTTCAATCGATCGCTCCGGCGTGGTAGGAACTGCGGACGAGAGGCCCCGATCGCACGCGCTCAAACCCCATCTCGCGGGCGATCGACCCAAAACGGTCAAATTCGGCCGGAGTCCAGTATTTGCGCACTGGGAGGTGTTCTAGAGATGGTCTCATGTATTGACCGAGGGTGAGTCGATCGCACTTGGCATCCCGCAAATCGGCCATCGCTTGGACAACCTCGGCCTCCGTTTCCCCGTGCCCCAACATCAAACCGGATTTTGTGGGAATTGTTGGGTCAAATTGCTTAACGATGCGGAGAACGTCGATCGAGCGATCGTACTTAGCCCCCCTCCGCACCGGCCCTTGCAACCGTCGCACCGTCTCAATATTGTGGTTGTAACAAGCCGGTTTCGCCTCCACCACCGTCCGAATCCGTTCTCGCTGCAACTGATCCAGGCCGGAATTCTCGCATGGGGCGGGCACGGGGAGGGCGGGCACGGGGAGGGCGGGCACGGGGGCACCGCCCCTACCTATTCCTCCCCAAAAATCTGGCGTTAGTACCTCAACTTCAGTATCGGGGTTTAAGTGGCGGATTTGGGCGATCGTCAACGCAAACCAACCCGCGCCCCCATCCGGCAAATCGTCCCTCGCTACCGAAGTCAGCACCGCATAGCGCAAACCCAATAACTGCACCGCCTCCGCCACCTTTTGCGGTTCCTCCGGGTCGAGGGGCATCGGAGAATGACCTTTATCTACTTGACAAAAAGCACAAGCACGGGTGCAAGTTGGCCCCATCAACAAAAAAGTCGCCGTTTTTTGGGCGTAGCACTCGCCCCGGTTGGGACATCTCCCCTCCTCACAAATTGTGTGAATTTGCCGCTGTTTGATAATTTTTTGGACTTGGGAAAGTTCGCTAGCTTTGCCAATGGGCCTACGCAGCCAATCCGGCATCGCCTCGATTTCACTCCGCATTTGGGCGGCAGTTGCTTTGACTGTAGGAGTTTGAGGAGTTTTGGGCGACATGACATTAAGTGGCGTTGAGTTAATATACTCGATCGTATCCGAAATCAAAGTCGCTGAACTTGTAGCACTAGCGCGCGAAATCTGAATCGCGCTGAATTTGCAACAAAACAAAACTCGCGCAGAATTCTGGGTAGAATTCTCTTAGAGATATACTAAAGGTTGCAAATCATCAGACCACACGGTTCGCGGCTTGCCTCAGAGACTTCTGTCCTGAGAGCAAAGCGACTTGGGGGACTTTAGTCTCCGTGGTCTTTGATCTATAATCAGTATGCAAGTAAGTAAATCTGTCTACGTGACGAGCTATCCTAGAGGGCGAGAAATTCCGGCCACTTAGTAAACGCATTCAGGCGTCAAACAAAAAGAGCAGGATGAGAAGCGTACCGAACTGGCGAAAGTGATAGACCCAGAAAGCATTTGAAAAGGATAACGTCAGCGCGATTGCAGCATCGAAAGATCGTTGTTTTGAGCGAAAACGAGGCACTTTGACAATGCCTTTGAAGATTGGTTTCTAATCTATTCAAAAATCTCTCAGGCCCCGGCCCTGAGACCGTCAACACTCATTACTGAAGGAGTCAGTCGTGGCTGGTCAAAAAATCTTGGTAATTGATGACAGTAAAGTCATCCGCGTTCGAGTTCGAGAGATGTTACCTCAAGGTAACTTTGAAGTTCTAGAAGCAAAAGACGGTGAAGAAGGACTCAAACTGATCCGCGAAGCCCGACCGAATCTAATTATGTTAGATTTCCTACTGCCCAAAGTCAGTGGTTGGGAAGTGTATCAAAAAGTGCAAGCTCATCCGGTGCTTTGCAAGATACCTTTGGTGATCATGTCGGGGCGCGAAGAAGAGGTGATGGAGAAAATTCCGAAACCCTTCGAGAAGCATTTCTTTGCATTCATCGCCAAACCTTTTGAGAAAAAACAGCTAACCGAAGCCATCAAATCGGCGATGGTACTGGCTAAAAAGAAACCAGTACCCGAAGCCCCAGCCGCCGCTGCTGCACCAGGCTCGGTCGCCGGCGCTGCCGAGATTCAGGCGATGACTCTGAAAATGGCGAAAATGCAAGCGGAAATTGATACACTCAAAAAACAAATGACTCAGGTGATTACGATCATCAAGCAGATGAAAGCGAAATAATTCTGCTGTCTTTTCAAGGCACTTATGTAGAAGCCACTTATGTAGAAGGAAACTTCCACACAGTGCAACTTCTTATTAAGTCTCAATGTGCTCGCTTGTATTCGCTTTTTTTTGCCAAATTTGTTGAGCGTGTGCGATCGCCAACAGCTTGCAATGAGTTTCTCAAAATCCTAGTGATAAAATCAATTGAAAGTTGAAAATTAAACCAGGGAGGAAATCAAGTATTAATCTTAATTCGGATTTTTAATTACAGTTCGTGCCAAGCTCAACTATCAACTCCTCAGTCTCATTTTTTTGGTTAATGACTAACGACTATTCCGATTTTTTGCCTCAACTGCGTGCCTCAACTGAGCAATTATTGAAAAGATTAGACTGCTTCGATCGAGCGCAGGTATTAGCGATCGGAGATTTGACCTTGGACGAGTTTCTTACCGGACAAGTAGAGCGAATTTCCCGCGAAGCACCTGTGCTGATTTTGCGCTACGAGAATACTCGGCAATTACCCGGAGGTGGCGCAAATGCTGTCTACAATTTGGCCAAACTGGGAGGCAAAGTAAAAGTTGCTGGTTTGGTGGGAAAAGACGACCAGGGAAAGGC
>Ga0209591_10007505_pt1 | contig 11981 bp, 12 predicted proteins | sample MAT01_FD_187207 | JGI IMG/M metagenome (GOLD analysis project Ga0209591, IMG submission 187207) | Freshwater microbial communities from Lake Fryxell liftoff mats and glacier meltwater in Antarctica - MAT-01 (SPAdes) (version 2) | ecosystem: Environmental > Aquatic > Freshwater > Ice > Liftoff...
TGTCACGGTGAAGATACTTTAGGGGTAGCCCTACGGGAAAATAGCTCGATGCCAAGCTTATTTTTAAAATAGAAAAGGGCGAAGGAATGCACATTCCTTCGCCCTTTTCTATTTCTTGATATCTAAACCCAGTATGACTTTGTGAAGCTACTTTATATCAAAAGCGATCTATTAACTTATATTTAGCATCATGAATAGGCTTAGCTCCTTCACCACAGGTACGCGGAGTGGGAAAAATCTTCGTGGGGTTAGCAATTCCTTGTGGATCGAAAACATCGCGCACCCATCGCATCGTCTCTAAATCCGACTCGCTAAACATTTCTGGCATATAGCATTTCTTATCTGCACCAATGCCATGCTCACCCGAAATACTTCCACCTACTCGCACACAAAGCTTGAGAATCTCGCCGCCTAGTTCTTCTACAGTTTCTAGAGCGCCAACCACTGCATTGTTATATAAAATCAATGGATGTAAATTACCATCGCCAGCATGGAAAACATTGGCGACATGATAGCCATATTTTTCGCTGAGCTTCTCGATCTCTTGCAGTACATAAGTGAGCTTAGTACGTGGAATTACGCCATCCTGCACATAGTAATCGGGACTAAGGCGACCCATTGCCGCAAAGGCTGCTTTTCTGCCTTTCCAGAGTCTGAGACGTTGTTCGGGATCGATCGCTGTGGTCACATTTCGCGCCCCATTTTTATAACAGATTTCTTCAATCCGCTTGGCACTTTCGGCAACTTCTATTTCTAATCCATCAACTTCTATTAGCAAAATTGCCGCCGCGTCACGAGGATAACAATTGGTCGCCACTGTATCTTCGACAGCGTTGATGCTCATGTTATCCATGATTTCCATTCCTCCAGGGATTATCCCTGCGCCGATCACATCAGAGACCGTTGATCCTGCGGCTTCCACTGTGGTGAAATCTGCTAAGAGAACTTGAATTGATTCCGCAGATTTAAGAATTTTCAACGTTACTTCTGTGGCAATACCGAGCGTTCCTTCTGAACCGACAAAAATCCCAGTGATGTCATATCCCGGCATTTCAGGGATTTTGCCGCCGATATCTTTGATCGTGCCATCGGGCAGGACGATTTTTGCTCCGAGGACGTGATTGGTAGTTACTCCATATTTTAGACAATGGACTCCGCCAGAGTTTTCGGCAACATTACCGCCAATGGAGCAGATAATTTGACTCGAAGGATCAGGGGCGTAATAGAATCCAGCTCCGCTTACAGCTTGGGTAACCCAGTTGTTAATTACTCCTGGTTGTACGATTACGCGCTGGTTCTCAAAATCAACTTCGAGAATCTTTTTCATGCGTGCTGTCACGATCAGTACTGAGTCGGGTAATGCTAATGCGCCGCCTGATAAACCTGTTCCCGAACCGCGAGCCACAAAGGGAACCCTGTAGCGATCGCATATTTTTATAACTGCCGACACTTGCTCGGTAGTGAGGGGTAACACAACTAAAGCAGGTTGTTGTTTGTAACTGGTAAGTCCATCGCATTCATATGCCAGTAGTTCTTCGCGAGTACGCACTACATAGCGATCGCCGACAATATCTATAAAGTGATTGGCGATCGCTTGCCAATCAAAGGGCTTGGTAGAGGCTGAAGAAGTGTTGGGGATGGGTAATATCGCAGTCATGCTGTATTTACAAGGTAGTAGCTATTGATTTTATCTCAGTTAGAGTTTAGCTGTGCGATCGCGTTACAGCGCTTTGCGCTGACATAAAAATTTCTCTGTAATCTTTAAAGCCCATTGAAGCTTTAAATTTTTCCTGCAATTTGGAGAAGTGTTACTTCCCAAACTAGTCTTGGTTGTACATAACGGGCGATCAACTCTCTGGCTTTATCTAGATGCTGCAAAACTGACTTAGATCTTTGCTGTTCCCAAAAATAATTTTGTAAATAATCAATTAACCACAATTGCAAATCGACCTCTAGCTCTTTGGTGATTTGTTTGGCGATCGCCATCGCACTTTTCGCATCTTTAGGAATTTGACGCACTGAGGTTAACAACTCGGCGGGAATACTTTTGAAGCGATCAAAAGACGCGATCGCATTACCTGCCGATCCTTGCGCGAGAGATACAACTTCGGCTGGAATATCAGTGTACCCTTCGCGAGTAAGGACTTCTTGCATCTGGGATTGATTGAGTCTGGTGAAGGGAATGCGTTGGCAGCGCGAAACTAGAGTCGGCAAGATCGAGCCAGCATCAGGGACGATCAAAATAATCGTGGCGTAAAGAGGCTCTTCTAAGGTTTTAAGCAAACTATTGGCGGCGGACTCTGCCATTGATTGCGCTTCTTCGAGGATAACGACCGATCGCTTGCATTCGAGAGGCGATCGGCTGACAAATTCACTAATTTCGCGGACTTGCTCAATCCTGATCTGAGGCAAGGCACGACGCTTTAGCCCTGCGGCATCAGCTTCTTTAGCCGTGAGCATTTTGCCCTTATCCAAATAGGTCGGCTCCACCCAGAGTAGATCGGGATGATTGCGATCGCTAATCCGATTAGCAGACTTGCGATCGCCTAATAAAACTTCGGCAAATGCCAAAGCCGTCTTGCTGCGTCCCACCCCACTTGTCCCTGCAAATAAATAAGCAGGTGCAATGCGATCGCGTTTGATCGCGGCTTTTAATAGTGCGATCGCCTGAGTTTGCCCCAAGACTGCATCAAAAGCACTCACCACTAATCATTCCAGCTTTGTTGTTGCACTCGCCAAGATTCACTGGAGCGCAAATTCTTACGATTAGGGTTAATAGAATTGTCATCGACTAAACGACGACGCAACCACCAGCGAATTGCTTCATCCACAGCCGCCGTAGGATCGTTAGATACTTCTATTAACTCGGCAAATAATTCAGGGGAAATTTCTATACAAGGCTTACTGGCTAATACTAGTTGATTAGCGATCGGTTCAGTAATCAGATCGACTTCAGTTGATTGTGTAGCGATCGGGATCATCATTTCTCTATTATTTTCCCTACTTGACGCATTCTCTGCGAAATCTTCATTTTCATTGCTGCGAATGGTCGGCATAGGAGCGTTCTCTGCGTCATGAAATAGATTGAGTCTCAGGGCGATAAAAGTAACTGCAAGATTTATTGCCGCTAATACTAATAAATTGACGGATCGCCCGAATATTAAAATTAAGGCAGCCGTAAGACTAATCAGTAACCCAGAGACCAAAAGATTATAGCCAAAAATCTTTCTTGAGTTTGATTTGAACGACTTTAATATCAATTTATTGCGGTTTCTGGAGTTGCGGGGCTTCGGGCTAAAGATAAAAATCAGGGAAATGATGATATGGATCAGCCCCAAAGCCAAAAAAAAGCCGTTGAGTAGCCAAAAATCTTGCATAAGTCTTATTTAAGCTTGCTTAATCATAAATTAATCGTTCCATTCGCCGCGTGGTGGCACAACTGGATTCATCGTGAGTGGACGTGAGCGATCGGCTTCTTTGATGGCTCGACGTTGCAACCATTGACGGATCGCCATATCGATCGCCTGTTCAGGATCATTAGTTATTTCACCAAGTTCGGCAAGCAAAGCAGGGTCGATGTCTATACTTTTTAGTACCTCATTAAATACTGCTTCATTAGCCGATTGGCTTATTTGCGGTTGGTTAGCGTTATCTTCTGGCATATATAATATTTGAATTAACTGGCACTATCCAGATTTTACCCAGATTTGTTACCTTCTGAATGTACAGTGCGATCGCAATCGTGCTAAACCCAAAAAATAAGAGGCGGTGCTTTGCACTGCCTCTCATTTTTTGGGTTCATAATAAGCTTGTCATTATTGGAAAAATCTTATGGAGCCACTTACTATTGCAACAGCGATCGCGACGATATTTTTCACAAAAGCGTTGGAAAAGACAGGCGAGAAATTTGGCGAGGCAACGCTGATGAAAACGAAGGAGGCGATCGCAAAAATCCGTGAACATTCACCTGAAATTGCTAGGCAATTAGAATCTGGCGATCGAGAGGTGTTGAGTTTGGGTAAGGCGGTATTGGAGTCGCTACCTATCGATCCCATTTTTGCGGAGATGGCGGCGGCGGCTGATGCGGAGGAAAATGCCATATTAAAGGCAAAGATGAATGAGGAAAGCACTCGCAAGATTGTGCAAGTGATGGCGATCGACCTTGAGGGTAGTAGCCTAAAGGTTAAATCGTTGAAGCAAAAGGCTCCTGCGGGTAGTGGTAATGTGGAGCAGACGATGCTTAAAAATGTGAAGATTACGGGTGATATTGATCTTGGCGATCTATCACAGGAGGCGTAAAATAGTCGATATTCGTAGGGGCGAAGCATTCCCACCGACACCTATAAATTCTAAGATATCCTTGTTTGGGAATGCTTCGCCCAAGCCCCACAACGCAGGGACAATTTATCGTTTAAAGCGAAGAGAGTTAAACATTTGCGAAGTGAGATTTCGGTGTTGGGTTGAGATATGGCGACAAAGAGGGTTAAGCATTTGCAAAGTAAGATTTCGGTGATGAGTTGAGATATAGTGGCGCAAATGCTTAACCCCTACGAATGTTGGTATTCTTTCATATAAATTCCTTTAATTCTTGGTTGCCTTAAACGGCGCTGGTAAATATGACATGACGGAACAACCGCAAATTAACCAAACGGGTATAACAGATACCTATGTTGGGCGCGATCTGAAAATCGATAACTATACGCAGCAGAATACTACCCAGATCTTCTTACAGGATGTGAAGCAAGCGGGAATTTTGCTAAATTTGCCGCCGACTAATGTGACTTTTTTTGCGGGGAGGGAAGATGACTTAGTGCGAGTCCATGAACTTTTGATGCAAAATCAACGGGTGGCGGTTTCGGCTTATGTTAAGGGTATGGGCGGTGTGGGGAAAACGGAACTGTCGATTCAATATGCGCTGCGTCATGTGTTGACGGACTATCGCGGTGGGGTCTGTTGGTTACAGGCAAATAATGACATTGCACTCCAGTTGCAAGAATTTGTGCGGGTGCAGCTAGATCAGAAAATGCCTGACGATCTGGACTCGGCGGAGAAGTTGGCGGCTTATTGCTGGAAGTGCCTAGATTCACATCTGCATTCTGAGGCGAAGAAAGATGAGCAAGGAAAAAGGATGTTGGTGATTTTGGATAATGTGAAGGATTACGGGTCGGTGGAGCCTTTTTTGCCGCCATCGGGTAGCAATTTCTGTGTATTGGCAACGACGCGGTTGGCTTTGGGTGGGGCGATGCAGCAATATAGTTTGGATGTGTTGGAACTGAATGCGGCGGTGGATTTATTAAGGTCTTTTTTAGCGGTGGGGGATTGGCGCAGGGAGGAGGTGGCGATCGCGGCTTTGTGCGAGAGGTTGGGGCGGTTGCCTTTGGCGATCGAGTTGGTGGGGCGTTATTTGGCTTTGCCGAATCAGCAGGATACTTCGATCGCGGATTTGATAAATCGCTTGCAAGCGGAATGTATGAAGCAGTTGGCACGGTTGACGGATGAGGAAAAGAGGTTGCTGCCGAGTAATTTAAATGTCGTTGCGTCGTTTACTTTGAGTTGGCAGGAGTTGTCATCGCGATCGCAAAGATTGGCTTGTTTGTTGGGTTTGTTTGCTTTAGCGCCTATACCTTGGCAATTAGGGGAAGATGCGGCTTTGTTTGAGATTTCTGGGGAATCTGTACCAAAAAAAGAGAATTGGTGGCAGTCTCTAGGCAAATTTTTTCAAAAGAAATTACCGCAACCACAGGGCTTTAATCGCGATGAGTTGAAAGATTTGCGGCGTGAATTATTTAATCTAAGCCTATTGGAACCAAGAGATATCGGCATGTTTCAAGTGCATCAATTGCTGCGCGAATATTTTCAATTTCAATTAAAACAACATGCTGAATGGTCGCATCTCAGACAGCAGTTGGTTGGTACTTTGTTGGATATAGCTAAACAGATGCCTGAAACTCCAACACTAGAAAAAATTGCTGAAGTAAAGCCTGTGATTCCGCATCTAGAAATGATGAGCCGCGAAATGCTTGGCGATATTCTCAATCCTGAAAAAGACAATAATTTGGCTTGGACATTTATAGGAATTGCGAGATTCTATCAAGGACAAGGACTCTACGCACTCGCTGAGGATCCTTTTCAGAGATGCATGAAAGCTACGCAAGAACTGTTAGGGGATCGCCATCTCTCTGTCTCAACAAGCCTCAACAACCTCGCAGCGCTGTACAAATCGCAAGGGAGATATGAAGAAGCAGAACCTCTCTACAAACAATCATTGGCGCTGAGGCAAGAACTGTTAGGTCATCGCCACCCCGATGTCGCACAAAGTCTCAACAACCTTGCAGTCCTGTACGAATCGCAAGGGAAATATGAAGAAGCGGAACCTCTCCACAAACAAGCATTGGCACTGAGGCAAGAACTGTTAGGAGATCGCCATCCCTATGTCGCTCAAAGTCTCAACAACCTTGCATTGCTATATCATTTGCAAGGGCGATATGAAGAAGCGGAACCTCTTTACAAACAAGCATTAGCGCTGAGGCAAGAACTATTAGGAGATCGCCATCCCGATGTCGCCACCAGTCTCAATAACCTCGCCATGCTGCACAATTCGCAAGGGAGATATGAAGAAGCGGAACCTCTCTTAAAACAATCATTGGCGCTAAGGCAAGAACTGTTAGGCAATCAACATCCCTCTGTCGCTTTAAGCCTCAATAACCTCGCATTGCTGTACAATTCGCAAGAGAAATATGAAGAAGCAGAACCTCTATACATACGAGCATTGGCGATGAGGCAAGATCTGTTAGGCGAGCAACATCCCTATACCATTGGCACACGTAACAACCTCGCCGAACTCCATCGCTTACAAGGGAAATTACCGACTAAAATAACGTTACCTTTTTCATTCTTAGAACCATTCGGCAAGCAATGAAAACCTGTAAATGTAGAGATACCTCGACTTTTTGGGTGATGGATACAGATAAACTTTGCATTTAAAGAAAAAGTCGAGGATCTTAACTTCTCTCCCGTCCATCTATGCGAAAGGCTTCCCGCAATTTTCTCGCCCGTAGCCGCCACAATATCCGCATAGATCGAATTTTAAGCGATCGGCATGGCGAAGTGTCGATAAACGATGAGCGATCGCGGTTAGTGTTTAGGCGATCGCAACTTATCTCGCCTTTGCGTTCTTCCTCTCCACATCAAAAATTCGTTGCATAGCTGTCTGTGATTTTCCCCAGATTGTTTATACTGAAATCAAGCATGAAAATTCACCAGTCTATTTGAAGCCAAGCGAAATATTATGATTCAACTTCAAGAACAATATATTACCAATGCTCAAGGCGATCGCGTAGCAGTCATTCTCGATATAGCAGCTTATCAAAAACTACTCGAAGAAATTGACGAGTTTCTATGCTGGAAAGGCTATCAACAATCTATAGTCGAAACCGAGCCAGAGCTTAAAAATGGTGATTTTTTAACGCTCAGTCAATATCTAGAAACCAAAGCATAACGAATTTGCAATGAGCTACCAAGTCATCTTACCGAAAGCAGTCCAGAAGCAGTTAAACCAATTGCCGCAAGATTTAAAACAAAGAATTGTGGCTGTATTAATGCGATTACAAGAAGACCCTAGACCAGTCAACTCGTTACAGATGAAAGGAAGTCAGGGTTATCGTCTGCGAGTTGGAGACTATCGAGTACTTTACGACATTGATAACAAAGAAGAAATCGTAACGCTGCGACGAGTTGGGCATCGTCGTGAGATTTATCGAGATCTGTAATTGTAGGGCTGTGTCTTTTAATAGAAAGGTTTCTATTTATTTTGGAGCGATCGCGTTTAGCTGTTAGGCGATTGAAGCTTGCCCTGTATTAGCGATCGCAATTCCTCAATCCAGACGAGAGATGATCTTGCGATCGCATTTTTATTAGAGAGTTCTGTATGAGATATTCCCTCTTAGAGCTAAATATTCATACTGGGCTAAAATGCGATCGCGGTTAGTGGGTTTGACTGAAGTGCAAAGCGCTGTATTCTGGAAGAACATCACAGATTCCTGTAAACCACACTATTCATGTCTTCACTTCAGGTCACACGCGGCACTCGCGACATCCTTGCCCCCGAAATTTATTACTGGCAGCAGTTAGAGACAACTGCGCGTCAAATCCTCGCTCAAGCCGCCTACACCGAGATTCGCACCCCCATTTTTGAAGCAACTGAGCTGTTTGCGCGGGGCATTGGTGAAGCCACAGACATTGTCGGTAAAGAAATGTACACCTTTAGCGATCGCGGCGATCGCTCTTTGACCTTGCGACCTGAAGGCACGGCAGGCGTAGCGCGATCCTATATTGAAAATAAATTATTTGCCCAAGGCGGCGTGCAGCGCCTCTGGTATACAGGCGCAATGTTTCGCTACGAACGCCCCCAAGCAGGTCGTCAGCGCCAATTTCATCAGTTAGGTGTAGAAGTATTAGGCAGCGCCGATCCCCGTGCTGATGCTGAGGTAATTGCGATCGCAAGTGATTTCTTACAAGCTGTAGGCTTAAAAGATCTCGTTGTTGATCTTAATTCTGTAGGTAGTGCTGAAGATCGGGTTGCCTATCGTGAAGCCCTTGTCGAATATTTCACACCTTTTGCTGAAGAAATTGATGCTGATTCACGCGATCGCCTCACCCGTAATCCCCTCAGAATTCTCGATAGCAAAGACAAGCGCACTCAAGAAATTTCTCAAGATGCGCCCAGCATTCTCGAATATTTAAGTTCTGAATCGCAACAACATTTTGAGAAAGTCCAAAATCTTTTAACCGATCTCAATATTCCCTATCGCATCAATAATCGCCTCGTGCGCGGCTTAGACTATTACACCCGTACTGCATTTGAAATTCAATCCAATCAACTCGGCGCACAATCCGCAGTCTGTGGTGGTGGACGTTACGATCGCCTGATTGCAGAATTAGGCGGCGCAGATGTTCCTGCCGTAGGCTGGGCGATCGGCTTAGAGCGTCTCGTCATTCTCATGCAACAGGTCGCCGAACAAAAGCGATCGCAAGTTGATTTCTACATGATCTCGCGTGGCGAACAAGCAGAAGCGAAGTCTCTATCCATTGCTCAAATTCTCCGCAAGGCTGGATTTATTGTCGAACTCGATCTCAGTGGAGCCAAGTTTGATAAACAATTCAAACGGGCAAGTAATGCTAATGCAAAAGCCGCAGTTGTGATCGGTGATAGCGAAATTGAATCGGGACAAGTCAAAATCAAATGGCTTGAATCTGGTGAACAAGAAGCAATTGCGATCGCAGATCTCAGTGATAATTTTGAATCCTTACGACAAAAGCTGAAGCTGTAACTGGTAAATAGGCAAGCGTCATTAAACCCAAACCCCAAAAAGCTATAGCGCACGCGCAGCATGCGCTATAGCTTTTTGGGGTTTAAGGTTTCTTTTGCCTACCTATTTAGCGATCGCAAAAAAAGAAAAATAATCGCCAACCAATAAATTTACGAGTATAATTTTTGAAAACGATTATCATTTTTTAGAGCATCAGCATCTATGCTAGAAGTGCAAAACCTGTCGGTGAACTATCGCGAAGCCGTAGCCCTATCGGATGTTTCCTTTAGAATCCCAACTGGTTCATTAGTGGGACTCATCGGCTCCAATGGGGCGGGTAAAAGCACCTTACTCAAAGCAATGCTCGATCTAGTGCCTGCTCAAACAGGACAAGTTTTTTATCACGAAAGACCACTCAAGCAGCAACGGCAAAAGGTTGCTTACTTACCACAGCGATCGCAAATTGATTGGGACTATCCTGTGACCGTCTGGAACGTGGTGATGATGGCGCGGACTTTACATAGTGGCTGGTTTGGTAGCATCAGCCGTCAGTCTAAGGAAATTGTGCGGCAAGTATTGGAGCGGGTCGAACTCTACGAATTGCGCGATCGCCCGATCAAAAATCTTTCAGGTGGACAGCAACAGCGCGTATTTTTAGCGAGAGCTTTGGCGCAGCAAGCAGATATTTTGTTGCTCGATGAGCCAATGACCGCCGTAGACAAAAAGACTGAAGCGTTAATGTGGAATATCTATAACGAGCTAAAGCAGGAAGGTAAAACTTTACTAATTAGCTGCCACGAATGGGGCGATACGCTCGATCGCTACGATCACTTATTATTGCTCAATCGTCATTTAGTTGCCAGTGGGACACCACGCCAAGTATTAACTCCAGCAAATATTCAGTATGCCTATGGTGCATCGGTTGAGCAAATTAATAATTGCGATCGCGTCGAAGAAGAATTATTATTTTGCTAAAGCCTACGCGCTTTTGGGTTGCGATAAAATAGACTCCACAGACAGATCGCCAGATAGATCGCTTTAGGCAAACCCATGCTCCAAATTACCAAATACACATCTATTGCGATCGACGAAATTAGTATTACAGCGATCCGATCGCAAGGTGCGGGTGGACAAAACGTCAATAAAGTATCCACAGCGATTCACCTCCGTTTTGATATTAATGCTTCCTCGCTATCACCCATTTATAAAGAGCGTTTGCTGAATCTAAGCGATCGGCGCATCACCAAGGACGGCGTTATTATCATCAAGGCGCAACAGCATCGTACTCAAGAACAAAATAAAGAAGATGCTCTAAAACGACTTCAGTTATTAATCCAAAGTGTGACGGTCGTACCCACCAAGCGTAAACCCACCAAACCATCACGGGGCGCTCAAACCCGACGTGTCGATGACAAAACCAAGCGCGGAGCAATCAAAGCTCTAAGAGGCAACGTTAGCGAATAATATCAATAAATCTTCAAGACAAAACCAATTTTGGAATTTGCAGCGCCGAAGGCGCTGCAAATTCCAAAATTGGTTTTTTATAATGAGAATTGCTAATTACAAGCTAAGGTTGCAAAATATTGACATCAGCTATGCTATATTAAACAACGCACGGCAGCTTGGCTCAGTCGGTTAGAGCGACGGTCTCATAATCCGTAGGTCCCGGGTTCAAATCCCGGAGCTGCTATATAAGGTAAAAAGTATAGGCGACGCTCTGCGTCGCCTATACTTTTGTGGCGTTCATGATAGTATGTAGACAATTTACTCCCTAAGGCAAAGGACAGAATTATGGGATTACTCGATCGCATTGGTATGGTGGTCAAGTCCAATGTAAATGCAATGGTTTCGGCGGCTGAAGATCCAGAAAAAATTCTGGAGCAATCAATCATTGACATGCAAGAAGATTTGGTGCAATTGCGCCAAGCTGTTGCGCAATCAATGGCTGCCCTCAAGCGCCAAGAACAGCAATATAACCAAGGTTCATCGCAAGCCCAAGAATGGGAAAAGCGAGCCATGCTAGCACTCCAAAAGGGAGATGAAAATTTAGCACGGGAAGCCTTGAGCCGCAAAAAGACCCACGCTGACTCAGCCGCAACCTTGAAAGCTGGTTTAGAGCAGCAAACAGGACAGGTTGACACGCTCAAGAAAAACTTAATTGCGATCGAAGGCAAAATCTCTGAGGCTAAAACCAAGAAAGAGATGCTCAAGGCGCGGATGCAATCTGCTAAGGCGCAAGAAAACCTTAACAATATGCTGGGCAAGGTTAATACCAACTCAGCATCAGCAACCTTTGAGCGGATGGAAGAACGGGTCTTGATGGCTGAGGCAAGGGCAGGCGCGAGCGCTGAACTAGGTATGGATAATCTAGAATCTCAGTTTGCTCAGCTAGAATCGGGTAGCGGTGTTGATGATGAACTCGCGGCACTCAAAGCCAAAATGATGACAGGTAGCCAAGCACCTCAAGGTGCTTTGCCTCCATCAGATGCGGCTAAGCCAACTGTCGGTGCTGCGATCGATGCCGAGCTAGAAGCTCTACGTCGTCAAATGGGTTAATTTACCTAAGTGAATTTTCTGCAAATTTGCTTAGCAGCATTTGCAGAAAATTTATGCCCTTAGAGTCTTTTCAGATTAGAACATAAAACTAAAAAAGTATGAAAGTCGGCGCTTAGC
>Ga0209591_10007507_pt1 | contig 11978 bp, 8 predicted proteins | sample MAT01_FD_187207 | JGI IMG/M metagenome (GOLD analysis project Ga0209591, IMG submission 187207) | Freshwater microbial communities from Lake Fryxell liftoff mats and glacier meltwater in Antarctica - MAT-01 (SPAdes) (version 2) | ecosystem: Environmental > Aquatic > Freshwater > Ice > Liftoff...
ATTCGCCATCGCCTGGCGCATGGCCGCGGTCGGGCGCGATTTGGTATCGGAGCCAAGGTCGATGAAAGGGCGCTGGTCCATGGGAAAAATGGGGAAAAATGGGGACGGAGGGAATTAAGGGAACGGAGACGGAGGCAATTCAAACGCGCCTGCATCTGGCAGCGCTCTTTAACTCCCTCCGTCCCCATTTAAGGGAGCCTGATGGCTAACGCTAGCGGAACGCAGCGCGGAAAGTATGAGTGCAGAGCCCAGCAGCGTCAGCATGACGACCTGTTCCGCCGCATCCGCGCCGGTGACCCGACCAGCGACGGCGGCGAAACACACCATGAGCACGTTGGTCCCGATGCAAGCAGCCCGGAGGCCGAAGGCAGTTTGCCCATATTGTCGATTCAACAAGTTCAAGACTCCACCAAGTGCGATCGCCATTCCGGCGCCGAAAAACCAGACTTTGGCACTGGGAGTCGATTGGAGACCGAACGTCGTGGCCATGTGGAGAAGACCCAAGGCCAGGGTCGCGATCGCGGACAGTGCGTACAGCATCTTCACGGAATTGACTCCTGCTCAGGTGTGCATGCGGGCATCGCCGCCGTGAAGGACAAATATCACCAAAGAAAACCCCCACGTTGGGCGACCAATGGGCCGACCAAGCTTTCGCGCTTCAGAGATCGGCTACCGCAACAACGGTTGATTTGGGAGTGGATTCCATCGCTGAACTGCTGCACCGGCACCTACTATGCTCGTTTGCCAAGCAATTCAGCCATGCGGGTTTGCCAACCCGGACCCGAGGCTTTCCATTTGGCAAGCACTGTCTGCGGTAAGCGGATCGTGACTTGATGCCGAGGGTTGGTTGCAAAGTCGAGTCCACGCTCCTCCAGCGTCAGTCGCTTGGCCGGATCATGACTGATTCGCATGGATTAGCGTCACTACAACAATCAGGCGACGCAGGCGCGGACCGTGCCGGTCCTTCACCTTGAGTCGAGCCGCCCCGAAGGCGCCGGACTGACTGCTGGCTTAGGCGCCACTCGCGGCGATGGCAGAGGCGAGGATTGCAACGCCTGCGACCAACGAGCAGATGCCAATGAACGGCAGGTACCTCAGTGCCTTCGGGACCGAGCGCTTTGCGAAGCGCTGATGCCAGCGCCATGGCATGACCGAGAGCACAAGGGTCGTCAGGACGAGTACCCAGCCGAAGACCAGAATGGGCGTGGGAAACGGCATGCGTCCGGCCGCGATGACAAGCGCAGCGCCGGCAACCAAGCGAATCCCGAGTTCAAGGTAATGCGTCCTGGCTGTTCCCGCCAAACCCAACAGGAAACTGCTGGCAACTGCCGGCCTGAGTAGGGCGGCAACGGCGAGGGCGACGAGGAACAGGCCAAGCAACGCAACAACGCCGAGAGCTACCGTCGCCAGCATGGCAATCCGCGCTCAAGAGAAAGTGGGAAAACGGGGACGGAGGGAATTAAGGGGGAACGAAGACGGAAGCAATTCAAACGCGCCTGTATGCGGCAGTGCTCCTTAATTCCCTCCGTCCCCATTACAGTCCTCATTACAGTCCCCATTACAACTCAACAGACGGCAAACCGGGACACACAAGATTCTAACCGGCAAACGGCGCGGTCGTCGCAGCGCGATCGTCGATTGCGCAGCCCCCGCGTGTCTCACCGATCTGGCAGGTACCGCGCAGCGTCCGGATACAGCTGCTGCAACACCTCGAGCGCGCAGGCGCGCAGCCGGGTTGCGAACTGCGGATCGGCCCATGCGTCGGTTTCGGTTGCAGCATGGGCCGTCAGTGCCGCATCCACCGCGGCTGCCCAGTGTGCCGGTGCGCCAATCTCGCGCCACGGCCCGCGGCCGCGGCCGAAGTGGGCGACTGCGAGGTAGCGCAGCAGGGCGTCGCGGGTCACCCGGGCGAGGGCTTCGTTGCCCCACGACACCACCGGTGCTTCGGTGCCGCGGATGCGGTTGACGCCGCGTGCGATGCCGGCCGCGCTCAGTGCACCGAGCACGCCGCCGACCAGCATGCCGGCGCCGAAACTCAGTCCGCCGGTGGCGATGTCGGCCTTAAGTCCGAGCGCTGCACCACCCAATGCGCCGCCTAGCAGGCCGGCGCGGGTCTCGCTCAGCGGCGCGCTGACGATCTGCAACTGGGCGACATCGGCGGCGATCTGTGCGACTGCCGAGCCTTCGAGTCCATGCAGTGCGACCAGTTTTGCGAGCGCCTCGGAGGCGGCAGCGTCGAGGCGTGCCGCGAGTCGTTCGCGTGCGCGCGTCTCCGCGTCGCTTTCGCCGCCGGTGACGGTGCTACGTACCCATTCGCGCAGGCGGCCGGCGAGTCCTGGGTCGTCTATCGGCTCGCGATCGGCTGCGGCTGCGGTGAGGAAGTCCGCGACCGTGCGCAGGCTGGCGTCGAACACCTGTTGGCGCTCGACGCGCCATGCACGATGCAGCATGTTCATGGTCAGTCGTTGCAATGGTTCGAGGGCGGTCTCGATTGCGCTCCACAGCACCGATTCCTGCACCCAGCAGCGCGCGAACGCATCCAGCGGCAATACCGCGCGCACCAGTGGTTGGCGCGCGAGCGCTGCGCGCCAGCGTGCCAGCTCGGCCGCTTCTTCTGCCGCCGCACGCGGCGCGCCCATCTGGTTGAGCGCCACCACCACCGGCTTGCCGATCCATCCGAGGATGCGCAGTTCCGCATCCAGATAGCCGGCGGCTTCCGGCGACTCGGAGGCGTTGACCAGATACAGCAGCGCATCGGCTTCATCGCGCGCGTTCCTGATCGCCTGCTGGCTGCACCAGAACGCACGCTCTGCAAACCGGTCCCAGGTGCCGCGCAGGAAACCCAGCAGCGGTTGCTCGGAGGTTTCGAGCCGCTTTGCAAGCCGCAGCGAATCGCCGAAACCTGGGGTGTCCCACAACATCAGTTCCGCGCCTTCGGCTGCGACCAGCACGTGGCCTTCGGCGAACTCGGTCACGTGGGCTGCATCGCGTACCTGGCCGATATCGCGCCCCAGCAGCGTGCGCATCAGGGTGGTCTTGCCCGCATTGGTGTGCGAGAGCAGGCTGATCGCGATGCGCTGCGGGGCTTTCATGCGCGCACCTTGAGGTCGGCAGCCGGTGTCAGGTCGATGAATCGCGGCGTCAATCCGTGGCCGGCAAGCAGCGCCTGCCATGCGGCGCGACGTTGTTCGGTACGCTGTGGGTCTGCGGCGAAGCGCAGGCGGAATCCGGACTCGTCGACCAGCACGCCGTGCATGCGCGCCGGCGCAAGTTTGCCGGCGATGTGGGACAGCAGCGCGCCGTGGTGCTCGTGTTCCGGCGTGGCCGCGAGCGCGAACAGTACGAACACCGTACTGCCGGCCGCCGCGATCGGCGCTGCCAGTGCGAATGAATCTTCGCTGCCGAAGGCAAGGCTCGGTGCAAGCTCAAGGCGTACCGGGCAACCCATTGCGGATTCAAGCGCGGCGAGCAGCGCTGGTTGCGCGGTTGCGTCGAGGTCGACGGCGTAGGGAATCACTGTCACCGGCACGGCCGCATGCGGATTGGCGCACTCGCGCGCGAGGCGCTGGAAGTAGGGCGCCGAGAGGTCGAGCGGCACATTGCTGGCCAGTTGCCGCACGCGCCAGCTGGCCGTCAGCGCCAGCAACGCACGTGGCACGATCACCACCAGCAACAGGGTCAGTGCGAACAGATGGATCCAGGTCGCGGCGGATGCAGATATCACGCTTGTTCCCGCCGGCCCGATGCGCAGGGCCGCGATGGTGTCGACATCGGGCACCTTCAGTCCGCTGAGCGCCGATGCCGGCGCCAGCACCACCGCGAGCAGAGCGTGCACCTGCGCTGCATCGAGGAAGGTGCTTTGCCATCCGGCGCGGTAGTCGAGTACCAGTCCGCGCGCATACAGTCCGATGCACAGGCCCAGTGCGAGCGTCAGCGCGCCGAGGTGCAGCATGCGCTTGAGGCGCTGTGCGTCCAATCTGCGTAGGGGATCGCGCAGCGCCGATCGCGGTCGCAGTGCGAGTACCAACAGCGCGCCGTAGGTCAGCAAGTTCCAGGCAACTACCGCCAGCCACGGCGGTGACAGCAGGTCGATGCGCTGGCCGGGGCCGGCGAAGTTGGCGGCAATCCCGGCGATCAGTGCCAGGGCAATCACCAGCAGCGGCAGCCCTGACCCCGCGAGGCGGCTGCGGGACGCCCGTTCGCCGCGCGCGGCGAGTTGCTCGCCTATGGCGCGGGCACGCGCGACGGTGAAGGATTCCGATGTAGCCGCGGCGCCCACCGTTCGCCGCGCCGCTTCGCTCGCGCGCAGGCGATCGTCGGCACCCCAGCTGGAACCGTCGGGGTCGCGCGATTCCAGCGCCTGCATCCGCCGCACGGCACGGGCATCAGCTTCGTTCATGGATGCGTTTGCGGGTCATCGTGTGCAAGGATGCCACGCCAAGCGCGCTTGACGCGCCCCGCCCGTGCGACTAGCTTGATCAGACCCTCCGGGGAGTAGCTCGCCCGCATCGCGGGATCCACGCGTCAACACACTTGGCAGCAGCCATGGTGCGTGGGATGGATCAACCGATCCGTCGGGCAAGACCGAAGGCAGTCCTCGTCGCCCCGCCGGGTTGCACGAGGACTGTCTTTGCGTCCACCCAGCAGCCCGGCCCGGAGTGTCCATGCAAGCGTTCCTCGTTTCCGCAGGCCTTGTCGCCGTCGCCGAGATTGGCGACAAGACCATGCTGCTGGCAATCCTGCTCGCCGCGCGCTGGCGCAAGCCGTGGCCGATCATCGCCGGAATTCTGGTTGCCACGTTGCTCAACCATGGTCTGGCCAGTGCGGTGGGCGTGCTCGCCGGTGAGTATCTCGACGGGCCGTGGATGCGCTGGGTGCTCGGCTTCGCCTTTCTCGCGTTCGCCGGCTGGGCATTGATTCCCGACAAGTTCGAAGACCACGAAGCGCCACGGCAGATCAGCGGCGGCAGCGTGTTTCTCGCCACCGCGATCGCGTTTTTCCTGGTCGAGATGGGCGACAAGACCCAGATCGCGACCATCGCGCTGGCCGCGCGTTTCCAGGACATCGCGATGGTCGCCGCCGGCACCACGCTGGGCATGATGCTCGCCAACGTGCCGGCGGTGTTCCTCGGCGAGGCGCTGTCCAAGCGCATTCCGCTGCGCTATGTGCGCTGGACGGCGGCAGCGTTGTTTGCGGCGATCGGCATCTGGATCCTGATTGCGGGTTGATCGAAAAACAATGTGGCCGGTCTAACCCCACAGGCGACATCGGTGCGTTGCACTCCGGGCATCCCCAACCTGGAGCTACGCCATGATCCTCAAACCCACCGTGCTTGCCCTCGCCATCGCCGTCACCCTCGCGATCGGGGGCTGCGCGGATCGCAGCACCGCGCGCCCTGAAACCGTCGCACCCGCCAAGCAGAGCGTCGGTGCGGCGGAGTCCGCCGCCGAAGACAAGCGTGAAAACGAGGTAAGCCAACAGCCGCTGGCGACACCGATGGACGACGCAACACGCGGTCGCCTGAGCCGCGCGGTTGCTGCAGCCGAAGTCCAGCGCGACGACGCAGACCAACAGGCGCAGGGTCTGGTGCAGCACGAGCCGCTCGAAAGCGCGCCACCCGCAACGCCGAGCGTGGCGATGGTGGCACCCGCGCCGATCGCAGCACCGCCCGCGAGCAGGACCGAGCGCTACCAGGATCGGGTCGACAACCCGATCCAGATCACCGCCGAGAATCCGGTATCGACCTTCTCGATCGACGTCGACACCGGCAGCTACACCAACGTGCGCCGCATGTTGGCCAGTGGCGAACTGCCGCCGCCCGATGCGGTGCGCGCCGAAGAGTTCCTCAACTATTTCGATTACGGCTACACCCCGCCGCGCGATCGCAGCACACCATTCAGCGTCACCACCGAAGCCGCGCCTGCGCCATGGAACGCCGAGCGCACCCTGCTGCTGGTCGGCATCAAGGGCTTCGAGGTGCCGCGCTCGGAGATACCGGCGAGCAATCTGGTGTTCCTGATCGACACTTCGGGTTCGATGAACGAGCCGGCCAAGCTGCCGCTGCTGATCGATGCGTTCAAACAACTGGTGCCGCAGCTGCGCGCGATCGACTCGGTGTCGATCGTGGTCTACGCCGGCAGTGCGGGACTGGTGCTTGAGCCGACGCCGGGTGACCAGCACGCGCGCATCAACGCCGCCCTGAACGGGCTTGCCGCGGGCGGTTCAACCGCTGGAGGCGCGGGTATCGAGCTGGCCTACGCGATGGCACGCGCGGCATACATCGATGGCGGCGTGAACCGCGTGATCCTCGCCACCGATGGCGACTTCAATGTCGGCACCACCGACACCGCAGCGCTCAAGAGCCTGGTCGAAGACCGCCGCCGTTCGGGCATCGCGCTGAGCACGCTGGGCTTTGGCGCTGGCAACTACAACGATGAACTGGCCGAGCAACTGGCCGATGTCGGCAACGGCAACCACGCCTACATCGACACAGCGCGCGAGGCGCGCAAGGTGCTGGTCGAGGAGATGTCGTCCACGCTGCTGACCATCGCCAGCGATGTCAAGGTGCAGGTCGAGTTCAATCCCGCCACGGTCGCCGAGTACCGCCTGATCGGCTACGAGAACCGCGCCTTGCGCCGCGCGGACTTCAACAACGACGCGGTGGATGCCGGCGAGATCGGTGCCGGGCACGATGTGACCGCGCTGTACGAGCTGACGCTGGTCGGCTCGGCCGCGCACGCCAGCGATCCGCTGCGCTATGCGACGGACAAATCACGCCCGCAGCGTGCCGCCGGCGAGCTGGGTTTTCTCAAGCTGCGCTACAAGCGCCCCGGTGAAGAGCGCAGCGTGCTGGTGGAAGCGCCGATCGCGCGCAGCCTCGTGCAGCTCGACGCGAGCCCGCGCCTGGGCTTTGCCGCATCGGTGGTGGCTTTCGCGGACCATTTGCGTGGCGCAACCAACATGGCTGGATTCGATCTCGCCCAGGTCGCCACGCTCGCCGACGATGCGGTCGGCGCCGACCCCGGCGGACAGCGCCGCGAGTTCGTCGACCTCGTGCGGCGCGCGCAGTCGCTGCAGACCCCGGCGCCGGAGCGGCACTTGAGCATCGCGGACTGATCGAGCGATCGTGCAAGCGCGCCAGCGGATCGCTGGCGCGCGCCCATGCACGATGCGCCACTTGCCGACCGCCAACAGCAGCCAGGCAGTGAGGACGCACGCATGCCAGCAACCCGAAGCCGTAGAGCGCCTGTCGATGAGCGTGCACACCGCGGTCGTGCAGGCCGTGCAGCGGTAGGTGGCAGCCATGGAGCATCAGAAATCGTTCGCGTACCACAACGAACCGGCTAACCTGCGCGAAGTTTCCTAGCCACCCGGACGCCCATGGTCGACTGGTCGCTGTGCCCGCGCACCACCGAGTGCGCAGTTGCCGATGCCGCGCAGTTTCACGCACAAGTGCAGGCCGGCGGCCGCCCCGCAGTATTGCGTGGCCTCGTCGCGCAATGGCCTGCGGTCGCTGCAGCGCGCGACGGCGATGCCGCGCTGTGCGCCTATCTGCGTGGCTTCGGTGGCGCGCAACCGGTGGATGCGTTCTTTGGCGCGCCCGCGATGCGCGGTCGCTTCTTCTACACCGACGATTGCCTGAGCTTCAACTTCGCGCGGCGCAGCCTGCCGCTGGCCGAGTTGTTGGGCCTTCTGATCGAGTATCGCAACGCAGCCGAGCCGCCGTCGCTGTATGCCGGCGCGGTGCGCGCGCATACCGCGTTGCCGGGATTCAGCGCTGCCAATCCGGCGCCGCTGCTCGATGCCGCGACACAACGACTGGAGTCGCTGTGGGTCGGTAATCGCACCCGCATCGGCGCGCACTGGGACCTGCCGCAGAATCTGATCTGCGTGATCGGCGGTCGCCGCCGCTACACCCTGTTCCCGCCCGAACAGATCGGCAATCTGTATCCGGGTCCGGTCGAGAACTCGCCGGCGGGGCAGCCGATCAGCATGGTCGACTTCCATGCGCCGGATCTTGCGCGCTATCCGCGCTTCGTCGACGCGCTGCAGTCCGCGCAAGTCGCAGAGCTCGCGCCCGGCGATGCGCTGTACCTGCCGAGCCTGTGGTGGCATCACGCGGAATCGCTCGATCCGGTCGGCGTGATGGCCAACTACTGGTGGCGCGACGCGCAGCCGTACATGACCACGCCCAGCTCCACGCTGCAGCATGCGCTGCTGACCCTGCGCGACCTGCCGCACGCCGAACGCATGGCGTGGCGGAGTTTTTTCGACTACTACATCTTCGCGGCCGATGGTGACACCATGGCCCACCTGCCGGCTGCAGCGCGCGGCGTGTTCGGATCGATGGACGAGGAGGTGGCGGCCCGTTTGCGCGCGCATCTGGCGCACACGTTGCAGTGGTAAGCACGCCGTAGCGGCCGCCCATGCCGCGCTGCCGCAGACGCCTTGCCTGCAGCACCGGGCGCAACGGGCGGGCGCTGCACGCATGATAAACTTCGAACTTCCCATGCCGGTCTGCCGGCGCATCCCGGATTCCTGAATGGACAGCTCCACCACCCCCGCCGAGCAGCTCAAGCAGCAGGCCCTCGAGTACCACCGCCAGCATCCGCCGGGCAAGATCAAGGTCGTCTCGACCAAGTCCGTGGTCACCCAGAAGGACCTCGCGCTGGCCTACTCGCCGGGCGTGGCCGCGCCCTGCCTGGAGATCGCGCGCGATCCGTCGACCGTGGCCGAGTACACCGCGCGCGGCAACCTGGTCGCGGTGATCAGCAACGGCACCGCAGTGCTGGGACTGGGCAACATCGGCCCGCTGGCTGCAAAGCCGGTGATGGAGGGCAAGGGCATCCTGTTCCAGAAGTTCGCCGGCATCGACGTGTTCGATATCGAGATCAACGAGACCGATCCGGACAAGCTGGTCGACATCATCTCCTCGCTGGAGCCGACCTTCGGCGGCATGAACCTCGAGGACATCAAGGCGCCCGAGTGTTTCTACATCGAGCGCAAGGTGCGCGAGCGGGTCAAGATCCCGGTGTTCCACGACGACCAGCACGGCACCGCGATCATCGTCGGTGCTGCAGTGCTCAACGCGCTGTCGGTCGTGGGCAAACAGATCCATCAGGTCAAGCTGGCCTGTTCGGGCGCCGGGGCTGCGGGCGTGGCCTGCCTGGACATGCTGGTCGCCCTCGGCCTGCCGATCGAGAACATCTTCGTGGCCGATCGCAAGGGCGTGCTGTATGTCGGCCGCCTGGAGGACATGGACGACAGCAAGTCGCGTTATGCGCGTCAGACCACGGCGCGCGATCTGGGCGAGATCGTCGCCGGCGCCGATATCTTCCTCGGGCTTTCGGCCGCCGGAGTGCTCAAGCCGGAAATGGTCAAGGCGATGGCGCGCGATCCGATCATCCTCGCGCTCGCCAATCCGAACCCCGAGATCCTGCCCGAGGACGCGCGCGCGGTGCGCCCGGACTGCATCATCGCCACCGGCCGTTCGGATTACCCGAACCAGGTCAACAACGCGCTGTGCTTTCCGTACATCTTCCGCGGTGCGCTCGACGTCGGTGCGACCACCATCAACGAGGCGATGAAGCTGGCCTGCGTCTACGCGATCGCCGAGCTTGCGCGCAAGGAGGCCTCGGATGTCGCCGCCGCCGCCTACGGCGGCAACAGCACCAGCTTCGGCCGCGATTGCCTGATTCCGCAGCCCTTCGATCCGCGCCTGCTGGTGCAGCTGGCACCGGCGGTGGCGCGTGCGGCGATGGATTCCGGCGTGGCCACGCGCCCGATCATGGATTTCGTCGCCTATCGCGAAAAGCTGACCCAGTTCGTGTTTCGCACCGGCCTGGTGATGAAGCCGATCTTCGATCGCGCGCGCGCGGACTTGAAGCGCGTGGCCTACGCCGAAGGCGAAGAAGAGAACGTGCTGCGCGCGGTGCAGACGGTGGTCGACGAGGGCTTGGCCAAGCCCGTTCTGATCGGGCGTCCGGCGGTGATCGCGATGCGCATCGAGCGTGCCGGGCTGCGCATCCGGCCGGGCGTCGATGTCGAGATCACCAATGTCGACGACGACCCGCGCTTTCCCGAGTACTGGCAACACTACCTGCGCAAGAACGAACGCCGCGGCGTGACGCCGTCGATGGCCAAGGCCATCGTGCGCTCGCGTGCGACCGTGATCGGCTCGATCATGCTCGACCGCGGTGAGGTCGACGCGATGATCTGCGGCACGGTCGGGCGTTATCACTCCAAGCTCAAGCACGTGCTCAGCGTCATCGAGCTCGACAGCGTGGTGTCGAGTCCCGCAGCGATGACTGCGGTTGCCAACGACAGGGGCGTGTTCTTCTTCCTCGACACCCATGTGCAATACGACCCGACCGCCGCGCAGATCGCCGAGGCGACCCTGCAGGCGAGCTACCGCCTGAAGCTGTTCGGCATCGTGCCCAAGGTCGCTCTGCTGTCGCACTCGAACTTCGGCAGCCACGAGAACCGCTCGGCGCAGAAGATGCGCGAGGCGCTGGCGATCATCCGCGCACAGGCCCCGAAGCTGGAAATCGACGGCGAAATGCACGCCGACGCAGCACTCGACGAGGGCATCCGCGAGCGTATCTTCCCCAACTCCCTGCTCAAGGGCCGCGCGAACCTGTTCGTGATGCCCAACCTCGATGCGGCCAACATCGCCTACAACATGCTGCGGGTGATGACCGAGGGCGTGGCCATCGGCCCGATCCTGATGGGCGTATCAAAGCCCGTGCACGTGCTTACACCGTCAGCGACCGTGCGGCGCATGGTCAACATGACCGCGCTGTCGGCCGTCGAGGCGCAGATTCGCGCGCAACTAGGCGACAAGATCGCCACGGGGTGAGTCAGGACTTGTCGGCGCACAGCGCCGACCTGGCGAACGCACGGCCATGGACGGCCGGGCAGGAGGACAACACCAAGGACGGTTACTTGCCTTACCCCCATCGCGCCCCAGGCGCGATCCGCCCGTAGAGCCGCGGGTCGAGACGACCCGCGCTACGACTGGCGCGATCCGCCGAACGCACGGCCATCGATGGCCGGGCAGCGGGGCAACACCAAGGACGGTTACTTGCCTTACCCTCGCTACTCAAACCCATCCATCAGAAACCCATCCGCAGCCATCACCGTCGCATTGACCACCCGTGCTGCCCCCAGCGCACCGCCGCCGATGTTGCCCTGATCGTTGACCGCCAGCGTCAGCGGCACGATGCCGCTCACGGCTGCGGATGCGGTGTATTGCACCGGCACGCTGGCCACCAGACTGTTGATCGCCGACAGCGTGCCGCTGAGCGTCAGCGATGGCGTACCGCTGCCGGACACGGTAACGCCGCCGGCGCTGTTGGCGCTGAATGTGCCGCTGCCCGCGCCATAGGTGGCGGATGCATTGATTGCGCCGCCCGGTGCATCCGGATCGGCGTAGATCACTCCGGACACTCCGACGCTTTGACCCGCCGTCACCGCGACCGCTGCCGGTGCCGTCACGCTCGGTGGATCGTTGATCGCGGCGATCTGCAGGGTGATGGTGGGCTGGATTTCCTGCGCGCCGCCGCCGCCGCTGTTGCCCAGATCATTGACGCTCAAGGACAGGGTCACACTGCCGTTGGCATTGGCCGCACCGGTATAGGTCACGCCACCAATCGCGATGAAGTCGTTGAGATTGCCGGGCGTGCCGGTGATGGTGCGCGCAGTGGCGGAACCGCCGACCGTGATCAGCGGGTTGCCGGTTGCAGCGATACTGCCGGCGGGAACGCCAAAGCTCAGGCGCAGGTTGCCAGCACCCACATCGACATCCGCGACGTTGATGCCTGCAATCGAACCCGGCTGGTCTTCCGTAAGGGCGACCGACGCCGGTGCGGTGGCTGTCGGCGGATCGTTGACCGCGGACACGGTCACCGTGCGGTTGCCAGTGGCGGTCGCATTGGCCCCATCGCGCAGGGTGAAGGCAGCGCTGCGGTTCGCGGTGC
>Ga0209591_10007509_pt1 | contig 11977 bp, 7 predicted proteins | sample MAT01_FD_187207 | JGI IMG/M metagenome (GOLD analysis project Ga0209591, IMG submission 187207) | Freshwater microbial communities from Lake Fryxell liftoff mats and glacier meltwater in Antarctica - MAT-01 (SPAdes) (version 2) | ecosystem: Environmental > Aquatic > Freshwater > Ice > Liftoff...
TGGTCCGACGCCCGCCGCGAACTGAACCGCCAGGAGAAGTGGCGGGCGTGGGCGCTGCCGAAGTTCAAACTGCCAAACGCACCGGAATCGATCCGCGCGTCGAAAGTCGGCTGCGGTAAGGGCTGCCTGATCCTGCTCGTGGGCATCGCCGCGTGCGTGCTGTTTTGGTGCGTGCTATATAGGTTCATAGGCTTGAAGTGATCCATCGGAGAGAGACCGCCATGAGTTACTGGCTCCGCGAAATGCTCGGGTGGATGCTCGTCGGCCTCGGGCTCATCGCGTTCGGGTTCGTCTACTTCAACTTCCTTCTGCAAAAGCGAGTCGTGGAAGCCGTGATCCTCGGGTTCATCGGCTTCACCGTGTTTCGCGGCGGCATGCACCTGTTGAAGGTGGCGATGGCCGCCCGGGCTGCCCGCGAGGTCCGCAAGGAGGTGACCGCCGCCAAGCAATTGAAAGCCGTTCGCTTGCCCGGCGCCGACCGCAACCCCGGCCGGCAGCGCGCCTCGGCCGTCCCCGGCGCAAAGCGATGATCCCCGACCGCATCCGCGCAGTCTTCTTCGACGCCGTCGGGACCGTACTACATCCGGAGCCCGGCGCGCCCACCGTGTATGCACGAGAAGCCGAACGCTTCGGCCTCGCAATCGCACCGGATGAAATCCTCGCACGGTTCCGCGCTGCTTATCTCCTCGAAGAAACCGTCGATGAACTTGCGGACTGGACCACGAGCGAAGCTCGCGAGCGGAAGCGGTGGCAGGCCATCGTCAGCGCAACGCTACCGGGAGCGCCGTCGGAGTGCTTCGACGCTCTCTTCGCTCACTTCGCACAACCGCAGGCGTGGTCCGCACCGCCGGGAATCGAAGCCGTTTTGGATCGCCTCGCCGAACGCGGCCTTCGCCTCGGGCTGGCTTCCAACTACGACAGCCGATTGTCACTCGTCCTCGCCGGACGACCGGAATTGCAGCGATTGCTCGGCCACGTCGTCATCAGTTCCCACGTCGGTGTTCGCAAACCGGGACGGGGTTTCTTTCAACGAGTGATTGAAGGAGCGGGATGCCCGCCCGAGCAGATCGCATTCGTGGGCGACGACATCGACAACGATTACCGCGGGGCCGAACGTGCAGGAATGCTGGCGCTTTTGCTCGATCCGAACGAACGTCATCCGCAGATCGAACGGCGAATCCGCACGCTCGAAGAACTTATCGGAATTCAAACGACCTTCGCCGCGAGGTCCGCCATTACTGCTTGAGCCGCGCGGAAGCCCGAGGTCATCGCTCCGTCGATGGAGCCGTTGTCGCGGTGGTCGCCGCAAACGTAGAGCCCCGGCGTGAGGCGGACCGGCCGCTGCCACGGGTCGAGCATGCCCGCCGATTGATCGGGGAGTGCGTACGGAATCCGGTCGATCCGCAAGAGGATCCATCTCGTGACCTGATTGCCGAACCACTCGCCGAGATGTGCGCGAACGCTTCGTTCAAACGCACCGTCGTCCTCACTCGGAATGCCGATCATCGTCGCCGAGATCAGCGATTTCTCGGGCGGAGCGTAAGCCGCGGAGACTTGCGAAAGCACGACGAGGCTATTGATCGGTCCCGTTCCATCGCCGTCGAGCACGAGGGTCGGGCCGTCCACGGGCGAACGGTCGGCGGCGAAGTAGATCGTCGTGCAACCTTTGCCGGGGAGGAGTGGTACTTGCCCGTTCGTCAGCCGCGCCGCTTCGGGGCCTTCGACGGCGATCACCACGGCTCGGGGTTCGAGCACTTCCCCCGTCGTTAAGCGGACTTCGTTGCGACGCAGCGATTCGACTTTTCGATTCAGCGTGATCGCGTCGCTCGGCAACCCGGCCGCGATTTGGTCCGGGATCGCCTGCATTCCCAATGCGGGGATCGACCCGCCGCCATCCGCGAACTTCGGGAACAGGAAGCGGAACATACGATTCGAAGTGGCGAGGTTCCGTTCGAGGAACACGCCGCCGAGGAACGGTCGAAACAGCCGGTCGATGATCGAATCCGAAAACCGACCCGCACTTCTCAACTCGTCGAGAGTCGTTCGTTCGTCGAGGTTCGCGGGTTCCGTTTTCGTTTCGTCGAGCCGCCACTTGTAGCCGATGAGCCGCAATTTATCGCGGATCGTTCCGATGGGATTGAAGGCCGAAGCCGCACCTTTCAAGAACTCCACGCGAGGATCGGCCACGCGGTGAAAGCGGCCCCGGACGCGAACGAGAGCCCCGCGGTCGAACGGTCGGAGGTCGAGCGATTCGTAGTCGAGCACGCGGCGGGCTTCGGGATAAGCTGGCAGAAAGATTTGAAAACCGTGGTCCAGGCGAAAGCCATCGACGACATCCGTGCGGACTCGGCCGCCGACTCCGTCCGATGCCTCGTAAACGCGGAACGAGATTCCGCACTGAGCCAATCGTCGGGCGCAGCAAAGCCCGGCCAAACCGGCACCGATAACGATAACGTCGGGTTCGCTCGGGGTCATGGTGAAGTGTGGTCTCAAATCCCCGGCACGAGTTCCTGCGGTACGTCGTCCGTCGGCTTCAAGCGGTCGCGGACTTGCCGGGAAACGACGCGGTTGACGACTTCCAAATACGCGAGCGCGCTCGCTTCGAGGATGTCGGTCGATACCGCTCGAGCGCTCATCTTGCGGCCGCCGTAGACGGCTTCGACGAATGCTTCGCCCTGAGCGTCGGTGCCCGTCGTGACCGCGCGAACGCGATAGTCGAGCACGCTGATGCGCGTGCCGGTGATGCGGTCGATCGCCTTGAAGACCGCATCCACGGGGCCGTCGCCCGCTGCGGCGTCTTTCACGAGAGTACCGTCGCTACGCCACAAGCAGACCGCCCCGGACGGCAGCGTGCCGGTGCCCGCGTTCGAGGTGAAGGCCTGGAGCGTCCACATTTTCTGCGTCGTGTTGTGCAGCGCGTTCTCGGCGAGGGCTTCCACGTCCGCGTCGAAGATCTCCTTCTTGCGATCCGCGAGGGCCTTAAACGCCTCGAAGACTTTGTTGAGTTGCTCGTCCGTGAGGGTGTAGCCGAGGTCGGTGATTCGCTGCCGCAGGGCGTGCCGGCCGCTGTGCTTGCCGAGCACGAGTTCGGTGCTCGGGATGCCGAGGTCTTCGGGCCGCATGATTTCGTAGGTGCTGCGTTCCTTCAACATGCCGTCCTGGTGGATGCCCGCTTCGTGCGCGAAGGCATTTTGACCGACGATGGCCTTGTTCCGCTGGACCTGCATGCCCGTGGCGTGCGAGAGCTTTCGGCTCGTGGGGTACAGGAGCTTCGTGTTGATCCCGGTCGTGAGGTGGTAGTAATCCTGGCGGGTCTTCAGTGCCATGACGACTTCTTCGAGAGCGGTATTGCCTGCGCGCTCGCCGATGCCGTTGATTGTGCATTCGACCTGCCGCGCACCTTCGCCCAGCGCCGCGAGCGTGTTCGCGACCGCGAGGCCGAGGTCGTCGTGGCAGTGGACGGAGAGGACCACGCCGTCGATGCCGCGGACGGTTTTCTTCAAGTGCCGGATGATCGCCGCGTAGTGGCTCGGCACCGCGTAGCCCACGGTGTCCGGAATGTTCAGCGTCGTGGCCCCGGCCTCGATGGCTTTTTCGACCACTTCGCTGAGGAAATCGAGTTCCGTGCGGGCGGCGTCCTCGGGCGAAAACTCCACGTCTTCGACGTGGCCCCTCGCGCGCTTCACGGCTTCGACGGCGCGGCGGATCACTTCTTCCGGGGTCATCCGCAGCTTGAACTCGCGGTGGATCGCGCTCGTGGCGAGGAAGACGTGGATGCGGGGCCGCGACGACGGCTTGACCGCTTCCGCAGCGCGGTCGATGTCCGCGGGGTTGCAGCGCGCGAGGCCGCAGATGATCGGGCCGTGGATCTCGCGGGCGATGGTCTGGACCGATTCGAAGTCGCCCGGCGAAGCGATGGGAAAGCCGGCTTCGATGACGTCCACGCCGAGGGCCTTGAGGGCGCGGGCCATCTCCATCTTTTCGTTCAGGTTCATGCTGCAGCCGGGGCTCTGTTCCCCGTCGCGCAGCGTGGTGTCGAACACCAGGACTCGGTTCGGGTCGGCTTTCGTGGTCATCGAACTCACATCCTCGAGAAACGCGAACGGCCCCGGAACCTGCCGGTGTCCGGGGCCGTCGTCGGATTTCGTCAGTGCTCAGTCGGCGCAGACGGAAACGACGGCCCGGGAAAGCCGGAGCAGTCGAATAATTTCCGGAAGGCGCAGAGTCATCGAATCGGCTCGCTGGTATGAATGCAAACCATGATACCGGAGTTCGAATCCGGGTTCAACGGTCGTTCGAAGAGTTATTGGGGGAGGTACATCTGCCCCGGCCGTTCCGCCGCAACGGGCTGCTTCGCAAGCCAGTCGAGGAAGCGATCGACCGCGCCGCACACGGTCTGAGCCGGGTTTGCAAGTACGGCTTTCAAATGAATGCCCGCAGGCGTTGGGGCGACGGTGACGGGGATCGCCGGAACGCCGAGGAACGCCTGGGCCAGACCGACCTCCAACGGCTCCGCGGGTCGCGGTGGGTTGAGTTCGGGCGGCAGGTCTTGAGGTTGCAAACCATTGGGCACGGGGATGGGAATGTTCTTTTTGACGACCGGTTTCGATTCCGGAAAGAACGAACTCGGCCGAATCCGCGCGGCGAAAGGTGCATCGCTTTCGGTCGTGGGTTCGCGAGCGGTGAGCAGTTCGACCACGGCCGCACGGTCGGCACCGAAGACGAAGCGATCCGCCGACGATGCGAAGTGAATAGCCGACATCCCCAACGATTCGGAACCGGGGACGCTGAAAACTGTGAACGCGCCGATCCGTTCGGACGACCGCGTCGGCGGCATCTCGAGCCCTCCGAGCATTGCGACGAGATGCGGAGTCCGTTCGATCCATGCTTCCGCGACCGCAGCCGACTCGCATTCAAATGCGACAAAAGGCAGCGAAGGAACCTTTTGATTCATCACTCGATGCAGATGCACAGTCCTCACGCCTGCGAGCAGGTCCGCGATTTTGGGGCCGGTCCCGCGGTTGGAATCGGCCACGATCTCGGAGGGCTTGCGGCCCAAGACCCCCTGGCCCCGCGCAATGGCGTCCGCCAGATCGAGCACGGCCTTGCTGCGCTTTTCCTTGACGGGGAGGGCGAGCGATGATTCCCAACCGCGTTTGGGTTCGAGTATTGTGCCCGATAGGGCGGGTGCGTTCGGCCCGGAGAACGCATCGCGAATCGCATTCGGAGTTGCAGGATCGAAGCCAAGATCGGCGACGAATCGAATCGCGTCGGCTTTCACCGTCAGAGTTCCGGACCACGCGGTCGTCGCGTTCAGCGGCACGGCCGCGGAGGCGAATTGGAACCACTCGGGAGTCGGGCTCTTTCCACTGGCTTTCGCAACGGCGTCCACTTTTTGGGCGATCGCTTTCGACACGCAGTACGCGAAGGCACCGGAGAACTTCTCGGCGGGTCGTGCTCGTCGAAAGGACTCGTCGGCCGCGAGGCTCTTCGATTTTTCGGTTCCGTAGGAACGGCGCATAACATCTGCTACGCACGCTGCATCCGAGCCGAGGACCACGAGGCCGGGGCGATATGCGAACGTGGGAACGCCTTCGGCCGGGAGGGGCGAAAGGGCGGGTGCATCGTCTCGAACGACGGGCTTGCCGTCCTCGCCGTTCAACGGTCCGGAGAATCCGGCCCGCTGAAAAATCGGCGTTCCGTCCGCGGAACCGACGCGGCGGAGGTTGGGCGAGGCGGTGAGGTAGGCTTTCGCGGCGAGTCCCGCGGCCGTGCTGTCGCCGAGGAGAATTGCGAGCGCATAGCGGGGGCCGCCGCGGGCGTCGAAGCCAGTGAGCCCGAAGGCTATGCCGTGGAACTTGCGGACCTCCGAAAGCATTTCCGGCGAGAGGAGCAGCGCCATCAGCGCGGCCCGCTGGACCGCGGCCGCATCTTGCGGTAGTGCCAGTTTGTCGAAACGATCGTGGGCGGCCTTAACGGAATCCGCGAAGGCGGACTTCGCGAAGAGCTTCGTCGCTTCGTCCGAAAGTGCCGCGGGGTGCGCGATCTCGGCGTAGGCGAGCGTGCTCTCGGGGAAGAGTTCGGCCACGTCCGCAACATCGGCCCTGGTCGTCGCAGCGACGAGAACGAGGGCGATCACCGATAAGAGTCGTTTCACTTCGGTACCGGGGCTTCGATCTTGAGGGTCCAGGCCAGCCCATTGCCGACGAGCTTGAGGAAGTTCGCATCCGCGAAGTCGTCCGGGTGGCCGAGGGAAGTATAGAAGACCCTCTGCACTTTCTCCCCGAGTTTGCGTTCGCGAATCCAGGCAATCGGTTCCGTGTGCTCCGGAATCGTGCCGGTGAGCAGCACGGTCGCGTCCTTTTCGACCGCCGCGTTTCTGTAGAGGCTCCCCGTCGAAGCGTAGGGCTTCACACCTTTGAGGATCGGGTGGTCCTTCGCCGCCTCGACGATTTTCACTTCGCACTTCGGGCCGGCTCCGTAGTGGTTTTTGTAATCGCCGCCGAAGACGAGCTTGTCCATCTCCAACCAGTTTTGGAACCCGTGGCTCGCGGTGCGGATACCGACGACGGGCTTGCCGGATTCGACGAACTTCTTGATGGCATCCAACTGCTCGCCGTCGATTTTCAAACGGCGAGTGAAGAAGATCGCCGCGTCGCACTCGGCGAGTTTGTCGAGGCCGGGGATGTCCGTATCCGTCTTGCGGAACGCCCGCACGCACTGGATGGGGTAGTTCTCTTCGAGGTACTTCTGCAACAGCGGCAACGACTCGTCCGATTTGTATTCGAGCGAACCGGAGATCAGCATCACCTTGAACGTCTTGCCTCCAGCAGCTTTCGCGGGCGGGGCTTTCTTCTCGTCGATCATCAGGTACGCGAACAGGTTTCGCACGTCCGCGTCGGTCATAGCGTCGAGCATTTTTTCGGGCATGAGCGAGACGGCGAGCGGGACCATTTTGTCGATGTCCTTCTTCGCGATCACGGTCCGCTGCGGCTTGTTGTCGATCACGTTCAGGAGGGCGACCGACTCGCCGCTGCCGGATTCGACGAGGCCCGTGATCGCGCGCCCGTCCGCAGTGTCGATCTTGTGGGAGACGAACTCCGGGCGAATGTACGCCGAGGGATCGACGATGTGCGTGAGCAGATACTGGCGATTCTTTCGATCCGCCGTCGTCAGGTCGGGGCCGACCTTACCACCTTCGCCGAAGAGCGTGTGGCAGACGATACAGTGCTTGGCGAACAGGTCTTTGCCCGCCGCGAGGTCCGCCGTGCCGCGGGGGATCGCCGCATTGAGCGATGCGATTCTGGCGAGCTTCTCACCGGGCGTCGCGGGGCCGACTTTGCCCCAGTGCTTTTCGACGAGGGTCGAAATCTTTGAATCCTTGAAATCCATCGCCACGCGGAGGTGTTCGACGGGAATGCTCGCGGGGTCGATCGCTTTGGCCTCGACGAGTTCGAGGAGGCTCAGGGCCGTCGCCGGGCGTGAGAATAAGGATGCAAGGGACTGAGCACGAAGAGTGCCCGTCAACTTCGGGAATGCGGCCAGCAAAGCGATGCTCACCTTTTGGTCGCCGAACGATTGAGCGGCCGCAATAGCCGCGATGCGCAAGGCGTCGGACTTCTCCTCGCGGAAGGCGGTCATGAGCACGGGTAAAGACTCGGACCGTCGGATTTGTCCGAGCAGTTGGATCAATTTGACCCGTTCGCCTTCGGGTCGCTTCGCGTCGGCAATTCGACCGTGCGCCGTTGCGAGCGCGTCGCCGTGGTTGAAGCGGAGCCGGATGCGGAAGAGGTTTTCGTCCGTCGGGTGCTTGCCGACGAGTTTGTTCAACCACTCGTCCATCTCGGGTAAGAGCTTCTGGAAGCTCCGTCCGTCGAGGGCCATCTCGACTCCGCGGAGCATGGCCGGGTGGAGGTGTTCGGAAGCACGCAGAATGAACTCTGGAGTGTAAACCAGCTTGTTTTTCCGGAGTTCGGGCGGATCGGGGTCGGTGCGATTATCGGGCGTATCGACCGTTTCGAGATCCGCGGCCGCAGTACGTCGGGCAATCCGTTCCGCGAGGAAGTCGCGCATCTTCGAGGAACTCGTCAAACCAATCCGCTGATGAGCGAGCGCGGGAATCGCGAAGTGCGGCTCCATCGCCCACCAGATCAAAAGCGGGATGTACGCATCGTTCGCATCTTCGTCGCGGGCGGCAAGAGCCGAGGCCAGGGCCAATCCCGGCGATCGGTCGAGCCGCTTGGCGGTGCACGCGAGTTGCGCTCGCACGAGGGCGCTCGGGTCGCTTCTGGCCAGTTCGAGGAGGCGATTTACTAAATCGGGCGAGACGTCCGCACCGGGCGGGCTGTAGTTGGGAAACTCCTGCTTCGTACGGGGACGGTCGCCGAGAAACCGAACGGTCCAAGCCCGCTGATGCTCGTCGCCGTGACGGAGAAGTTTCGCCGCTGTGGCGTCGTTCAGGCCGATGACGGCGTGCAGGGCCCATAGCCCTTCGAGGGCGGTCGTGTCGCGGCCGGTTTCGATTAGTTTCTTGAGCTCGACAACAACCGAAACGTCGCCCCGTTCGCCGAGTAGTCGCCTCGCCTCTCGCCGCCACCACGCATTGGGGTGCTTCAAGAGTTCGACCAACTCCGGGCTCGACTTGGTTCGCAAATCGAACGTCGGGTACTTCGGCGTGCCCTTGTATTCGATCTTGTAGATGCGGCCGTTGGTCTTGTCCCAACTGTCGATGGGGTCGAGGTGGGCGGCGCGCTTGTCGGTCCAGTCCGCGACGTAGACGGAGCCGTCCGGCCCGAGCATGAGGTCGATGGGGCGGAACCAGGTATCGTTCGCCGTAAGGAAATCGCCGCCGTGTTCAGCCTTGAACGTCGAGCCGTTTGGCGTCAGCTTGTGCCAGTTCACGCAGTTCGAGAGCAAGTTCGCGGCTATGTACTGGTCCTGGTACTCTTTCGGAAATGTATCGCCCTGGTAAATGATCCCGCCGCAGGTGACGTGCCCGCCTTTGAAGTTCTTGTAAGGGACGTGATCGAAATAACCGTAAGTGTGAGGATTGTGTAATGGGCCATGCTTGCTGAAACCTTTGATGTGATAGGCACCTTGCATCTGGTGCAGCATGGCGACGTTGCCGAAGTTCGTGCCCGCGATCGCTTGGCCGTGCTTGTCGAAGTCGAGGCCGTAGGTATTGCCCCCGCCTTCGGAGAACATCTCGAAGACTTTCGATTTCGGGTGATACCGCCAAATCCCCTGTTGGAATTCGACGATCTCCTTGAGGTTCGCGGGGTTCGGGATCTTGCAGGTGCTCGTGCTCCCCGCGGCACCGTAGAGCCAGCCGTCGGGGCCGAGTTGCAGGGAATTCGCCAGCGAGTGCGTGTCGTCGAGTCCGAATCCCGAGAGCAAAACTTGCGGATCGCCGTCGGGCACGTCGTCTTCGTCCTTGTCCGGGTAGAAGAGCAAGTACGGCGGTTGGACTACGTAAACGCCGCCATTTCCAATGCAGAATCCGCACGCAAGGTTGAGCCCGCCGACGAAGTCTTTGCTTTTTCGATAGACGCCGTGCTCATCCGGGTCGTACAAGATGGTGAGCCGGTCGGCCCCCTTCGGCCCGGCGGGGGGAGGCTCGGGGACGCGGTCCCAGATTGTGCGGAGGTACTGGTCCTGCTTCACGGGCTTGAGCCCCGCGGGATTCGGGTATTGCAAATACTGCAAAACCCAAAGCCGACCGCGGGAATCGAAGCTCATGCTCACCGGCTGTCGGATCGTGGGCTCCGCGGCGACCACGCGAACGGTGAAGCCCTCGGGCAGTTGCATCCGCTTGGCCGCTTCTTCGGGTGTGAAGCCCTGGGCGAATGCCGCCGGTGAACACGCCAGTAGTAAGGCCAGCGCGGAGAACTTCGGAGAGGTTTTCACGGCGATTCCCATGCGGTGCGGAAACGGACGCCTCTAGAATCGACGAACGCGGACTCGAACGCAAGACTTTCCCCGGCCTCGGGCCGGTTTGAGGGATCGATGGCCGCACCGAAGACCGTCTCCGCCGCGGGCCGCTGGCTCGCATTGATCGCCGCTTTGCTCGGCTGGATGTTCGACGGCTTAGAGATGGGGCTCTTCCCCGTCGTCGCTCGCCCGGCGTTGCGGGAACTGCTGCATACCAAGGAGCGCGCTCAAGCCGAGGCCGCGTTGATCGGCTCGATCGAATTGCCGCGGATCGAGAAAGACCTCGAATCCGAAGTCGGCCGGTGGTACGGCGTCATCACCGCGGGATTCCTCGTCGGCGCGGCCACGGGCGGCGTGCTCTTCGGCTGGCTCGGGGACAAAATCGGCCGCGTCAAAGCCCTCACCCTCAGCGTCGTCGTCTACGCCGGATGCAGCGGGATGTGCGCATTTGCCGCAGACCCCTGGCAACTCGCGGGGCTTCGCTTCGCGGGTGCCCTCGGCATGGGCGGCGAGTGGGCGTTAGGCGTCGCCCTCGTCATGGAACTCTGGGCCGGCGCCAACCGCGGTTGGCTCGCGGGGTGGATCGGCGCGTTCGGCAACCTCGGCTATTTCATCATCGGGTCCGTCGTGCTGGTGCTCAACCGCGTCGGCAGCGAACTGCCGGAAGTGCTGACAACCCTCGGTGTCTCGGACGACTGGAACGCCCGCCTCACGGCCAACGGCAACTGGCGATTGCTCATGTTGGTCGGAGCATTGCCCGCGGTGCTTACGCTGTTCATCCGCTTCTTCGTGCCCGAATCCGAGAAGTGGGCCAAGGCGAAGGCCGAGGGCGGGGCTTCGTTTTGGTCCGGCAAAGACCTCATCGCCGTCCTAATCGGGGCAGTCGCGGCTTCGGGCATGATCGCCGTTTGGGCGCTAAATTTGAGCCTCATCATCGCCATCCCGGTTACGCTCGCGGCCCTGATCGTCGTCACGGCGGGTTACCTCTTCCCCGCTCGGCAGTACTTGAGCAGGGCCACGAGCGATCCGCTCGAACGGTCGCGAACCCTCTGGCGGATGCTCCTCGCCGCGGGCCTCAGCGGGGTGCCCTTGCTCGCGACTTGGGCGGGCGTCATGTGGATGTACAACTGGGCGGACGTGCTCACCGAGCACCTACCCAAAGACGATATGGTCCGCAAAGATGCGAAAGCCCTCACCCAAATTGCGTCCTCGCTCGGCGCCGCGGCGGGGTGCGTCGTCGGGGCCGTGCTCGGCGGGAGGTTCGGGCGGCGGCCGGTGTACGCGGGGCTTTGCGTTCTTTCGTTCGGCACCTTGATGGGCTTTTACTTGTTGAACACGACTTACGGCTGGGAGTTCGTCGCCAGTGCGGGGCTCGTAGGGTTCATCACCGCGGCGTTCTACGGGTGGCTGCCGCTTTACCTACCCGAACTGTTTCGCACGGCCGTGCGGGCCACGGGCCAGGGCTTCGGGTTCAATTTCGGGCGAATCCTCGCGGCGGTCGGAGCCCTCCAAATGGGGAACCTGCTCGCGGCCTTCGACAACGATTACGCGAAAGCGTGCTCCATCGCCGCCGGTATCTACATCGTCGGGCTCGCGTTGATCTACTTCGCCCCGGAAACGAAGGGACGACCGCTACCGGAGTAAAACCCCGTACGGCGGACGATCAACACGCATGGCCGAATCCCTGGAAGCAGGGTAAACTGACCACAACCGCCAGGCCCCTTTTGGACCACCGAAGATGCAAATGCTTTGCAGAACCCTCGCTCTCTCGATCGCGGTATTGTGCATGCCGTTCCTCCAAGCCGCGGATAATCCGCCCGGCGCAGAGCGAGTGGCGACCATCAAGAAAATTAAAGCCGAGGCGATGAAGGCGAGCACGGATCTGGATGCGAAGGTGGAAACCGTAAAATCACAAGCCGAGGCCAAACGGCTCCAATTAGCTTACGTGACGACGGTGAAGGCCCTTCTCGATCGCGCAGTCAAACTATTTCAAGAAGTGCCCAACGACGCGGCCGCAGCGGATGCCGCGTTCTTCGTTTACGAGTAC
>Ga0209591_10007510_pt1 | contig 11977 bp, 13 predicted proteins | sample MAT01_FD_187207 | JGI IMG/M metagenome (GOLD analysis project Ga0209591, IMG submission 187207) | Freshwater microbial communities from Lake Fryxell liftoff mats and glacier meltwater in Antarctica - MAT-01 (SPAdes) (version 2) | ecosystem: Environmental > Aquatic > Freshwater > Ice > Liftoff...
ACTTTGCAAGGCACAGGAGACTGGGCTGTAAATGCAAATATTTTAACCGGCTCTGTGACTACTCTCGGAAGTGATCATCAGATGTTCTCAGTTATAATTAATGCCGGAGGTACTTTTGATATTACTTCTTATACATTGAAATTATCTCAAAATGGAATTCCTATTACCAATAACGGCACTTTCACTACTGCTTTAAGCACTGTTGAATATAACGGTGTCGCTGCTCAGACTGTTGCTGTTTTGAATGTTGAATATTATAGTCTTTCAATAAATAATCCGGCGGGAGTAAATATTACTGCACCAAAAACAATTCCGGGTACTTTGTCTATTCTCGATGGTGTGTTTACCAACGGCGCAAACATTACTATGGGAGACGGCGCTGCGATTGTCCGTCGTGACGGAAGTTTATCGGCTGTTCCGACTTTCGGCGCAACATTAGATGTGTTTTATATTGGTACAAATCCGACTGTCACTTCTTTTGAATTACCGGCTTCAAATTCTGTGATAAGAGATCTGACAATTAATAATTCCGGAGGTGTTACTCTTGCAGGTCCCAGAACAGTTAACCGCACTTTATTTTTATTGGATGGAACTTTCAGCAATGGAACAGATCTGACCTTAGCTGATAATATTATTATAGACAGAGCAGAAGGTATGCTCGGATCAGTACCTGCATTCCCTGCAAATGTTAATGTAGTTTATTCAGGTAATTCAGTGATCTCTACCGGTGCAGAACTTCCTGTTTCTACTACTGCGTTACAAAATCTTACAGTCAACAAAACCGGTTCTGTCCTACTTTCATCCAACATAACTTTAAACGATACTATGAAAGTACTTTCGGGTGATCTTGAATTAAACGGATTCATTATTACTATGGGACCTGTAGCTTATCTGACAGAAACTCCGGGCAACACTGTAATGGGTAATGCCGGTTATCTGGTAGCTAACAGAGTTATTAATGCTCCGACTGATTTAAACGTAGCAGGACTTGGAGCTGTATTTACCACTTCTCAGAATATGGGAATGACCGAAGTTATCAGAGGACATACTATTCAGACCGAAGACACACTTTATAGCATGGAAAGATACTATGACATTTCCCCTGCTAATAATTCAGGATTGAATGCAACGTTTGTGTTTAAATATGATGATTCGGAGCTAAACGGATTTCACCCAAGCGATCTAGTATTATTCAAATCCACAAACAATGGAGTTAACTGGAACTATGTACCAAGCGTAGCAAATCCGTTTGCAAATGCTGTTACTGCTTTCGCTGTTAATTCATTTTCAAGATGGACTACAGGAGATACATTGATATCTCTTCCTGTTGAACTTGCTTCATTCATTGCAAATGTAAATGCCAGGAATGTTACATTAAATTGGTCGACTACAGCGGAAGTTAACAACAATGGTTTTGAAATTGAAAGAGCAGTTGCATCTAACTCGTCAAATTCTACTTTACTATGGACTAAGATCGGATTTAAAGAGAGCCAAGGTAATACTTCAACCAGTAGCAGCTATTCATTCTCTGATAATAATCTGAATTCAGGAAAATATGCTTACAGATTGAAACAAATAGATTTCAACGGGTCTTTTGAATATCATACTCTGCAAAATGAAATTGAGATTGGAATACCAACAGAATTCAAAATTTCACAAAACTATCCGAATCCATTCAATCCGACAACTAAGATTGATTTCCAAATACCGGAGAATGGAAATGTGCAGGTAGCTATTTTTGATATGACAGGAAGGGAAGTTGCGGTAATATTGAACGAAGCAAAAACAGCAGGATATTACAGCATTAATTTTAACGGAGCAAATTTATCCAGCGGTGCATACTTTTACAGAATCAATGTAAATAATTTTTCAACAACCAAAAAAATGACGCTGGTAAAATAGTGACAAATGTCCCCTCAAAATTGTTAGTTTATTACAATTAACAAAAAAGTAAGGAGGGGAAAGTGGAAAAGAAACAAGAGCGTCAATTACATAAATCTTCTGAGGGTGAGTTCATATTTGAATTACATCATGAATATGAACTCTCTCCAAGGGAGAGTGAGTCAATCTTAGAGACAGCGAAGCGATGTTTAATCAGGGAAAATATATTGAAGGAAGGAGAGATTGAAGTAAGTGTTATATCAATAGAAGAGCGTAGCGGTAAGCTGGTTGAGAATATGAGGAAGGTTCGAGTACGATTGACAATAGATGAGGGACTGGAAGATTTAGAGATATTAAAGAATTCCGGAAGAGTTTCATTACGCAGAGTAAGGATTCAACGAGTAAGTCAGGAAGCAATAGAACAGAATGGTATCCTAAGCCAAGAAGATTTAGGCAAATATTTAAGTTGCGATGTACGTACCATAAAGCGGGACATTCGGGAGATAAAGCAATCGGGGATAGAAGTAATAACGCGTGGAGTATTATATAATATAGGTCGAGGTCAGACCCATAAAGTGAAGATAGTAGGTTTATTTTTAGAAGGAAAAACATTCAGTGAAATAAAGTTAAAGACAAAACATAGTTTAGGAGCAATAAAGAGATACATTCAGGATTTTCAGAAAGTATTAATGAGTAATTATCATGGTATAAAAGATGCGGCTTCGATAAGTCATTTAACGGGATTAAGTATAACGATTGTCGCTCAATATATTGAATTGATCCATCAGAGCAAGAAGGATAAACACAAGAAAGCTATGATGAGAGAAATGATCAGGCAATGGAAACGAGCCGGGACAAGGATAAAAAAAAAGGAAGTTACTACAAGAGATTACATACGGAGTCTGGCTCCTATGACAGGAGGTGTGAGATGAGTATAAATCAAACCAGAGACAGATATGAAAGTATAAATAAAAGAAATTTTAAAAGTGCTTTAATAAACATGCTTGAGGAGAACTACAAGCTATTAGGCTCAAGAAAAATAATAGAGTTATTATCAGAAGATATAGAAGATTTACACAATGAATATTATCCGCACATAAACAAAGTAGGCAACGGCTGCATAGAATTTAGAACGACAAAAGACGATGGTCAGCGTCAGAGCTATGGTAAGAAAACGGAAGATTATTCCAGCATAACAGTCACCCCGCCTTTGATAACGAGTGACGATATAGAGCGAAGGATAAATTATAAATAAGGAGATAAGAACAGTAACTACAAACACCAAAACTCAAGGGATATAGAGACAATGGTGAGACTACTGAGGAGCGCAAAGGAGCAAGGAGGTCTATTGAGTGGAGCAGAACTGAGTATGCTGATGAACCGGTCATTGGGAACAATAGGGAAATATTTAAAGATTTATCAAAAAGATACAGGCGAGGTACTTCCGCTAAAAGGATATGTTCTTGATCAGGGAAGTTTACCAACACATAAAGGAATAATAATAAGCTTGTATGAAAACGGAGTTTCACCGGCAGACATTGTGTTGAAGACATCTCACAGCCAGGATGCAGTAGACAGATACATAAAGCAATATGAGCAAATAAAAAAGTTGCTAAAAAGAGGACTGGATGAAAAAGCAATAGTATCTAAAACCGGAAGAAGTTTGAATATTGTCAGACAATATATTAAGTTGTATAGTAATTTTAACTCACAAAAATCAAAAAAATAGTCAGGGGACAAATGTCCCTATAGAAAGTAAGGAATTACTTTAATTTTGCTTTTTCATAAGGTTATTTTGCGGAATAATCATAAATAATCTCTAAATTTACTTCAATACCGTGAACAGATACAAAATTTATCTGAAGTCTATATATACAGAGTCTTTGCATTCACGAGTTTCCTTCCGTAGTTTTCATAAATTCCTTGATAAAATTCATTAATATTGGTATTTTGTTGCTCTTAAAATAAATTGGTAAGGTATTATTAATTTCTATATTCATATTCAATGTTAGACGATTTAACAAATAAGCTTGAAGGTGTATTAAAAAAGATACGCGGACAGGGCAAGATTACAGAGAATAACATTGAAGAATCGCTAAGAGAAATACGAATAGTTCTTTTTGATGCTGACGTAAATTACAAAGTGGTAACACAGTTTATCAACGATGTAAAGGAAAAATCTCTTGGACAAAACGTCCTGACGAGCATTTCACCCGGACAATTAATTGTAAAAATAATTAATGACGAACTCATAAAACTCATGGGTTCAGAGAAATCCGAAATAAAACTTTCGGACAGAATACCTTCTGTGATAATGATGGTAGGGCTTCAGGGATCAGGAAAGACAACGTTTTCAGCAAAATTAGCAAAGTATTTAAAATCAAAAGGAAGAAACCCGTTACTTGCAGCATGTGATATTTACAGACCTGCTGCTATTGAGCAATTACGAATATTAGGAAAGCAGATAAACATTCCTGTTTATTCTGATGACAATGAAAAAGATGCTTTGAAAATTGCAAAAGCATCTGTAGAATATGCAAAACAAAATGCTCGGGACACACTCATAATTGATACAGCCGGACGTCTTGCAATAGATGAAGAGATGATGAATGAAGTTGCAAGAATTAAGAATGAATTAAATCCGGAAGAGATATTATTTGTAGTTGATTCGATGACTGGACAGGACGCAGTGAAGACGGCAAAAGCTTTTCATGATAAATTAAATTTTGACGGTGTAGTTTTAACGAAGTTAGACGGAGATACAAGAGGCGGAGCGGCACTTTCGATAAAGGCAATTGTAAATGTTCCGATTAAATTCTCCGGAATCGGTGAAAAAATGGAAGCTATAGAGCAATTCCATCCCGACAGAATGGCTTCGAGAATACTTGGAATGGGCGACATTGTTTCATTTGTAGAGAAAGCACAGAATGAATTTGATATAACGCAGACAGATGATTTAGAAGCGAAACTGAGGAAGAATAAATTTGATTACAATGATTTTCTGTCATATTTAAATCAGATTAAAAAAATGGGTTCATTATCGAGTTTAGTTTCAATGATTCCCGGCGCAAGTAAAATGTTGAAATCACAGGAGATAGATGAATCATTAATGTCAAAGGTAGAATGTGTAATTTTATCAATGACAAAAAAGGAGAGGGAGAATCCGAATTTATTAAACGGATCAAGAAGAAGAAGAGTGGCAGATGGCAGCGGGAGTACGATTCAGCATGTAAACAGAGTGATCAAACAATTTGAAGATATGCAGAAGATGATGAAGCAATTCAGTAAAGACAAGGGCAGAGGTTTAATGAAAAAAATGAAACTGCCTCCAAATATGATGAACCAGATGAAAATGTAAATTTAATTCTTAATTAGAAAAAGTAATTTCAAATAAATCATAAAAAAGTTTTTAAAAAAATAAAACACTAAGGAGCACTAAAAAAAAATTGGTTAAAATCAGATTAAAAAGAATGGGGAAGACACATTACCCAGTATACAAAATAGTAGCAGCAGATTCAAGATTTCCGAGAGACGGAAGATTCATAGAGGCACTGGGAACATATAATCCGAACCTTGATCCAATGGATGTAACAATAAAAGAGCCGAGAATATTATACTGGTTAAAAGTAGGAGCTCAGCCGACAGACACAGTGAGAAACCTTTTAAAAAATGAAGGAGTAATGTTAAAATTTCATTTGGAAAAAAAGGGAAATACAGCTGAAGTTATCGAATCTGAGTTACAGAAATTCTTAGCTGATAAAGATGCAAAAATTATAAGAGGAAGAGAAAGAAAAGCAAGAAGAAAAATCAGTTTAAAAGCCAAGAAGAATGCACCAAAAGAAGGTGAAGCTGTAAAAACTGATACGCCTGCAGAAGCACCAAAAGAAGAGCCGGCAGTAACTGCATAAACAGTTATCGCAACAGAATAAAAGTTATATTAAACTATATTCAATTCAATATTTCTCAAAATAAACAGGAGAAACCCAAATGAAAGAATTTATTGAATACATTGCAAAGAACCTGGTTGACAAACCCGAAGCTGTAAAAGTGGAAGAGATACAGGAAGGTGAAAACCGTGTAAAGTATATCCTGGAAGTAGATGATGCTGAGACAGGGAAAGTTATTGGTAAATTAGGAAGGACAGCAAAGTCAATAAGGACGTTACTTTCCGCCGTAGCTGCAAAGCAGGGAATAAGAGTGACGATGGAAATTCCGGATAAAAATAAAAAGGAAAGCGAAACAACTTAAATCTTGTTAGATCAAAATAATTTTATAGCAATAGGAAAAATCGTCAAGCCCTTTGGTATAAAAGGTATTTTAAAAGCAATATATCTGACTGATTTTCCTGACCGGTTTAAACTTCTGAAGAAAGTTTTTTTGTTTGATGAAGAGAAGAATAGTTTTGTAAAAAATTATGTAACCGGAAGTTTTGAATTTTTGATTTCCGAACAAATTCCCAATCCTAAATTCCTTAAAATCGGATTTGAAGGTTTTAATTATATAGAAGATTCTAAGAAACTTGTGAATCTTATAATAATGATTGATGAAAAACAGAGAGTAAAAATTGAAAAGGATAATTTTTATTTTTATGAAATTATAGGAGCAGATGTTTATGATAAAGATAAATTAATCGGTAAAGTTAAGTCGGTAGTTAATTATGGCAGCGGAGACTTATTTAATATAGATTACAATGGTAAAGAAGTTATGATTCCAAACAGAAAAGAATTTATACTCAGAATAGATGAAAAGGAAAAGAAAATATACACTGATTTGATTGACGGATTTTTAGATTTATAATTTTCAGTAAAGATTGAGTAAGAATTAGGTTTATTTATTTTAATAAAACAAAAGTATATGAGATTTGATATCGTTAGTGCAAATCCGATGATACTTGAGAGTTCTTTAAAATCAGGATTAATTTCAAGAGCAATAAAAAAAGGAATTATAGAAGTTTATATTCACAATCTCAGAGAATATGCAGATGGTAAATATAAGCAGATAGATGATATTCCATACGGTGGTGGAACGGGAATGATATTGAAGCCGGAGCCGATTTTTAAATGCGTGAATGATCTAAAAGTTAAAAATGAATATGATGAGATAATTTATTTTTCACCACAGGGTACAAAGATGAATCAGAAGACATCGAATGATTATTCATTGAAAGAGAATCTGATTCTTATCTGCGGACATTACAAAGGAATTGATGAAAGAATAATTTCGAAATTAGTAACGAAAGAAATTTCGATTGGAGATTACGTTTTATCATGCGGAGATATAGCTGCTTTTGTATTTATTGATTCTGTAAGCCGGGTGATACCGGGAGTACTGGGAGACGGGGAATCAGCAATGACAGATACATTTCAGACAGAGACCGGTTTTGATTATCCGCAATATACAAGACCTGAGATATACGGTAAACTTAAAGTTCCGAAAGTATTGTTATCGGGTAATCATAAGGAAATAAACATATGGAGAGAGAAAAAAGCAATTTCAAAATATAAAAAAATTTTAAAAATAAATAAGAATTAAAAGAGGGAATAAGGAAAATTCACAATGGATAAAAAAATAAATTTAGTTACAGCAGCATTAATCAGAAATGATTTACCTGAATTTTTTGTCGGAGATACAATCTCAATTTCAGTAAATGTAATTGAGGGTGACAAGGAAAGAATTCAGATTTTCAAGGGAATTGTAATGGGAATAAAGGGTGGCGGAATCAGTAAAACTTTCAGAGTCCGAAAAATTTCGAATGGAGTAGGAGTAGAAAGAATATTCCCGATTAACTCGCCGAGAATTGCCAGAATAGAAATAATAAAGAGCGGAAGTGTAAGAAGAGCTAAACTTTATTACTTAAGAGGATTAACCGGAAAAGCAGCAACGAAGATAAAAGAGAAGAAAAGAGTTGTTAAAACAATTGATCCAATGTCTTCAGAGAAACAGACAGTAAAAGAAAATGTTACTCCTGCAATTGAAACTGTTAAAGAAGAAGTTGTAGCATAGTACATTAAAGAAAAATTCAAATATTAACCGTCAGTAATTTTTATTGACGGTTTTTTTTATACTAATTAAATGAATTCAAAAAAAGTTTTTGTTTCTATTGCGGGAAATATTGGTTCGGGAAAATATCTTCGCTGACTAATCTGATAGCAGAGGAATTTAACTGGAAGCCGTATTATGAAAAAGTAAATGACAATCCTTATTTGAAAGATTTTTATTCGGATATGAACCGGTGGTCATTTAATTTACAGGTTTACTTTCTTTCTCACAGATTCAAGACTCATAAAGAAATAATTTCAAAAAAAACATCTGTAATTCAGGACAGAAGTATTTATGAAGATGTAGAAATATTCGCAAGGAATCTTTATCTGCTGAAAAAAATGAACAAAAGGGATTACGATAATTACAGAAAGTTATTCAAAGAAATGACTTATTTTTTGCAACCGCCTGATCTTCTGATATATCTAAAGGCGAGCTTACCAAAACTTACTAAGCAGATCAAAATACGGGGAAGAGATTTTGAAAAGAATATTGATGTAAGTTATTTGAATAAACTAAATGAAAGCTATGAAGAATGGATAAAAAATTACAAACTTGGTAAATGTATAATTATCGAAACTGAAAATATGGATTTTGTTAACAGAAAAAAAGATTTCGAAAAAATTGTAAATTTAATAAAGTCGAATATTTAATAAGATTTAATTTAATTCAGTTGAAAGCTATAAACTATAAAGATTTTTTTTCTGAATCAGATTTTTCTTTAATATTTTTTTGTTCGGTATCATTTTTATTTTTTTCTTCTTTAAAGAATTTCCCGATAAAAGAATTGCTGTAAGAACTAACAGAAGTAATAACGTAAAGTACTACTATTATTATTACAGCAAGTATAGCCAATATCCATATAGCAATTTCCATTTTGGTAATTCAAATTTTAAATAACAAATTACAAATTTCTCATCTTAAATAAATTCGCATCTCTGTAAATTCTGATTCTTTTAGCATTAGAGACTGCATTAATTCTTTCTTCTGCTAATTTTTTTGAAGCAACTTCCGTAGGAATATTTTCTGTTTTGGAAATATTTATAACATTTTTTAAAATATCATATATTCCTGACGCTTGTTTTAGAGCTCTTTCTCTGTTATAACCTTCAAGTTCATTGTATACATTTATCAAACCGCCTGAATTAATCACATAATCCGGAGCATATAAAATTCCTTTATCTTTCAGCATTTTACCGTGTTTCTCTTCATCTTCAAGCTGATTATTGGCAGCACCTGCAACAATTTTTACTTTTAATTTAGGAATTGTATCGTCATTTATTATTCCGCCAAGCGCTGCAGGAGAAAGAACATCTGCATCAGTAGTGAATACTTCCTCGTCCGTAATTATCCTGGCTTTGTATTTTTCCACAATGTCTTTTAACTTATCTTCGAATAAATCATTGACAAAAAGTATTGCTCCGTCTTCGAATAAATATTTACAAAGATGTTTACCGACATTACCACCGGCACCCTGAACAATAATTTTTTTACCACTAAGACTATCACTTCCATAAACTTCATTTACACATGCTTTAATTCCCACATAAGTTCCGTAAGCAGTAACAGGAGAAGGATCTCCACTTCCGCCAACTTCAATAGGGACACCGGTAACATGACGGGTTTCCATCATAATGTATTCCATATCTTTTATACTTGTTCCTACATCTTCGGCTGTGATATATCTTCCTGAGAGTCCTTCTACAAATCTTCCGAAAGCTCTGAATAAACCTTCAGTCTTTTGAGTTCTTGAATCTCCGATAATAACAGCTTTTCCACCACCGAGATTTAATCCTGCTACAGCAGCTTTATATGTCATTCCTCTTGACAGTCTTAACACATCTGTTAATGCTTCCTCATCAGTTGCATAATTCCACATACGTGTACCCCCGAGAGCAGGTCCTAAAGTAGTATTGTGAATTCCGATAATTGCTTTTAGTCCAAGCTCTTTACTTGAACAAAAGACAATTTCTTCATGCCCGTATGATTCAATTGTATCAAAGACAGGAAAACTATTTTTTTGCATAATGAATTTTGTTTTTTTAATTAATTAATTTTTTTAAATTTAAATTTTAATTTACGAACAATTCCGGATTCAAAGATTTTCTGATATAAATAAAAACATCATCTACTGAAATATGTGCCATACACTGAGGCATCTGACAACCGTAATCATGACCTAAATACAGACAGGGACTACAGAATTTATCACTTTGAATGAGTACAGATTTTTTATTGTAAGAACCCCATTTCAATGGATTTGTCGGACCATGAAGTCCCATAGTTTTAGTTCCTACACAGGAAGCAATATGAAGCATTCCGGTATTACTGCAAACAATTAACTTAGCTTTCTGTACTAAAGCAACTACATTATCAAGATGAAACTGTCCGGCTGTATTTATTACATTTTTAGTGATATTCAAAGAAATTTCCTTACATCTTTCCTGTTCATGAGTTGCGCCTGTTATAAGAATTCTGATATTATCATCATAATTTACAAGTCTGTTTCCTAAGTCTATATAATTTTTGATGTCCCATTCTCTTGGCATTCCATTTTCTCCGCAACCCGGATGAAGACAAATTACAGTTTTTCCGTCAAACTCATTTTCTTTCCAGAAGGTATCTGCAAAATTATAATCTTCTTTATTCAAAAAGTATTCTAATTTTTTATCCTCATCGGTTATATTAATTCCAATCGGGACAAGTAAATCGAGGAAATTTTCAAGCTCATGTTTATTCCTGAGATGAGGTACGACACTGTCATAACCAAAATGTTTAAATTGTTTTTCAGTTTTGAATCCGATAGAATAATCTGCATTTGCCAGCATTGTCATAATAGCATTAATTCTTTCCCATTGCCCTACATCTATTATTAATTCATATTTTTCTTTTCTCAGATCTTTGATAAATTTTATGAACAGGAAAGGATTTTTTAAAAAAGAATGAACGTTGCAATCAATAATTTTATTTACATAAGGAATTTTTTTTATTACTGAAATATTAATCTGTGAACATACAAAAGTAATTTCAGCATCCGGGAAAGTATTTTTTAATGTTCTTAATGTCGGGATTAACAAAATAGAATCCCCGATTGCTGCTAATTTAATTATCAGAATCTTTTTAATATTTTCTATCGGTAATCTTTTTTTCCTTTTAGTAAGTATTGCAAGCAATATTATTACGGGAATTCCCACATACTTATCAAACAGCCGGAAGATCGCTCTTCTCTTCATTAATATTTTATCTGAAAATTAAAATTATTTGATAATATACTTAGAAATGAATATATTATCAATAAAAAGATTTTAATAAGTTATAATAATAATTTGCAACCAAACTATACAGACCAAATAATAAAGTCCGCAATTAAAGCACGTAAATATTCTTATTCGCCTTATTCCAAATTTGCCGTTGGAGCTGCATTACTTACTGTAAATAATAAAATTTACACTGGGACTAATATTGAATGTGCCTCCTACTCTCTTTGTATATGCGCAGAAAGGGTAGCTTTTACAAAAGCATTGTCAGAAGGTGAAAAAAATTTCAAGGCAATTGCAATTTCTGCAAGTAAAAATAAATACATTTTCCCCTGTGGTGCATGCCGGCAATTCATGTATGAATTTGAAAAAGACCTTGAAGTAATTATTATCAAATCGATTAGGGAAATTAAAGTATTTCAGTTGTCTGAATTAATCCCCGGAGCATTTGATAAAAAATCATTAAAGTAATTTAAATTTTAAAATGAACGAAAATTTACAGATAAGAACACATAAGAGAACGGGTCATATCGAAGTTATATGCGGAAGCATGTTTTCCGGAAAGACAGAAGAGCTTATAAGAAGAATAAGAAGGTCTGAAATAGCAATGCAGAGAGTAAAAGTTTTTAAACCGAAAATTGATAACCGTTACAGTGAATTTGAGATTGTTTCACATAATGAACAATCGTATCCGTCGGAAGTTGTAACTGACGCCGATGAAATTCTGGAAAAAAGTTTTGATGCCGAAGTAATAGGCATAGATGAAGCACAGTTTTTTGATAATAATCTTATTGATATAT
>Ga0209591_10007512_pt1 | contig 11975 bp, 10 predicted proteins | sample MAT01_FD_187207 | JGI IMG/M metagenome (GOLD analysis project Ga0209591, IMG submission 187207) | Freshwater microbial communities from Lake Fryxell liftoff mats and glacier meltwater in Antarctica - MAT-01 (SPAdes) (version 2) | ecosystem: Environmental > Aquatic > Freshwater > Ice > Liftoff...
CAACACTTGCGCTCACCTTGCCTGCCAGCGGCTTGTATTATCTGCACCTAGCAGATGATACCCGTTGGCTCGCTGGGGCTAAGGTGGTGGTGGAGTAACGGGCTGGAGGTGAGGTGGTGGAGTAGAACGAGCAACGGCGCACGTGCCGTGCCAAGGGTGCATCAAGCCTATCGCCGGCGTTCGATCTCCCCCTCGTCGATCGATCAGCCTTCCAAGCCGCACCCTGCGTTCGTTCCGTCGGGCTATGCTGTTTTCCACGGTGCAGTCCCGTATTTTTGGGCACGAACCCAAACCATCCATGCGCCTGTTCCTTGCTTCGGCTTTACTAGCCTGCTTATTCGCACCATATGCTACACAGGCGCAGCGCCCGGAAGCGATACCCGGCGATCTGCTGGTGATGCTGCGGCCCGGAGCTTCGGCTGGGGCAATTGCAGCGGACCTTGCACTGACGAATGGGCAGGCTAACGGACTGCGGGTAGTGCACGAGGTAAGCGCACCCATGCGCACGTGGTTGCTGCAATTCGACCCCACGCGTGCTGAACAAGCCGTTATGCTGCGCGCCGTTCGCCAGCACCCCGCTGTGCAAATGGCCCAGAACAATCACCGCTTGAAACTGCGCGCCGTGCCCAACGATGTGGATTACGGCGAACAATGGCATCACCAGAACATCAACAGCGAAGCCGCTTGGGACATCAGCACCGGTGGCGTTACCGCCGATGGGGATACCATCGTGGTGTGCATTATCGAGAACGCCGATCTGCCCCATTCGGACCTGATCGGCAACGCGTGGTTCAACCATGCCGAGATCCCGAACAACGATGTGGACGACGATAACAACGGCTATGTGGACGACTTCCGCGGCTGGAACCCCAACTCCCAGACCGACCAGGTATACAGCGGCAGCCACGGCACCGAGGTGGCCGGCATGATCGGCGCTACGGGCAACAACAACGAGGGTGTTAGCGGTGCCAACTGGGCAGTGAAGATGATGGTGGTGTTCAACTCGGGTGCTTCCGACGAAGGGGTGATCGCCAGCCACAGTTATCCGCTGGTGATGCGGCGCCTTTACAACGAGAGCAACGGTGCCCAAGGCGCTTTTGTGGTGGCCACCAACGCTAGCTGGGGCATCGACGGCGGCCAACCTGAGGACGCACCCCTCTGGTGTGCGCTGTACGATACACTGGGCACCGCCGGTATCTTGAATTGCGGTGCAACAGCCAACAACAACGTGGATATCGATGTGGTGAACGATCTGCCTACGGGCTGCCCCAGCGATTTCATGATCAGCGTTACCGCCACCAATGTGGACGACGAGCGCACCTTCTCGGGCTATGGTCTCACCACGATCGATGTGGGCGCGCCGGGGTCTGATGTGTATACCACCCAATTGGGTGGCGGCTACGGCACCACCAGCGGCACTTCGTTCGCCACCCCGCTCACCGCTGGAGTTATTGGTTTGCTCTATAGCGCGCCGTGTGCTTCCATGATGGATCTGGTGAAAGGTGATCCTGCGGCCGGTGCACTTTTCATTCGCCAAATGCTCTTCGAAGGCGTGGACCAAGTGGGCAACTTGCCTGGCAATACGGTTACCGGCGGGCGTATCAATGCGGGCACCAGCATGGAGATGATCATGGCCTCTTGCGGTACGTGCCCATCGCCGTACAACCTGAACGTGCAGGTCGTCACAGTGAATTCCGCGCTGCTTGCCTGGACCACCGTTAGTGGCAGCTCCTACGATCTGCGCTACCGGACTGTGGGCACACTTGATTGGACCGAGGTGAACGGGATCACCGAAGCGGAATATGAGTTGCAAGCGCTACAGACCTGCACGCCTTACGAATTCCAAGTGCGTGTGGCTTGCGATGGTGAACTCAGCGAATTCAGCAACCTCTACACCTGGACCAGCGAAGGCTGCTGTTCTACCCCTGTCGGTCTCTCCCAGGGCTTCGTGGGCACCAACCTCGTGAACGTACTGTGGAATGATGTTCTGGCTGCGAACACCTTCGATGTGCGCTATGCCCCCAGTGGCTCCTCCACCTTCACCATCGTGGTGGGTGTAACAGATCCTTTTGTGGCGATCGAACCCTTGGTGCCGTGCGCGAACTATACGGTGCAAGTGCGCGCCAACTGCGAGGGGCTTACCTCCGACTGGTCGTCACCACTTACGGTAGGCACATCGGGCTGCGGTCCATGCGTGGATAATGCCTACTGCGGAACGGCCGGTGGTGATACAGAAGATGAGTGGATCGCCGTTGTACAAATTGGCGACATCAACAATAGCACCGACGCGAATGGTGGCTATGGCGATTTCACGAGCCTCTCCACCGATCTTAGCGTGGGTAGCGATCACGTGATCCGCTTGGAGCCTGGTTACAGCGGATTCAACTACAGCGAGTGGTTCAGTGTGTGGATCGACCTGGATCAGGATGGTCAATTGACCAGCCCTTCGGAACTGGTCTTCGATACGGGCGGTAGCAGCAATGATCCCGTATTAGGCAGCATCACCATTCCGTGGGACGCCACCTTGGGACCTACGCGCATGCGGGTGATGATGAAGTACAATGAAGCACCTACTTCGAGCTGCGAAGCATCTTTCGATCATGGTGAGGTGGAGGACTATTGTGTGGATCTGATCGCGAACCCGACGGTAGGGCTGAACGATGCCGTTGCGAACGATGGCACCCTGCTCTTCCCCGTGCCTGCTGACCAACAACTCTTCATGCAATTGCCCGCACGACTTGCCCTGTTGAACGTGACCCTGGAGGTGTTCGATGGCACTGGCCGCAAAGCCTTGCAACGCAGCTTGCTGGGAGCGATGAACGAAGTTCCCACCACCGGGCTTGCGGACGGTCTGTACACGTATCGCTTGTCCGTACAAGGCACGAAGCTGGGGCAAGGCCGTTTTGTTGTGGCGCATACGCGCTGATGGTTGGCTGACCGCCAGCGAGGAGCACGCACCGGTTAACTTCGGCCGGGCATGACAGAGGTATCCGCAGTGATCATCACGCGCAACGAGGCGCGCAACATCGGACGCTGCATGGCCTCGTTGAACGGGCTGGTGGAAGACATCGTGGTGGTGGATGCCGAAAGCACCGACGATACTCGAAGCATTGCTGCCTCTGGTGGTGCACGAGTGATCCTTCGCCCGTGGACCGACTACGCGGATCAAAAGAATTTCGCGAACGCCCAAGCCCGCGGCTCCTACATACTCTCGCTGGATGCGGACGAGGCCCTGTCTTCCGAGTTGCTGGCTTCGCTGCGGCAAGTGATGGCTGCTGGACCAACAGGAGCTTACCGCTTCAACCGGCTTACCAATTACTGCGGCACTTGGGTGCGCCATGGCGGCTGGTACCCGGATGATAAGGTGCGCCTGTTCCCAAAAGTCGGCGCGCGTTGGGCAGGCACCCATGTACACGAGACCCTGGAGCTGGATGCACACCTGACCATTACCGAACTGAAAGGTGATCTATTGCACTACAGCTATCCTACCGTACAGGATCATTTGTCCAGGATCGAGCGGTACAGCGATCTGCATGCACAGAAGCTCTTTGCTGCGGGTAAACGTGCGAGCGTGGCGAAACGCTGGTTCTCGCCACTGGTGAAGTTCGTGCAGGGGTATGTGGTGCGGCTGGGTGTTCTTGATGGACACGCCGGTTGGATGATCGCGAAGCTGAGCGCTCGTGCTGTTCGGTTGAAGTACGAAAAACTGGAACGCCTGCACCGTGCCGAACGTGCCTAAGCATGACCCATCCCCTCCAAGCGGGATCATCCTCAGCCGCACGGACAGTATCGGCGATGTGATGTTGACCTTACCGTTGGCGGGCCTGCTGAAAGCGCGTTTTCCTGGTGTGCGGATCATTTTCATTGGCCGCAGCTACACCCGGCCGGTGTTGCAGCAGTGCGCGCATGTGGATCACATTCTCACCCTGGAAGAATTGCAGGCTGGGGATGCCGTCGCGATCTTGAACGCCTTGGGAGCCGATGTGATCGTACACGTGTTCCCACAGCGGCCCATGGCCCGTTGGGCTAAAGCTGCCTGTATTCCCATGCGTATCGGCACCACCAATCGCTGGTGGCATTGGCTTACGTGTACGCATCGTGTCGCCTTCAGCCGCAAGCGCAGCTCCCTGCACGAGGCGCAACTGAACACGAAACTGCTGGCTCCATTGGGCTTCACCGCTACACCCACGCTCGCCGAACTACCCGCCTATACAGGCTTTACGCCAGCACCTGCGGATGCACGGGCCTTCCCTTGGTTCCAGAACGATCGCCGCACCGTGATCCTGCATCCGGGTTCCAAAGGCAGTGCGGTGGAATGGGGTTTGAAGAATTTCACTGCATTGATCCGGCTGCTCAACGAAGGTCCCTACAACGTGGTGGTCACGGGAACTGCAGCAGAAGCGGAGCGGTATCGGCAGGAACTACCGCTGGACCACCCACACACCTTCGATGCTGGTGGTTCGCTTTCGTTGGATGAATTGATCGGTGTGATCGGTGCGAGCCACGCATTGGTAGCTGCTAGCACGGGGCCCTTGCATATCGCTGCTGCTTGTGGCATCCGGGCCATCGGGTTGTTCTCGCCACGCCGACCGATCCACCCCGGCCGCTGGGCTCCCATTGGCCGCGATGCCCATGCCTTGGTGTTCGATCCGGCTTGTGCCATCTGCGCGGCCGGGCAGCCTTGCGACTGTATCCAACGCATCAGCCCTGCGCGGGTGCTGGAGGTGATCCGGGGGTGATCGGCAGTTCTCGGCGCACACCGAATACGAAGAGCGCGTAGTAGAACGCGAAGAAGGTGGCACCTACCTGGGTCTCCATGGTATCATCCGTTAGGCACGAGATGCCGAAGATGATGGCCCAAGCGATGAAATACGGATCGCGCCAAGCCCCCAAGCGCCAAGCGGGCCAGCACCATGCGAACAAACTGCCGAGCAGACCCACCACACCGAAACTGATCAGCAGGGTAAGGTATTGGTTGTGCGCCCGGTGCCGCCATTCCTTGGCCAACGTGGTGCGCATATGCTCATACTGCTGGGCGAAGGCTTCTTTGGTATCGCCTGTTCCCACGCCCACGAGCCAATTGGCCTTCGCGATCGCTACACCTGCTTTCAAGAATTCCAAGCGCATCGCTACAGAATGGCCATCGGCCTTGCCGAACGCGCGATAGTGCTCCAATTCGAAGAAGACCTCATCGATCCGCTCGCGCCATGCACTGCGTTCGCCCTGTGCCACGCTGGTGGCGCCGCCTTCAATGGCCCGTATTTCTGGACCCGTCAAGCGCATGATGGCGAGGCTGTCCTTGCGTTCGCCCTTGGATGCCAGGTAGCGCACCAAGGTGCCCCATACCGGATGACCTTGTTGATCTAGCGAGTCGATGTTGAGCTGACTGCGCATGGGCCACGCCGCTCTCATTTCCCGCCAGGCGACATAGGTCCACACATGGTTGCCATTCTCGCGTTGGGGGTTGTGTATGTCGTGGGTGTAGATCTCGCCGCCGGCCGTTTTCTCGAAGCGTTGTATGATGCGCGGGTCCGGTAGTTGGGATCGGCTGCGCCATTCAGCCGTCCCCCAGAACACGACCAACAGTGGAAGACCCATTAGGGCACCGCGCACGCTCCAACGCAGCAGGGCTGATCGATCGCGCATGCCGCGCCAGAGAAATACCGCACCCAGCACGGCCAATATGGCGAACCCTTGTAAGCTGCCCAGCTTGTTGATGAAGAACACCGACCACGCAGCCGCCAGATAACCCACCCAGCGCAACCAACGCGGAGCCGATCGATCCAGCAGCAAAACCACGACCGCGAAGCAGAGCAGAAGCGCTAACCGGATATGGCTGGTGAATACGGAAAGCGAGCGGTAATCGCCGGTATCGCCAGTGCGCAAGAGCAAACAGAAGAAGGTACTGACCACCGCGCTCCACGCACCCAACAAGAGCATGGGGCGCCATTCGCTGGGGGAAAGCCGCGCCGTACCAGCAAGCACAGCACCGAAGGCGAGTACCGGAAGCAGGATGCGTACGAGATCCACCCCCCACGCCAGATCGCTGGTCCACGCCAAGCCTGCGATGTGTAAGCCGAAGAACGATAGGTAGACCAAGGCTGGTGCGGACGTGAAGGTCTTGCGAAAGCGGACTAATAGGTCCTGCCGCACCACACCTTCTACCAACCAATTGGCGACCAAGAGCAATTGTGCAATGCTCAGACCCGCTTTGCTCCACGGCAGCATCACAGCGCATAACGCAAGCGCACCCAGGTGCACCGTGCGGAAAACATCGTGGCCTCGCAACAGGCCCGATGGGGTCGCGTTCATGCGTGCTACTTGCCGGACTTCGCTACGGTGAGCACTTCGTTGTAGCGCGCGCTGTTCAACAATTCGACGGACCGCTTCACGTACGGATCGGTGGCCAGGCTCGCTTTCGCACGACCGGTCTGGTAATGATAGCGGCCTACCAACTCGCTCTTCAGCACTTCTTCGATGTCGCTGCGGAAGCGGGTGAGTTCTTCGGTGCGATCCGGTGCCAACTCGGCGTGCAAGGCATCAAGCTGCACTTTCGCATGATCGTAGTACCGCTCCTTCTTCGCCTTCTCTTCCAAGGCTTTGAAGGCTTCCATGGTCTCGGTGTCGTAATCGAACTGTTTGTCCTTCACGAAATCCACGAACTCCTGGTAGAGCGTGTCGCTGATGGTGAAACTCTCCGGTGGGCCGATCTCCGCATGGGCCAAGCGGTAGCGGGTGGCGAAATCGAAAAATAGATCCTTGCTGTACAAGCCACCCACCACCTTGGCGAGCTCGGGATCCTGCACGTCCACATCGGGGAGAATGCCTCGACCATCGAACACCGGCCGACCATTGCGGGTCTTGAATTCGGCGATGGCCTCTTCCTTCACCTCCTGCACTTTGCCACTGCTATCGCGTTGCGCGTAATCCAACTTCTGGATGCACCGGCCACTGGGGATGTAGTACTTCGCGACGGTCACTTTCAATTTGCTGTTGTAATACAGATCGCGCGTTTGCTGCACCAGGCCTTTACCATAGGTGCGTTCGCCCACGACCACACCACGGTCCAGGTCCTGTATGGCACCACAGACGATCTCGCTGGCACTGGCACTACCCTCATCCACCAGCACCACCAAGGGCATGCTGGCGTCGAGCGGTTCGCTCAAGGTCTTGTACACCTTATCCCATTCGGGGATCCGGCCTTTGGTCTCCACCACCATTTCGTTCTTCGGTACGAAGAGGTTCACGATGTTCACGGCTTCGCGCAACAACCCCCCACCATTGCCGCGCAGATCGAGCACCAGTTTCGTCGCACCCTGCTCCTTCAGCTCCTTCATGGCTGTGCGCACTTCCTGGCTTGCGGTCTGCGTGAAACTGTTCAGCTTGATGTAGCCCACCATGTTCACCGGATCGATCATGCCTTTGTAGGGCACATCGGGGATCTTGATCTCTTCCCGCAACAAGGTGTGGGAAACGGGTTCCATGCCCATGCGCTGGGTGATCACCTTCACGGTGCTGCCGGCCTGCCCTTTGAGCAATTTGCTCACCTCATCCGTTTCCATGCCGGCGATCTTACGGCCGTCCACTTCAATGATCTCGTCGCCAGCCCAAATGCCCGCCTTCATGGCTGGATAGCCCTCGTACGGGTCGCTCACCAGCACTTTGTTCTCGTGCCGTTTGATCAACGCCCCAACCCCACCGTATTGCCCGGTGGTCATGAAGCGGTAATCCTCCATATCGCTTTCCGGTATGTACTGGGTGTACGGATCCAGCGAATTGAGCATCGCATCGATGCCGGTCTTCATCAATTTACCCGGCTGGGTGTCATCCACGTAGTAGATGTTCAGCTCCTTGTACAATTCCGTGAAGATCTCGAGGTTCTTACTGATCTCGAAAAAGCTGTCGCCCGCAGAAATGGTGATGGCTCCGCCGCCAACGATGGCCATGCCTACAAGCCAGAGTTTCCATTTCGCGGTGCCGCGTGCGTTGTGCTTATCCATGTTGATGAGGGTCTTGGGGGACGGGATCGTGGCCGTGCCCGCCCCAGGGATGACAAGATAGAAAGCGCTTGGCCGTTAACAGACCACCACGCCACGCGCCATGCAGCCGCAGTGCCTCAAGGCCATACGCCGAGCAGGACGGGGTATACCGACAAGCCCCTGGTAACAAGGGCGACAGGATATACCGGTACAGGTGTACCAAGCCAATGAGCGGAAGAGCGAGCAGCTTACCCATGCTGTTGCATCCAACGATCCAACGACCGGGTTAGTCTTTCCTGCGTCTCGGCCAAGGTGATCGGTTGCTTGCCTTGGTAGACGAACAACCACGCGCATTGTTTGCCCGCCGCCCGCAACCGATCGAAATAGATGTGCTTGTTCAACCGATATGCTTCGCGCAAAAGGCGGCGCACCCGGTTGCGCTGCACCGCCAGCCGCAGATACCGTTTGGGTACCGAGAACGCCACTTGAGCCGGGGCTTCGGTAGGTAAGGCCATCAGTTTTCCAACGAGCTTGAGGGGTGGTTCGTACACGTACCGTCCGGTGGTGACCACCTCTTGGATGCGTAAACGGCCGGTCAGGCGTTCGTGTTTGCGGAAGGTAGGTCGTTGCATGGGCATAGAGCGACCGAACGACGACGAATGGTTGGGCGCGTGACGGGCGACCGCTACTTTTTCTTGGCTTCGCGCTTTATGAAAAGCTCGATGGCGCCCGTCATGCTCGGTGCTTCCGGTAGGGGAGCTTCGAGGTCGAGGCGAAACCCGTTGTCGCGGACCGCTTTGGAGGTGGTAGGGCCGAACGCCGCAATGAAGACCCCATTCTGCTTGAATTTCGGGAAGTTCTTCTTCAGGCTTTCGATGCCTCCGGGGCTGAAGAAGACCAACATATCGTACTTCAGGTCCTTGATGTCGCTAAGATCGCTGGCCACTGTGCGGTAGAAGACCGCGTTGGTATAGGTCACTTTAGCTTTATCCAACAAGGCTGGGATCTCCCCTTTTTGGATGTCGCTGCATGGCACCAGGAATTTCTCCTCCTTGTGCTTCTTGATCACGTCCATGAGGTCACCAAAGGTCTGCTTGCCAATAAAGACCTTGCGTTTGCGATAGATGATGTACTTCTGCACATAATAGGCTACGCTTTCACTCACGCAGAAGTACTTCATGCTCTCTGGCACGGTGATCCGCAACTCCTTTGCCATGCGGAAGAAATGATCCACGGCATTGCGACTGGTTAGCACGATAGCCGTATGGTCCAGAACACTGATGCGCTCCTGCCGGAAATCCTGTGCCGGCACCGCTTCCACCTTGATAAAAGGGCGGAAATCGATCTTCAGGCCGTGCTTCTTGGCCAACTCGTGGTAGGGCGATCTCTCGTCCGTAGGCGCGGGTTGGGAAACGAGAATGGTCTTGATCTTCAAGGCCGATCGGCTTAGGAGTGGAACAGCGGGGATGGATTGCTACGCCAATGGTGAAGGACCAAGAGGACGGGTAAAAGTTCGGCGGCGCAAAAGTAAAGAATAATGTAGCGTAGCGGTATGCCCTCCCCCATCCCGATCCAGGCCCCTCGGAACCAACGGTAAAGCAGGAGTAGCAGCAAAACGACAGCACCTGCGATCAGCGCCCAACTCCGCCATTCGGCCCGGTAGGCGATAAACACCACCAAGGGCAGGAGCAATACACCCGTGAGCATGAAAATGAGAAAGCCCGTGTATAGGTATTCTTCCATGCCCAATGTGGACCGCATGACCAAGCCAACGGCCCGGATCAGGAAATAATGCAGGGCGATGATCCCGGCCACCACCCCAAGCAGCACGGGGAATGCTGTGCCTTGCCCGTGGAGGGTGAGCGCTTGCCAACCGAAAAGGGCCAAAATGGTGGTGCCAGCCAGCAACAGACCCAAAAAAGCGCGGTCCTGAAGATCCATTTCCTCCCGCAGCGCCTGTTTACCAAGGCGCATCACGAACATGGAACGCACCAACAAGCGCCATTTACGCGGTGCGCTCATGTTCACCATGGCCATGATCACTACGACCCCCAAAAAGACAGCGGTAACCCACTCCGCGCTCAACGGATCAACGGGCCTGAGCTTGTCCAAAGCGGCTACGGTTACCATTCCCACCTTCTTTCGCCGCGAAAGTAGATGTCGCAGCTTCCTGATCCGCAGCGGGCCTTACCTACTTTTGCACCGCGAACACCGGACCCCGTTCCTTCGTTCCACTACCCATCGCCCGCGCTAAACGCAACGGCGCCTTCCGCATGAGCACCACGACAACGTCCAAACCAGCCGCAACCAAGAAAAGTGCTACCGACCTCTTCCAGTCGCATGACCACTACTTGGTGGACGAGCTCTACACCGAAGAGCACCGCTTGATCCGGGATACCGCCCGCAAGCATGTAAGTACGCACCTGAAGCCGATCATTGAAGAAGCGTTCGAGAAGGAGCTTTTCCATCCGGAGATCATTCCGGGGTTGGCCGAGATCGGCGCGTTCGGCCCCATGGTGCCCACCCAATACGGCGGCATGGGTCTGGACCAGATCAGCTACGGACTGATCATGCAGGAGATCGAGCGCTGTGACAGTGGCTTGCGCAGTCTCTGCAGCGTGCAAGGCTCGTTGGTGATGTACCCCATCTGGAAGTACGGCAGTGAAGAGCAAAAGATGAAGTGGCTGCCCCAGTTGGCCCAAGGCAAGAAGATCGGCTGCTTCGGCCTTACCGAACCCGATCACGGCAGCAACCCTAGCGGCATGGTCACCACCTTCGTGGACAAGGGCGATCACTATTTGCTGAACGGAGCGAAGATGTGGATCAGCAACAGCCCCCTGGCCGACCTTGCTGTGGTGTGGGCCAAAGCGGAGAATACAGAAGGTCGCATCCATGGTCTGATAGTAGAACGCGGTATGGAAGGCTTCACCACGCCAACGACACACGGCAAACTTTCACTTCGCGCAAGTCCTACGGGTGAATTGGTGTTCGATAACGTGAAAGTGCCCAAGGCGAACCTGCTGCCCAATAAGAGCGGCTTGGGTGCACCGCTTGGTTGTTTGGATTCTGCGCGGTTTGGCATTGCCTGGGGTACCCTTGGCGTGGCCATGGAGTGCTACGACACGGCCCTGCGCTATGCCAAGCAGCGTATCCAGTTCGACAAGCCGATCGGCCAATTCCAACTGACGCAGAAGAAGCTCGCGGAAATGATCACGGAGATCACCAAGGCACAGTTGCTCACCTGGCGTTTGGGTGTGCTGCGCAATGAAGGCCGCGCTACCACCGCGCAGATCAGCATGGCGAAGCGCAACAACGTGATGCTCGCCTTGACCACTGCCCGCGAAGCACGCCAGATACTCGGTGGCATGGGCATCACCAACGAGTACCCGATCATGCGCCACATGATGAACCTCGAAAGTGTAGTGACCTATGAAGGCACGCATGACATACATCTGCTGATCACGGGGCAGGAGGTGACGGGGTTGGCGGCGTTCAAGTAGGGGATCGACTTTGCCAGCGGAGTTGAAATGGGGCGATGCCGTTCGGATCAGGACGGATCCGCCATTGGAACTTTTTCGCGGCAGGCCATGCTCAGTCCATTCCGTAGTTGAGACAGATGAAAGCATGAGCTACAGTATGGAGTTTGGTTCCGGGGAGTTCATCGAGGTGGCTGCATAGATGCCGGAGAAACTGGCGCAGTGAGCTTTGCTTCCTCGTACCGACGCTCACGCTGGTGCGCACCGTTCAGCACTTGCGCTGCCGCACCTTGCTCTCATCCACTACGGTCATGTGTGCGCTGAATTCGTACAAACCGGAGCCGATGATCGTCTGCAACCTATGCGCTACCCCCTCCGGGTGCGGCGGCTCATAGCGGAACAAGACAATGCCATGCCGTGCACGATGACGCTTTAAGGAACACATGGTCGGCGAAGTCCCGGTCGTGCGTTACCAGAACGCGTTCATCCGGGGTAGCCAAGGTCAGTATGTCCCCGTCAT
>Ga0209591_10007513_pt1 | contig 11974 bp, 13 predicted proteins | sample MAT01_FD_187207 | JGI IMG/M metagenome (GOLD analysis project Ga0209591, IMG submission 187207) | Freshwater microbial communities from Lake Fryxell liftoff mats and glacier meltwater in Antarctica - MAT-01 (SPAdes) (version 2) | ecosystem: Environmental > Aquatic > Freshwater > Ice > Liftoff...
ATATTTAACAAGTACTAAAGACTTTTTGGGATGGTTAAAAACTTAACATCCTGCAAATACTTCCCAAATTAGTTGATGGCATACACTTTATACCTAGCTTGGACTGGGGCAAACTGCGATCGCTCAATCAAATCTCGAATATTATCTGTCGATTAGGAGGTGGTGTAATTTGAGGAGAGTCATGGCGCACCATAATAAACGTCAAACTAAGGATTCCTAAGCCAATCACCACAACTCCAGTTATCAAGATCATCAATCGATTAGGTCGATAGTCACCGCGCTCAATTTGCCAGTAACTACGATTATGATTCCACAATGCTGCTGCGATCGCTACAATGCCAAACGTAACCAATGCAATCCCTAAATTTTCAGAATTGAGCAGGGAATTATTGTGTGGAGTCCTTGGAGTAAGAGATATCTCTAGTTGTCTTATAAAAATACCAAATCGGGTAATGGCAAATCCAAATCCAATCAGGGCAATGGAAGTGCGAAGCCAAGCCAGAAAAGTCCGCTCATTTGCCTGATGTTCTCGTTGTCGGTCAATTTTAGGGGGTTTAGTCATTGCAGGCTATCTCTAAACTCATATGATTAACAAGCGATCGCTTCTTGCCCTACTAAGTCCGCAAAAGTTTGAGGTCGATATTTATGATGAAGCGGTTCGTATGCCATAACTATGATTATGCTAGAGCTTAGGGGAAATTAGCGCAGGATTTTTAAAAGTATAAATAATTTGCGAGATGCATATATTTACCTGAATATAAAGGAAATAACATTAATACAGCTAGGTTAGATTTGGATCAAAACCAAAGTTCTGGAGAAATTTCTAAATAAACACTTTACAAAAAAGCTTAATAGGTATATATTCCTATTCAAGTTAAAACTTTACATAAATTCACCTATATTTTTCCTTAGTCCACTTCTTCTAACGGAGGTAAATAGATGAACCCCAAGTCAACGAGACCGTATCCCAATCTATATCGAATCTAAAAATCCCATCAATTCTAGATCCCGATCAACCCCAACATCAATTTTATCCTCTAGGAATTCTATATTTTTCTACCCAAATCTTTTCCCTAGTTCTAATACTTTTCTATCGATATCGGAGATCTAGATTACCACTCAAGATCAATGCTAAGACCCCTAGGAGATTAATGTCTTAGTGCTAATCGACGACCAAATCAAAATATTTTGTTTCACTATTTTGCATAAATCTTAAATGATTTAACTTGTGCCTTTCAATTTCGCACGAACTTGCAGCATGGTGAAACCTCAAACTGGAGGTATTTTATGAATATTCAAGGAAAGACTGCTTTAGTCACTGGAGCTTCAAGGGGTATTGGTAGAGCGATCGCCCTAGAGTTAGCTCAACAGGGAGCCAAATGTCTTTTATTACTAGCACGGGATCGCCACCGTCTAGCAGAAGTAGCAGATGAGATTACTGTTTTGGGGGTAGAAGTAGTAATCTTGCCCCTAGATTTAACCCAGACAGTTGCAGTAAATATTGCGATCGCCCAAGCTTGGCGGGATCATGGTCCCATTCATCTTTTAGTAAATTGCGCTGGAGTTGCTCATCAATCAACTTTCTTGCGATCGCACCTTGTGGATGTCGAAGAAGAAATTGCAATTAATCTAATGGGAATGTACACAGTCACCCGATCAGTTGCCCGACGTATGGCAGCCCAAAGGGAAGGTAGAATTGTTAATGTTTCCAGCTTGATGGGAAAAGTCGCAGCTCCGACCATGGCAACCTATTCAGCTACGAAGTTCGCAATTTTAGGATTTACTCAAGCTTTACGCGGTGAACTCTCATCTCACAATATTGGGGTTTCAGCTTTACTCCCATCACTAACTGATACCGATATGGTGAGGGATTTAGCATGGTTTCAGTGGGTGAAAGTGATGACTCCTAAACAAGTAGCAATGGCATTGATTGAGGGATTGCGATCGGAATCGCCAGAAATATTAGTAGGATGGCAAAGTCGCCTCGCCGTATGGTGTAATCGTATTGCCCCTTGGCTGATGGAGAGAATTTTACTTATTGCTTCCCCACAGGTTGAATAGAAATTTTGGTAGTGATCTAGAAGGGTATGACAGCTATCATCAGAATATGGGGCACTTCAAGTTTGAATTGGCATATTTTCATTTTTATAAACTCTTGGCGATCGCTTCAGATGCAGAAACAGATGGCGAGTTAATAAACTTAAATGTTGCCACAGAGACTAAAAATATGCCAATAAAAATGACAATGCCAATTGCTGATGCATAACCCATTTCTAGACTACTAAATCCTTTCTCATAAAGATAATAAACAATAGTTTTTGTACTGTTGGCTGGCCCACCACGGGACATAATGAATACTTCTTCAAATACTTTCATTGCCGAAATTGATGACATGACAGCGACTAGAATAATATAGGGCTTAAGTAAAGGTATTGTAATGTCAATATGTTTGAGCCAGCCATCAGAACCATCAATTGCTGCGGCTTCATATAAATCTTGAGAAATGGATTGTAAACCTGCTAGATAAATCACCATGTAGTAGCCTAATCCTTTCCATACGGTTACGGCGATTATGGCAAAAATTGCAGTTTTAGCATCAGTTAGCCAGTTTACTTTAATTGATTCCAAATTGAATAAAGACAAAGCAACAGAAATAAAATAATTTAGTAAGCCATTCTTAGCATAAATCCATTTCCAAGCTAGCCCCGCCACCACCACCGAAATTACTACAGGAAAGTAAAAAATTACTCGAAAAAATTGAATGCCTCGCAGTTTTTGATTAACTAAAATTGCTAAAAAAAGTGGAATTATAATTAGTAAAGGAACGGCAAATACTAAGTAAATTAAAGTATTTAATAATACCTGCCAAAATAGGCGATCGCTCCACAAATTTAGATAATTTTGCCATCCAATAAAAGTAGGCTTAGTAATAAAATCATAGTTTGTCAGGCTTAAATAAAAAGCTTGAACTATAGGTAAAAAAGAAGTAATTCCAAAGGCTAAAAGGGCAGGTAATAAAAATAGATATGGCGTTATCTCACCCTTCTTACGACTTATTTGGGGACTTAGTTTCATTATGCTTACTGTAATTTTTTATACCAGATTGACTCTCCCTGTTCAGTTTGGAACAGAATCCCTTCGACAATTTCCACGACATTTAGCCAATTTAAATCTGGAATTTCTAAAGTATAAGCCAGTGCCGATAGGGCTAAATCACGTTCTCTTGTATATTTTTCTATGGTTAGAGGTGGTAATAGTCGTTGAGGGTATTCTCCCACTCTGAGAACAGCTTGCCGCACGACAGAAATAATTTGGTGTGCCATTTCAGTTTTAGCTCGAATTTTTAGGTGCTGAAGACCATGACTACTGGTGGCATACATAGGTGGCAAGCGATTTAGAGAGTACGCTACGACTTCATTGAGGGTAACTCGTTCTCTGGCATTGGGTTCCATTCGTTTAAGTTGTAATTCTGCTACTGCTGTCACTAAATTTTCAAAAATATTCGTGTAGTCCCAATGAGCTCTGATCATATAAGAAGCAAATTCTCTTTCATCCTGAGAAACTTGGATGGAATGATCTGAAAGTGTCATTGTGATTTGGCGACTCTTCCAGTCTGTATCACGAGACTTGGAGCGACTAAGATAGCTTTTGATATTCATGGCATTTTTCTTTGCCATACTCATATGTCCAGAATTAATAGCACCTTTTTCGTGAATACTTCTGATGGCTTGTTGTAATCCGTCTTGTAAATCTTTCCAACGCAAATCTGGTTGTTTTAGCACACTTTGTAGTTTTGCTAATGCCCGAGCTTGGTTCTCTAGTTCAATTTCTGGTAAGGGTTGAGAAGCTCGAAGCATATCTTTTCTAATTCCTAATATCCCTTGACGGACGGCGGCACTGATTTGATCTTTAAGTTCTTCGCGCGCACGACGACGTTGTTGAACCCAACCTCTTTGGGTGGTGGCATACATAGTAGGAAGGCGATTGAGGGAGTAAGCAATAACTGCACAGGTATCTACTTGACTTTGAAGTGCTAAACTCATTGTCTTTATTTGGGCTTTCACCTCTTCAATCACAGGCTCTTCGATCGCATTTCTACAACTTGGCAGTTCCATATTTATACTTAATTTTCCTGCTGCAATTATACTAAAAACTTTGGGATTTTCTAAAGCTTATGAGCTTAGGAGTCCTTCGCAAATTTGTTGCCAGGCAGCTATTGGATCGGCTGCGGCTGTAATTGGTCGTCCAATCACTAAATAACTAGCACCAAGGGCGATCGCTGTTTGGGGATTCATCACCCGACTTTGATCGTAGTTTATACCATCAGCTAAACGAATGCCTGGGGTAACTAAGTAAAAATTAGGTTCAAGATGCGATCGCAGGGTTTCTAACTCATGGGGAGAGCAAACTGAGCCTGAAATGCCGCAATCTTGAGCCATTAACGCTAATTCCAAGGCATATTTTGTTAGTTCTAGGGGGATTTTTAGATCGGTTGCTAATGCACTACTAGAAATACTGGTCAAAACAGTGACGGCTAAAAGCTGAGTTTGACTATTTTGAATTTCTACTTGGGCAGCTTTCAGCATCTCTCTACCGCCAAGGGCGTGAACTGTGAGAAAATCCACGTCATAGTTGGCTAAAACTTTACAGGTGGCAGCAACGGTATTGGGGATGTCATGGAGCTTTAAGTCTAAAAATACTTTTTTGCCTCGGACTTTTAAGTAACGAATTATGTCTGCGCCGCTACTAGTAAATAATTCTAGCCCTACTTTCCAAAAGGTGACTTCAGGTAATTGCTCGACCAAGGCGATCGCGCGATCAATGCTAGAGACATCTAGGGCGACAATGATTTGATCTTTCTTAAAGGGTTTTGAAATTAACATTAAATCTAGTAACTATCTCTGCTCTTTTAGGTTAAATCTAAGTTAGGGGAAGCGATAACTAATTCTCTTTTTCATTTTTTAATTGCTTTTTAATTGCTTTTTTAAAAATGCGATCGCTTTTCTATTCTTATTCAAACTCAGCCAGATAGAGACTGTCAAGTAAAAGGCTAAAGGCGATGACCCAAACAGTTATTAATTCGATTGGTAGGTTGGGATTACATTCTCAACGCTATGTCTGTAGCCTTTGTTTAGTGATTTGGCATGAATTTAGTGATTTGGCATGAATCAAATGCGATCGCTCGCTTCTTTTTTAAGTTTTACAAAATCCTTCTGAATCATTTCTAATTCCTCTTCCGTATCATCTTCTGTATCAATTAATTCATTCCGAGCTTCTGCAATTGCCCTAATTATTTCATCCAGCTTAATCTGTACAGCCTTAGCATCTCGATTTTGCGAATTTTGAATCAGAAATACCATCAAGAAAGTGATAATTGTGGTACTGGTATTGATAACTAGTTGCCAAGTATCTGAGAACTTAAAAATCGGACCTGTAGCTGCCCAAAAAATAATTACCGAGACCGCTAAAATCGAGGCAAATGGAGAGCCAGAGATTTCAGCAGTTCGGCGGGCTATTTTGTAAAAGACAGTGCTCAATGATAGTTTGGAAGTATTAGAGGATTGATTATATTTTTTAGGCATAGAGAGTATAAATAGAAGAGCTAAAGTAAAGTTAATAACTTTGATCTGAAGATTTCCTAAGAACTATGTATCCTGCCTAAAACTATAATCATAGAGCTGCTCTACCTTCTTCTGGAGCACGCATTGCTTGTAGGGAAATATTGGGAGTATCTGTATAAACTGAACTGAGGAGGATATCAAGAACATTTTCTTGACGAGCCATTTCGATCGCTTGATTAGTAATCAGTTCACTGACATTAAGGATCACACGATCTTGACTGTCAAGAATAACCCGAGTTACAGGGCGACCTAAAGCTCCCTTAATCCGCCGTTCTTCAATTTCGTGGGTACCACGTTCTTTGAGGTCACTGGCAGTTTCTTGAACTTGGCTCCATAGGTTTTTTGCACCCTCTTGTAATTTATCTCCCGTATTGCTGGCACTAGATTTAAAGCGATCGCTAAATAAATCGGTTTGTCCTTTCATAGAATCCGTCGGTGATAAGCCTACAGAATTTAAGAGAGCCTGTTCCCGCCCATGAATTTTTGCCCGTTCAATGACTAGATCACTTACAATTTGACCAGGAGCAGCGACAATATAGCCATCTTCTGTTTGGATCATTTGTCTAACCCTGCGTCCTCTGGCTTGCTCTACGGTCACACTGGCAACTGCACTTCCCATTCTTTCGCCTAATCTTTCCGCAAGATTTCCACCTGTAGCCCGATAAAGGTTATCCAACATCTTTACGGATTCAGCTCTATCAATAATTTCTGGAGTGACTATTTCACCTTCTAGTACAAATTGACTACCATCAGGTGCTTCTATGGACTTCTGCACGGTTTTACCTAATACAAATGAACGTTGTTCCATCGGATCAACAATCACATTTGTCATAGATGCAGTCGCATTCTGCCCTACTTCTTGCATTTTTTCAGAGGTTGCTCTGGCTATTTCTTGCACTTTTTCGGAGGTTGCACTAGCCATATCTTGAACTTTTTCACTTGTAGCATTAAAAGCAGCCCTGACTCCACCAACTTGCTCTTCCATTAAATCCGCAGTTTCAGAGGGAATAAATGCCACATCTTCGCCAATTTTAATTGTATCTGGTGCAGGCACAAAGGAACGACCAGAATAGGCATCGGCAAATAGTCCTCCCGACACTTCATATCCTTCAATTCGACCTGTTTGATCATCAAAATAGAGGTCAATCATTTTCCCCAAATCCCGTCCATCAACGGTCATAATTTGCGTTCCTTTAAGGATGTTATTATGATCCATCACTGATTCAATTTCAGGAATTGTCCCAGCTACGACGATCGCATCTTTAGAAAGAACAATTACAGCATCATTTCCCATCACTTGCACTTGACTTAGGGGTAATACTCTAGCAGAGCTAAATAAACCACCTTCATCTACAACAAAACCTAATAAAAGATTATTAACTTGATCAAAAACTAAGTCTGTAATCGTTTCAAACTTTTCGCCAGTATCATAAGCGACTACTGGCTTGCCAATCATATCTCTTCCCTTTCTCATGGTATGACCTCAACTATGATTTAATTTATGACTTAATTTAGATTTGCAAGTGTATGAATTAGCATCAATAACTTATCGAATAACCTGACGTTCCGTGGTGGAAGTAGGGCTTAGGCTATCTGGTTTTGTACTTTTACCAAAATTGGGAATAACATCAATAGCTCCCGTATATTCCAAAGTGCCAAAGGTGGCGATCGCTAGCACGAAAAGCACTCCTGCGTAAATCACTCCCTTATTAGAGCGTTTACCTACTAATCTCGGCATAATATTTTTGCTCCTATGTAATTTATCAACTGGAAGTGATGTCGCAAATACCAAATTAACTAGGGAGTGAGAATAAAGCCCACATCCCTTTAATGAACCTTATTTTGGTTCTAGTCTATGACATCCTTAACATCATCTTTAACATTCTCAACGGTATTCCGAACTCTGGCTTCGGCTTGCTTAGCTTTACCTTTCGCTTTATCTTCTGAATTGCCAGTTACTTCGCCAACAGCTTCTTGGATTTTGCCTTCAACATTTTTGGCGGCAGCTCTAGCTTTTTCTTCAATACTCATGGTTTTGTCCTCAAAGTTACTATTACAATAGTCAAACTATATCGAGATATTTCTGTTATGTAATCTGTAAATTGAAGGAATAGATTTATATTGGGCTTTCTAAATCTCTACCAATAGATAGATTTATCAGAATTTGGTTATTTGTCAGTCTTTTGGAGGATGTAAAATCTCGGTCTTGCCTCTACAATTATTCTTAATTTTTAGAACTAGACTTAGATAATTGGAGATATTATGACTAACTCAGAAAATAATACGCAAACCACAGATTCTTTTGATACCCATATCGTACCCGCAGAGACAAAAGCCCGTAAGGAACGGGAAGGATTTGATTATAAGCATACTCCTGATAATTCTGAAGACCCAGATAGTATCCATACTGCCGACGGTTATACAGTGGATACCGAAGGGTTAGTTAATAACTATGCGGTTGAACCTGAAATGTATGTTGAACATTTAGGAGATATGAAAGAGAGTACTGATTCTTTAGTTGATAAATTTACAATAGTTGATGTTTTTGCTAATAATGGGGAGGCAGAAAGTGCCGCAGCAGAGATTCATAAAACAGGTATAGCCAAAAATAAAATTTCTATCCTTGCCAAAGATTATAAAGATACAGAATATGGATATGGCTCCCTAGATTGGACAGAGATAGATGCGAGCGGTGGATTAGCAAAGACTTTAGTAGGCATGGGAATTGATCGCACTGATGCTAGCAAGTGTGAAAAAGAAGTGAATATGGGCAAGTTTTTGATTACTGTAATTGGTGGAAATACAGATGTAATTAAAACTCAAGAGGTTTTACTTGCTACTGGTCATGAAATTAGCGATCGCCAAGGGGCAATTTAGTTAGCAACACGCAACGGGTAACCACAACCAACCCTCATCCCCCAGCCTTCTCCCAAAGCAAGAAAAGGGGAGCAAGAAATTATCAAAGTCCCTCTCTCGATCTGGGATAGGGATTTAGGGTGAGGGCAATCAAAGAAGTCGCACATCACATAAAACCAAAATCCCTCTATCTTTAGACGTATATTTACTCGTTTTATGGCAATAGTATTTCCTTCTTTTAGGAGAAAAGTTTTTACAAAATAATTGATAAAGTCTAGTTGTAATTAGAATTATAGGGAACTGGTTATGAATATTATTGCTTGGATAGTTTTGGGAATTTTGGCTGGGGCGATCGCTAAGGCTATTTATCCTGGAGCGCAAAATGTCGGGATTCTAGGAACAATGATTTTGGGGATTATTGGGGCTTTTATTGGCGGCAGTCTCGTGACTCTGATTCAAACGGGAACTTTAGAAATTACGGCGGCGGGGTTGAGTATTCCTGGAGTCTTTGTAGCCGTGCTAGGAGCATTAATCGCTATTTATCTATGGGGGCTAATTAATCAGCGTGGAAATATTTAGGGAAGTATTTAGGAGATTGGTAGATGAATTGTAAACAAGCTACCTTTTCCTAATTTAGAAGTAACGGCAATTGTCCCTTGGTGGGCGGTGACAATCCGATGTACCAAATGCAGTCCAAGCCCACTACCAGATTGTTTGTGACTACCTTTACGAAATCTTTGAAATAAGAAATCTTGCTCAATTTCTGACATCCCAACTCCAGTATCTTCGACTTCAATAGTTACAAAATTATTGATATCCTCCTTAGAGCTAATAATTGATAAGCCCAGTCTTAATTCCACAAATCCTGTATCGGTAAATTTAATGGAATTACCAATCAGATTAGTGAGCATCCGTCGCAGTTCGAGATAGTCTCCATTCACTATTAGTTTATTAGGATCATGAGCAATTTCAGCGATCGCTCTGAGTTTTAACGTAATTCCTTTGTCATCAGCAAGGGGTTGGAGTTCTGTAACTACTTCTTGGGATATTTCCCACAGATTGCAAGTGATAAGGGTGAACTCTTTATTTCCTGACTCATAACAATGGACTTCTAGTAATGTATTGACAATATCTAGGAGATTCTTATTACTCCGAATCATTGCCACGATCGCTGTGTGCATATCAGGTGAAATTGGGCAAAATACTTCTCGATCAAACAGCTTTAGCATTAAATCCGCCGCCACAATTGGAGTTTTAAGATCGTGGGTGAGATGGGCAATAAAGTCCTGTTGTTGTCGTTCTAGTAGTCTCAGTTCTTGATTTTTGCGGGCAAGGTGAGCATGACTTTCGTGCAGACGTTGATTTGCGGAGATTGCCTCCATAATTGACTGATACACTCGAATGGCATTACGCAGAATTAGAGGTAAAGTTTTTGAGGATATTAAAGTTTTTGGGAGGTAATCAGTTGCGCCAGATTTCATCATTTTTATGGCAACTTGCTCATCTCCTTGCCCCGTTAATACCACAATTGGAGAATTTACATTAAGTTTGTTAATTGATTCGATTAATGATAAGCCATTTTGATCGGGGAGCTGATAATCGACAAAGATACAGTCAAAGGTTTGGGTTTGGAGGATAGCGATCGCTCCAGCAGCGTCTACAGCTTCAGTGAAACATATTTTCATACCTGGCTGTTTAAGCGCACGGCGAATGGCTTGACGATCCACATCATCATCATCAACAATTAAGATATTTAAGGGTTGTTCTTGCATAAATCAAAGCATCTCACAGGATGACCAATATTTATTTAGGAGTACCATCATCTCTACAAATGCCATAAAGGAAAAAGGTTTAATTAAATAGCCCGCTACGTTATAGTTATAGGCATCAATTTGATCGCGATCGGCATTAGATGTCGTTAGTACCACAACTGGGGTTGGCTTTAGCAGTGGATCATTCCGTAGTACTTCTAAAAACTCAATTCCATTCATTTGCGGCATATTCAAGTCTAGTAAAATAAGGCGGTGATCGTTAGGTAGTATTCCCTTGTTGCCATTATCACCGCGAAGTAAGCTTAGAGCCTCTATGCCATTATTAGCGATATAAAGTGAGTTATTAATATTCCCTTTCTTAAATGCCCGTTGCACATTCATTATATCTACTTCATCATCTTCAATTAGTAGAATATTCATTATTTATCAATCCTGTTAATCTTTAATTGAAATTTCATAGCTCCTTCCTAGTTAAGGATTATTATATGGAATCCTATTTTGAACAGCTTAGAAATTGAATGAAATTATATACTAAGTAGGTAAAATAAATTGGAATTGATATATTTTAGCCAAAAATCATGGTAAATAGGCTTCTGGCAAAAAATCACCCATTCCGAAGCCCCCTAAATCCCCAATTCTGGGAACTTTAATTTTCAGAACCCCCAGAATTGGGGGCAGGGGGCTGAGTAGATTCTTTATAGGAAATCTCCTAAAGCTGCGCCCTACAATTTTAATTATCTTCAATGTATATAAACTTTCTTAAATATTCTCTCCGATCCATCATACAAGAAACTTCAAGTTAATTAGTTCTATTAAGTGATAGAGATTAGCAACTTAGCTCAATCTCTCGATGGGAAGATTTAGCCAAGTAAAGTGAAAAGATGCACCTTTGCCCAGCTCAGATTTTAGCCAGATCTGACCGCCTTCACTTTCAACAATCTTTTTGACGATCGCTAGTCCAATTCCTGTACTTTCTTTAACATCACGGGCTTGTAAGGTTTGAAAGACATTAAAGATTCTTTTATGGAATTGTGGATTAATGCCTTTGCCATCATCGGTAACTGCAAATTCGTAGCGATCGCCTCCTAGATCAATAGCCGAGATCTTAACTAAGCCAGATTGACTGGGATGGTGCTTAATGGCATTATCAATTAAATTAGTAAAAACCTGCTTTAAGAGCAACTTCCGCCCATTTAAGGTAGGCATCGGCATAATTTCAATCTTGAAAGTTTTGTCAGGTTCAAGGGTCTCCAGAATTTCCGCCAATAGCTCCTCCACATCAATAGATTCAACTTGCGTAGGTACCCGCCCCACACGAGAATATTCTAAAAGCCCATCTAATAGGGCATCCATGCGATGAACCCTACGTCGTAATAGTTGCATTTGAGCTTGATTTTCTATAGAAATCTCACCCATTAAATCTTCTTCAATCCATTCTGAAAGATTAGAGATCGCCCGCAAAGGAGCCTTGAGGTCATGGGATGCCACGTATGCAAACTGATCAAGCTCATTATTCCGCTCTGCTAATAGCCAATTGGTCATACTTAAGCTTTTATTTAATCGAGCTAGTTCATCTGACCGAGCTTGAAGTTTAGCTGCCGTTTGTTGGCGTTCAGTCATATCTCGAATGATCACTATCTGGCGGTGATTCACCGAAATTTCACTAAAAGAAACCTCAATGGGAAAAAAGCTACCTTGCCTATGCTTCCCCGTATCATAATTAGC
>Ga0209591_10007516_pt1 | contig 11972 bp, 12 predicted proteins | sample MAT01_FD_187207 | JGI IMG/M metagenome (GOLD analysis project Ga0209591, IMG submission 187207) | Freshwater microbial communities from Lake Fryxell liftoff mats and glacier meltwater in Antarctica - MAT-01 (SPAdes) (version 2) | ecosystem: Environmental > Aquatic > Freshwater > Ice > Liftoff...
TCGGTGAGGTCGCGGGAGGCGAAGGCGGCTCCGGCCAGGCCGTCGCGGCCGGTTTCGGCACCGACGTAAAAGACAGGATTGCCGACGCCGACGGCGCCACCGCGGGCAATTTGCTCGTGGCGGAGGATGCCGAGGCAGAAGACATTGACCAGCGGATTGCCGGCATAGGATTCGTCGAAATAGATCTCGCCGCCAATGGTGGGGATGCCGATGCAATTGCCGTAGTGGGCAATGCCGCTGACGACGCCGGCAAAGAGCCTTCGGCTGGTTTTTGCTTCCTGGGAATCGCCTTCGATTTTTCCGAAACGGAGGGAGTTCAGGCTGAAGACGGGGCGTGCGCCCATGGTGAAGATGTCGCGGATGATGCCGCCCACGCCGGTGGCCGCGCCCTGGAAGGGTTCGACGGCGCTGGGATGGTTGTGGCTCTCCATCTTGAAGGCGACCGCCCAGCCGTCCCCGATGTCAATGACGCCGGCATTTTCCTCGCCGGCTTTGACCAGAACCTTGTCGCCGGTGGTGGGGAATTTTTTCAGTTCGGGCCGCGAGTTTTTGTAGGAGCAATGCTCGCTCCACATGACGGAGAAGACGCCGAGTTCGGTGTAGTTCGGATCGCGTCCGAGAATGGACTGGATGCGCTCGTATTCCTCGGGCGTGAGGCCGTGCTTGGCGATGAGTTCAGGTGTGATGGCGGGATCGGACATGAGAAATTTTCAGGCGGCTTTGCGCAGCGGCGAGGCGGGCCAGTTGAGAATGCTTTGGAAAATAACCTGGCCGTCGGTGCTGCCGAGGAGCGGGTCGCAGGCGCGTTCGGGGTGGGGCATGAGGCCGAAGACGTTGCCGGCCTCGTTGCGGATGCCGGCGATGTTGCCGCGTGACCCATTGGGGTTGGCGGCGTCGGTGATGCGGCCTTGGGCGTCGGCGTAGCGGAGAAGGATCTGACCGTTTTTTTGCAGGCGATGAAGGGTTTCGTCGTCCGCGAAATAGCAGCCTTCGCCGTGGGCGATGGGGATGTTGAGGAGGGTGCCGGTCCAGGTGGCGTTGGTGAAGGCGGTGTTGTGGTATTCGACGCGCACTTTGATGTGCTCGCAGACAAAATGGAGTCCGCGATTGCGCACAAGCGCGCCGGGGAGCAGGCCGGATTCGCAAAGGATCTGGAAGCCGTTGCAGATGCCGATAACGGTGCCGCCGCCGGCTGCGAAATTTTTCACCGCCTGCATGATGGGTGAGAAGCGGGCGATGGCCCCGCAGCGCAGGTAGTCGCCGTAGGAAAAGCCGCCGGGTATGACAACGGTGTCGAAACCGGCCAGCGAGGAATCCTTGTGCCAGACGTAATCGGCGGAGGCGCCGGGAAGGGCATTAAGGACATGGATGCAGTCCTGATCACAATTGGAACCAGGGAAACGGATGACGGCGAATTTCATAGGAGAAGAAGAGAAACCACTAATAAGCACTAATTATCACTAAAAATCAGAGGACCATGCGTTTCCATTCCAGTTGGGGATGGTGGCCAAAATTGATGAGGTAGCCTACCCGTTTTTGGAGGGCCTTCAGGTAATTGATGGGTTGGGCTTCGTGTTCGGGAGCCAATTTTTGGACGGCTTTGAGTTCCGTGACGATTCCTTTGGAGACCAGGAGATCCGGTTGATAGCCCTGACGCAAAGGGTCGCCCTTGTAGAAAATCTGTAGCCACGGTTTGGACTGGAAGGGGATTTTACGCAGGGTCAGTTCTTTCTCCAGGCACTCTTGATAGACGTCTTCGAGGAAGCCATGGCCCTTTTCGTTGTAAACCTCAAAGGCGGCGGCCATGAGGTCGTACCCCTCCTGCTTGAAAAGCGAGTCTCCGCCGCCTCCCTCATTAGTGTCCATTAGTGAAAATTAGTGGTTTATCTGAATCGTGTAATCCTCAATGACGGGATTGGAGAGGAGGTCGCGCGCGATCTCGTGGAGTTTGGTTTCGTCGGGGTTGCCGGAAAGTTCGATCTCGATGGATTTGCCGACGCGGACGCGTCCGACGTTTTCGAGGCCGAGGTGTTTCATGGCTTCGGCGGTGGCCGCGCCCTGAGGGTCGAGCACGGAAGGTTTGGGCATTACGGTGACAATGGCTTTCACAGCAGGGAGGATTTCCTGTCCGTGCGCGGCGGACAAGAGGATTATGAATTCCGGCGCAAGAAGGCCCACCCGCAGGACAGGACGGAAAGGACCAGACAGGCGAGCGAGAAAACCTCGCCGTTCAACGTGTAGAAGGTTTTTTCCGGCGATTTCGGCACGTCCACGTGGGCGAAAAGCACCCCTTCGATAAAGGTGTTGCCGTTTTCGTTTTGCAGTTGCTGACGGATGCGACCGTGGCCGTCTATGATGCAGCTCACGCCTGTGTTGGCGGCGCGGGCCATGGGGATTTTGGTTTCGACGCAACGGAAAACGGCATTGACCAGATGTTGACGGGCTCCGGCGCTGTGGAGAAACCATCCGTCGTTGGTCACGTTGACGAAAAGCTGCGCGCCGCGGAGGACAAACTGCCGGGCGAGATCGCCGAGGGTATCCTCGAAACAAATCAGCGGGGCGATTTTGACAGGCTTGCGGGCCATTTCCAGCACGACGGGTTCGCGTCCGAAATCAAAGTCGTCGGGGATCTGCACGGTGATCCATTCCGGCCAGGTGATCCAATCGCGCAGGGGCAGGTATTCGCCGTAAGGCACGAGGTGGATTTTGTTGTAAATCTGCGCGGTCGCGCCCTTGTCCGTCAGCAGAACGATGGAGTTATAGTCGCCGGTTTTGTCGAGATTCACGGTGCCGAGGAGAAAATCGCCCTCATGTTTTTCGGCCAGTCCGTGCACGACATCCCAGGTGTGCTGATCGCTGAATAGCGGGCGCGGCGTGGCGGCCTCGGGCCAGATAATGAGGTCGGGTTTCACGGCCATGGCGGTTTCGGTGAGCCGGACGTGCTGGTCGAGAATGTTTTGCTCATGCCCGGGATCGCGCTTGAGCAGGAGGGGCACGTTGGCCTGGACGATGGCCACACTGAGCGGCTCGTGGGCTTGGGGCGGGGCGTAGAGTTCCCGCACGCCGTAGGTGAAAACCAGTGCGATGAGGGCGACGGTGAGATTGAAATCGTAATGGGGCCGCAGTTTGTGGCGGCCGAGTTCCATCTTCAGGCGTTTGACGGTGATGACGGCCATCATGTTGACCATGACGAGGAGAAACGAGAGGCCGCCCACGCCGGTGATGTCGCAGATCTGGATGAGGGCGATGTTATCGTGCAGGGTCACGCCAAGGTTATTCCAGCCGAAACCGGAGAAGAGTGTGCCACGGATCCATTCCAGTCCGGTCCAGGCGGCGGCGGCCAGCGCGGCGATAAGCAAATTGTGCCAGGATTTCATCCAGACGGGTTTGGCCTCAAAGGGCGACTGACGCGGTTTGACCACGACGCCGACAAACACCGCCCAGAGCGCGGGATAGACCGCGAGATAAAGGCAGAGGGCGATCCAGCCGGGGATCGTGACGGTGATGAGCCAGTGAAAGCAGCCGATGAAATAGCCGAGGCCCGTGACGTAGCCGAGGAGGAAGAGCCGACCGCCTTCGCGCCGGGTCCACGGTTCGGAAAACCACAGCGCGCTGATGAGCGGCGTGAGAGCCAGCCAGGAGAGGCCGCCCAAACCCGCCGGGGCGTAACACAACGCCAGCAGCAGTCCGCTGAGCAGCGCGGCAAACCAGGGCCAGAGACGTTTCATGCGGGAGCACGGCATCAGCCGCGCGGAGGGAATTCAATAGGAAAACACCGGTGCGGGGTCTTTTGTTCCAGTCCGCGAATTTTGGGAAAGGCGATTGCGGGGCGCGGTGTCCTGTGGTTGAAGCAAGCGAAGCCACCTCCGCGCATGAACGAATCCCTTGCAGATGATGCCGCCCCCCTAAGCAAAGATCGGAGCGCGGGGTTGGTGATTTTTGGAATTCTCACGATCCTGTTGGGCGCTCTTTGCGCGATGCTCATTCCGTTGATGCTCGCGAGCCAGGCCATGGCGGAGAAGTCCACCGGTGTGCCGGGAAACTATCAGGCGATCATTCCTGCTGTGGCAGTTTACGGCGTTCTGGCCGTGGCGCTGGTCTGGCTCGGGATCGGTTCGATCAGGAAACGCCGCTGGGCCCGCGCCTTGCTGCTTATCGGCGCGTGGATTTGGTTGGTGATGGGCGTGCTGGTGATGGCGACCCTGGCGTTTTTGCTGCCGCAGATTGCCGCCGGCGCTTCCGCACAGGGGCAAATGCCCGCCGGGGCGAAATGGATCCTCGTGCTGGTTCCGCTCATTTTCATGGGCATCATTTTTCTGATCGTGCCCGGCATCTTGGTGTTTTTTTACCGCAGCCCGCATGTGAAGGCGACTTTTGAACGTCTTGATCCCACACCATGCTGGACCGACCGCTGTCCGCTGCCGGTTCTGGCCTTGAGTCTGATGTTGGGCATCGGGGCGGTTTCGATGATCGGGATGGCCCTGACCTCCCGCAGCGTATTCCCTTTTTTCGGCCTGCTGCTTTCCGGTCCGTCGGCCTCGGCGGCCATGATCGTGATGGTGGCGGTGTGGGCCTGGTGCGCGAGGGCTCTGTTCCGGCTCGATCCGCGCGGCTGGTTGGTGGTCTTCGCGGTGATTTGCCTTTTCGCAATCTCCCACATGATCACGTATTCGTTCCACGACATAACGGAGGTCTATGGCCTGATGGGTTATACCCCGCAACAAAGGGAACAGATCGCGAAATACAGTTTTCTCAAGAACGGCGTGATGGCTTGGAGCGCGCTCATCTGGACGCTGCCCATGCTGGGTTATTTGCTCTACGTGAAGAAATACTTCCGCCCGGCGCGCTGATTGGCTCGCTTGCTGACGCCGGATTCTGGGCGAATCTTCGGCCATGAAATTTCTGATCCCTCGACCAAGTCCTATTGGTGTTCCGTGAAATATCAGGGACAGAAAGGTGGTTCGCCGCCGGATGGCCTGGATCAATTCGGGACGTTCGAAAAAGAAGAAATGACACTGTTTTCGCAGCTGTGCATGATAATATCCATATGACCGTAATGACCTACACCGCCGCTCGTTAGAACCTTGCCGCGACGATGGATCGTGTCTGCCTAGATCGTGATCCCGTGATCATCACGCGCAACAGAGATCAAGCGGTGGTGATGTTGTCGCTCGACGATTATGAATCGCTCCAAGAGACAGCGTATCTCCTGCGCAGCCCCGCCAACGCCAAGCGATTGTTTGATTCCATCGAGGCGGCGGAGAAAGGTAATCTCATCAAGGGGGACCTCGATTTGAACGCGTGAACATCTCGTTCACACCGCAATCACGGGAAGACTACCAATTTTGGCTTCAGACAGACAAAAAGATACTGAAGCGAATCAATGAACTGCTCAAAGACACCATGAGATCGCCGCTTGATGGCATCGGGAAGCCAGAACCCTTGCGGCAAGCCTTATCGGGGTATTGGTCGCGGCGTATCACTGAGGAGCACAGGATGGTTTATCGGCAAGTCGAGTCGGGCATTCTTCTTATTCAGCTTCGCTACCACTACAAAAAATAATCCGAGCGATGCGATCCACCGCACTCCTCCCCACGGGCGCTCGGACAGCCTCTTCCCTTGGGTAAAAGATTTTCGTCGTCAGCGCAGGGGGTGAGCGGATAAAGCGGCAGGCAATGGCCGCCCGCGTTGAACGAAAAAACCTGCCGCTCGCGCTGGCCGCGCTGGGTGTGGTCTTTGGCGATATCGGCACGAGTCCCCTTTATGCCTACCAGATGGCGGTGGGTTCGCTGGCGCATCCCGATCGCAACGCATTGCTGGGCGTGGCCTCGTTGATCATCTGGAGCCTGCTGCTCATCGTGACGTTTAAGTACGTGCTGGTGGTGATGCGGGCCGACTACCATGGCGAGGGCGGAGTCTTTGCCCTGCTCGCGCTTTTGCAGCGGCAAAAAAAGGAATCCGCCTCGAGGATCAAGCTGCCAATTTATGTGCTGATGTTGCTCTTCGGCGCGGCGCTGCTCTTTGGCGACGGGACGATCACACCGGCGATCTCGGTCTTGAGTGCGCTGGAGGGATTGGAAGTGGTGAATCCGAATTTTTCCCACCTCGTTCTGCCCGGCACGGTGGGAATCCTGGCCGGGCTTTTTCTGGTGCAGCGGTTGGGCACGGGTCGCCTCGGGGTGGTTTTCGGCTGGGTCATGCTGGTGTGGTTCATCGTGATCGGCGCGATGGGTCTCTGGTGGGTGGTGAAGCAGCCGTCGGTGTTGCTGGCTTTCAATCCTCTTTTTGCCTTGGAAACCGTGCGGCAAAGCGGCTGGCAATCGCTGGCTTTGGTGGGATCAGTCGTGCTGGCAGTGACCGGCGTGGAAGCGCTGTACGCCGACATGGGACACTTCAGTCGGCGGGCCATCGCGCTGGCCTGGCATGGGGTGGCCTTGCCCGCGTTGTTGCTGAATTACCTCGGTCAGACTGCGCTGGCGGTGACGCAACCGGCGGAGATGGCGATAAAGAATCCATTTTTTCTCATGGTGCCATCCGGCTGGCCGGTTCTGGCGCTGGTCGGGCTGTCCACGGCGGCGACGGTGATTGCTTCGCAGGCCTTGATCTCGGGGGTGTTTTCGCTCACGGCCCAGGCGCAGGAGTTGGGATATTTTCCCAAGTTTCACGTCATGCACACCAGCCGGGAGGAACGCGGCCAGGTCTATGTTCCGACCACGAATTTCATTCTGGGCATCGCCTGCATCCTGCTGGTGTTGACTTTTCGCTCGAGCGAAAATCTGGCTGCGGCCTACGGGCTCGCCGTGGTCGGCACGATGGTCATCACCACGATTTCCCTGGCGCTGGTGACCCGCTGGTGCTGGCGGTGGCCGTGGTGGCAGACCGCCGGCCTCACGGTGCTGTTGCTGGCCATCGAGATTCCCTTTCTGATTGCGTGCCTGACGAAATTCGCCCAAGGCGGATATTTTCCCCTGCTGGTGGCGGGCGGCCTGCTGCTCGTCATGCTCACCTGGCACCGGGGCCGTGCCATTATTTTGCAGCACATGACATCCGGCCCATCTTCCGAAGCGGATCTGGCGCAAAAGCTGGAGGAAAAAGGCGCACGCCTCGCGCCGGGACAGTTGATTTTTATCACATCGAACCGCAACCCCCGCTACGCGGCGGCTCGCGCCTTCGAGATGATGCGGCGCGGGGGCGTGCTGCGTGAACAAGTCGTGTTCATGAGCCTGGTCAATGCCATGGAAAGCAATGTGGACATGCCGCGCAGCATCGCAACGGAGCAAATCGGCCCCCGGCTCTGGCACGTGACCGCATTCCACGGCTACATGCAGGAACCCCACGCGCCCGAGATTCTCGCCCGCGCCAGCGAGATCACCGGGGGAAAAATTTCCGCCAACCTGCCGGACACCTTTTATGTTCTCGGCCGCGAATTGATCGTGGAATACTCCGGCCAGCGCATGATCCGCTGGCGGCGCGCGCTCTTTGGATTTCTCAGCCGCAATGTCAGTTACGCACCGGATTATTTTTACATCCCGCACGAGCAAATCAGCGAATTCACCTGGATGATGCGCGCGTGAAAGCGAGGCTTCCCTTTTTCCCGCATTCCCGTTGAAGTGCGCGCCAAACCACGCTCTCCATGGCCAGTGATCGCATCCGCCTAGACACCCTTGACCAGTCGAAATCCCTCGAACACGAGGACTACAAAAAACAGCTCAAAAAATACCAGTTCGAGTTGCTGAACATGCAACTCATCCTGCGCGAGCGGAAAAATTCCGTCATCATGGTGGTCGAGGGCCCCGATGCCGCCGGCAAGGGCGGCTCGATCAAGCGCGTGACCGAGCGCCTCGATCCCCGGCTCATGCGGGTCTACTCCGTGGTCAAACCCACCCCCGAGGAATACCAACACCACTACATGTGGCGCTTCTGGACCAAGTTGCCCTCCCACGGACAGATCGCGATTTTCGACCGGTCCTGGTATGGCCGCGTTCTCGTCGAGCGGGTGGAAAAATTCTGTACCGAGTCGGAGTGGAAACGCGCCTATCGCGAGATCAACGAATTTGAACGCCAGCTCACCGACGACGGCACCATCATCATCAAACTCTTCCTGCAGATCACGAAGGACGAGCAACTCTCCCGCTTCCGCCGCCGCGAAGCCGACCCCTACAAACATTGGAAGATCAGCGACGAAGACTGGCGCAACCGCGACAAGTGGGCCCAGCACAACGAGGCCGCAGAGGATATGTTCGAGCAGACTTCCACCCCGGCCGCGCCGTGGACTGTCCTTTCCGCCAATTACAAGTGGTATACCCGGGTCAAGGTCGTGAAGACCATTTCCGAGCAAATCGCCAAGGCTCTGAAATTCTAGCCGCGAGTTTTCCGATCAAGCCCGGGATAGCGTGTTCGCGCTCACGAAGATTTAAATTCCGTTTCGGCACCTGGCCGGGTGTGGTCAAAAGCGGGTGAAGTCTGGGATAGGGTAGCACAATCCCTGTCGTGCCTACAACCGCATCGGACTGAAGATCCGGGCGTGAACGGCAGCCACGCCCGCGGTTTTCAAGGCGGCGTCAATCGCCCCCGCCGCAGGAAGGAGGGCGATGCCGTCGTCGAGCACCAGATAGGCCCGCGCGTCGCGAATGGTGGCGGAACTGAGAACGTCGTCCGGCAGGGCCTTGACTTGCTTGAGTTGTCGGCGCAGGCGTCCCAGGATGATGGCGTCCTCGTACAGACTGGTTTGTGAGTCGGGCGCTTTGCGGAATTTGGAAAAAACGAGCGTGTTGCGATCCGCCTGGATCAGACCGCCATTTTGCACCAGCCGGATAATTTTTTCCGCGCGGGTTGGTTCCACCGGCAGCGGGGCGGGGGGTGTTTCGGCTTTTGCCTCCACATTCGGCTGTAATGCGATGGGGATGAGTGCTGGCCTGGCTTCGCGTTTGGGGAGTTTGAATTCCTCCGCCGGTGCGGCAGACGCGGCCTCGACGGGGTGTTCGGTCGGGCGGGTGGCGCAGGAAGTAAAAAAACAGACCCCGAGCAGGGCGGCGGGAAGGTGCGGAAAACGCATGGGTGTTGCCTGACAGGTCCCGGCAATAAATTCAAGCGCGCTCCCGTTGTAAAGCGACGGATGCGAGAGTTCGCGTCCCTCCAAGGGGTTTTTGCAACTTTTGCTTGCCGCTTTTCAGAAGAAAAATAGGTTGGAGCCATGAGCCAACCGAGCCCTGTCGCCTACGATTCCAAGATCGAGGGGAATGTCATCTTCACGCGGGTCGATGCGGCCATTAATTGGATGCGGAGCAATTCGCTCTGGCCCATGCCGATGGGTCTGGCCTGTTGCGCAATCGAACTGATGGCGGCTTCCTCGTCGCGCTACGACATTTCGCGCTTCGGAGCGGAGGTGATGCGGTTTTCGCCGCGCCAGAGCGATGTCATGATTGTGGCCGGCACGGTGACTTACAAAATGGCCCTGGCGGTGAAACGCATCTGGGATCAGATGCCCGAGCCCAAGTGGTGCATCGCCATGGGGGCCTGCGCATCCAGCGGCGGCATGTATCGCAGCTACGCGGTGCTGCAGGGCATTGATCACCTTTTACCCGTGGACGTTTACATTTCCGGCTGTCCGCCCCGGCCCGAGGCGCTGCTTGATGGTTTTATGAAACTGCAAAAAAAGATCATGGGTGAACACTCGCTGGAGGATCAAAAGCGCTCGCTGGTGGACACGCTATGACCGTTCAGGATTCTGTCACACGGCTGCAGGAGCGTTTCGCCAATGCCATCTTGAAGGCCGGCGAATTTCGTGGGGAAAATTCGCTCACGATCAAAATCGAGGCCTTGCATGACCTGGCTGCGTTTTGTCGTGACGAACTGGGATTCGACTACCTGCTGGATATTTCGAGTCTCGACCATTTCGGGGAGGATCCCCGTTTTGAAATGATTTATGAATTGTACTCCATGGCCGACGGCGTGCATCTCCGGCTGAAAGCCGTCCTGCCGGGCGAGGACAATCCGGTCGCGCCGACCATCTCTGATCTCTGGCCGACCGCCGACTGGCATGAGCGCGAGGTTTACGACATGATGGGAATTCGCTTCGACGGTCATCCCGATCTGCGCCGCATTCTCATGTGGGAGGGCTATCCGTTTTTTCCGCTGCGCAAGGATTTTCCGCTGGAAGGCAAGGTCAGTGACGTGCCCGATGTGGCCTTCACCGAGGTGGCCCCGCTGGCGGGCGGGCCGTTTGTCACCATACCCACCGATGGCATCACGGAGGTCCGCGAGCCTCGTGCGCGCCGGGCTGGAGATCCTCTCTCCACCGATAAATTTCTCGCAGAATCTTGATTGCCGACGCGCAGGGTCTGGCCGATCTGATTGACCGGCTGGCCCCCCTTTCCCAGATCGCCCTCGATACCGAGGCGGATAGTTTGCACAGTTATTTTGAAAAGCTGTGCCTCATCCAGATCAGCACGGAATCCGAGAACTGCCTTTTCGATCCGCTGGCCGGTTTGCCGCTCCAGCCGCTCTACGATGTGCTGGCGGGCAAGCGGCTCATCCTGCATGGCGCCGATTACGATTTGCGGCTGCTCAACCGCGGCGGGAATTTTGCGGCGACGGATGTTTTCGACACCATGATCGCGGCGCGCTTGAGCGGCTATCAGGAACTCGGACTGGCTGCCCTGGTGGCCCGGCATTTTGGTGTCAACCTCTCGAAGGCTTCGCAGAAGGCCAACTGGGCCCTGCGCCCGCTCTCGAATCAGATGCTCGAATACGCCATGAGCGATACAAAATACCTGCTTTCGCTGGCGGCGATTCTCGAGGCGGAACTGCGCCGTTTGGAACGCTGGGATTGGTTCATAGAATCCCGCGACCGCCTGATTGCCGCAGCCCGCGAACCCCGCGAACGTGACGAAACCCAGGCCTGGCGCATCACGGGCAGCGCGGCCCTGGGCCCGCGGGCACAGTCGATTCTGCGGGTGTTGTGGTATTGGCGCGATGGGGAGGCCAAGGCGTGGGACCGTCCGCCCTTTCATGTCATGAACAACGAGGAAATGGTGCGCATTGCGGAAAAAGCCGACCGTGGCGAACCGTATTCGACGCTGCGCATGAGTTCGCGCCGCCGGAAAAGTTTTGAAGTCGTGATGGCCCTGGCCCAGCACATTCCCGAGAGAGAGTGGCCGGTCACGACGAAAACCCGCCGTCACCGTGCGACCCGTGAGCAGACGGAGCGATTTGATAGTTTGAAAAAAACCCGCGACGTGGCTGCGGTGGAACTCGGCCTCGATCCGTCCATCATCGCGCCGCGTAACGCCCTTGAGGCCGCCTCCCTGGATCCGGCCACCCCCGTGCTCATGCGCTGGCAAAGGCGGCTGCTCGGACTGGCGGATAACACCAGTGCAGCCGCCTGATCTCATCGCGCTGGCCCTGGCCGAAGACATCGGTTCGGGCGATGTCACGACGAAGTATTTCACCGGAACGGAACGGCAGGCCATGGCGCGTATTGTCGCCAAAGAGACCTGCTTTCTGGCCGGACTGACGGTGACCGAAGAGACTTTTCTGCGTGTTGATCCCGCGCTTCGTGTCCACAAGTTCGAGGAGGATGGCGCCGGCTTGTCCGTTGGCACTGTGGTCATGCAGATCACCGGCCGGGCCGCTTCCATTCTTACGGCGGAGCGAACGGCGCTGAATTTTCTCCAGCGTTTGTCGGGCGTGGCGACCCTCACGGGAAAATACGTCGAAGCCGTGCGCGGCACCGCGGCCAAAATTCTCGACACCCGGAAAACCACTCCAGGCTGGCGCATTCTCGAAAAAGCCGCCGTGGCGGCGGGCGGGGGAACCAACCATCGCCTGGGCCTTCACGACATGGTGATGGTGAAAGACAATCACCTCGCCGCCGGAACCAGTCTGGCGGAATTGCAGGCCGCCCTCGGCAAAGTTAAGGCGGAACGCCCGGGCATTCGGGTCGAACTCGAAGCGGACACGCTGGATCAAGA
>Ga0209591_10007523_pt1 | contig 11964 bp, 8 predicted proteins | sample MAT01_FD_187207 | JGI IMG/M metagenome (GOLD analysis project Ga0209591, IMG submission 187207) | Freshwater microbial communities from Lake Fryxell liftoff mats and glacier meltwater in Antarctica - MAT-01 (SPAdes) (version 2) | ecosystem: Environmental > Aquatic > Freshwater > Ice > Liftoff...
ACCTCTCCGTCCGACAGCTCTCCGACTATTTGCGGACGGGAAATGGACGTGGTGCGGGGAGGTCGTCGGCAAAGCGCCACGGTACCGGTCCGTCACGCGTCAGGGGGATCGTCGCCAATCGCGACCGGACCATCGCCATCGGCATCGTTCCACCCTGCAGCACTCCATCGTGAAACTCACGTTCCGTCATTCGCTTCGAGGTCATGAGCGCCGACTACATCGCGCGCAATTGCAATCCACGGAAAATGTAGGCGGCCTGGTACGTGGGCGAGTACTGGCCAGTAAATGATCACCGGACTTCACCCTCTGCGTTCGCGCGCTCGAAGTTGACGGTATCGACCAAAAACTGAATCGCCTGATCGGGCGTCATCCTGAGGCGCGTGCGCCACGCGGTGTGGAAGCTGCGGTGGCGGGTGCGCTGATCGGGAGGATCGAAGGCGTCGTAGCGCCGACCCAGCGCCGTCTGATCGACTCTGAAGCGCTGCACCACATCGGCCAGTTCGCTGCCCCGCGCCGCAACCATCGGCGCCAGCACGGGCACCGACGCCAGCGGATCGGATGGGAACGGAGCACTGGCGGCGCGAGCCTGAGCACTTCCAATAACGGGAAGCAGCGCACTTGCCGCCAACAGCAACGCCGCAGTGACGGGTGGACGGCAGCCGGGATGCTCGATGGTCATCTGATTCAGAGAGGGCTCCACAGCGGGAGACGGGTCAGGTGTCGGCAACCGCGCCGTCGCCGCCGAATGGTCGTTGACTGATCGCAAGCGGCTGACGGACGTCGCGTTACATATCCGGCGTCAGCATCAGGTGCGCCTTCGGCGTTCCCGGATACATCAACCACGCGCCCTTGCCTGGTTGACTCGGCAGCCCGCTGGTCGCGGTCGTCGCGTTCGGCATGTAGAGAACGAACAGCGGCCTGGATTTTGGCGCACTGTTCGACACCGGATCGAAGTCACCCTTGGGACCTGTGAGCGAATACAGTGCTGCCGGCACCGACGGCATTCTCAGCCTGCCGCGTTTGACCTCCGCGAATCGCACCGTGTCGACCTGCGTCCCGCTCGTCCCCGCGGCGCGGAGCGCACGGCCGCGCGCCATGAACGGCTCCATCGAGGTGGCGTAGCAGGCGACGTGAAACTGGTCGTCTGTCGGATCGTCGGCCAGGCACTGCATGCCGTTCCGCGCCGGCCGCAAAACCTCGAGCTTCCCCGCCGCGCGATACCCCATCACACCGGCACCGTCGCGCATGGCGGAGGGGAGCGGGAGCACGGCAGCGGAAATCTGTTGAGACTCCGGCGACGCAGTAGTTTGTGCGCCAGCAAGTGAGGCGCTGACGGCGGTCAGCAGAGCGAGAGCGTTGAGGCGCATCGGGCGAACTCCGGGGAGGGTGGGAAACCAGCGAGTGCCAGTCGGCTGCAGCGCGATCTCACAGCGCCGCGCATCTGTCACGAGTACACGAAGGTGTCTGCTCCCCAATTCTACGCAACAGCAGGAGCGACGTCCCGGGCGGGTCCAAGCGGCACAACCTGCGGGCGCCCAGTCGCGGCGCTATTCTTTCCCGATCCGCAGCCTCTGACCAGCTCACGAAGCGCCACCCTTCGCCGACGACCGTATGCGCCGCCCGACTGGACCACTCTCCCGCGCCATCCTGCTCGCCCTTGGGCTGAGCGCCGTTGCCAGCGCGACGACAGACGCCCAGACGCGGCCCGCACTCACCGCCGCCGATTACGATCGCGCCTCGCGGCTCCTCGGCGCCAAGGTCAACCCGCTGGTGGTCGGAGGATCCGCGCCCAACGTGACCTGGCTTGCTGACGGCAGGTTCTTTTACCGCAGCGCGCGCCCCGCCGGCACGGAGTTTGTCCTGATCGATCCGCGTGCAAAGTCCCGGGCGCCGCTCTTCGATCATGCGAAGGTGGCCAGCGCACTGGGGATCGCCAGCGGCAGCGCGCTCACCGCCACTGCCCTGCCCTTCACGAGCGTCGAGTTGAGCGGCGATCGGCGCAGCGTGACGATGAGCGTGGCAGGAAAGCGCTACACCTGCGACGTCAGCGGGAGCGCCTGCAGCGCCGCGACCGCGACGACCGCCACATCAACGACCGGACGTGGCGGCGTCAGCGCGACCTCTCCCGATGGAAAGCGGTTCGCCTTCATTCGCAACTGGAACCTGTGGATCCGCGATGTGGCAACCGGCGCGGAGACGCAGTTGACCACCGATGGCGCCAGGAACTTCGGGTATGCGACCGACAACGCCGGGTGGACGTCGAGCGACCGCGCCATTCTGCTCTGGTCACCGGATTCGAGAAAAATCGCCACCCAGCAGCAGGACGAACGGAACGTCGGCGACATGTTCCTCGTGCAAACGCGGGTCGGGCATCCAACGCTGAAGGCGTGGAAGTACCCGCTCCCCGGCGACAGTGTGGTCGCGATGGTCCATCGGGTGGTGATCGATGTCGATTCACGCACCGTCGTGCGACTGAAGATGGCGCCGGACTTCCACCGCGCGACACTCGGCGATGACATCTCGATGAACGACTACGTATTCAGCCCCGACGGCCTGCAGCTCGCGCTGGCGTCGACGTCGCGTGATCACAAGCAGACGATCGTGCGACTGGCGGACACGCAGTCGGGCGATGTGCGCACCGTGTTCGAGGAAATCGTACCGACGCACTTCGAGTCGATCACCGGCTGGCGCGTGCTGTGGGCATCGAAGGAAATCATCTGGAACTCCCAGCGGGACGATTGGAGCCAGCTGTACCTCTACGACCTGACCACCGGCCTGCTCAAGAACAAGATCACGACCGGTGAAGGTCCGGTCAGCGCGATCGCGCGCGTGGATGAGAAGTCGCGCACGATCTGGTACGCCGCACAGGGGCGCGAGAAGGGGCAGGATCCCTATCTGCAGCACTTCTATCGTACCACGCTCGATGGACGCAACGTGGTGAGTCTGACACCCGACGATGGCGAACATCGCCTGCAGGTATCGCCTGACGGAAAGTGGCTCGTCGATACCTGGTCACGAAATGATCAGCCGCCACAGACAGCCTTGCGCGACGATGCCGGCCGTCTGGTGATGACGCTTGAAACCGCAGACATCACCAGGCTGCTGGCCGTTGGCTGGAAGCCGCCGATTCTGTTCAGTGTGAAAGCGGCAGATGGCACCACGGACATCTACGGCCAGCTCTTTCGCCCGACGAACTTCGACTCGACCAAACGATACCCGATCGTCAACGTCGCCTATCCTGGCCCGCAGTCGGGCAGCGTCGGGAACCGCGGATTTGGCGCGGCGCACGGCGACAAGGAAGCGCTGGCCGAGCTGGGGTTCGTGGTGGTGAGCATCGACGGTCGTGGCAGTGGACCGGGGCGGTCGAAGAGCTTCCACGATGCGTATTACGGCGCCATGGGCCGCGACAATACGCTTCCCGATCAGGTGGCGGGCATGCAGAACCTGGCGAAGCGTTACCCGTGGATCGACATCGACCGGGCGGCGATGTGGGGCCACTCCGGTGGCGGCTTCATCACCGCCGGCGCCATGTTTCGGTACCCGGATTTCTTCAAGGTTGGCATCGCCGAATCGGGTAATCACGACCAGCGCAACTACGAGGATGACTGGGGTGAACGGTATCAGGGCCTGCTCGTCCGTGGCCCGAACGGCAGCGACAACTACGACGTCGAAGCCAACCAGACGCTGGCGAAGAACCTGAAGGGGAAGCTGCTCCTGGCCCATGGGACGATGGACGACAACGTTCCGCCGGACAACACGCTGCTGGTGGTCGATGCGTTGATTCGCGCCAACAAGGACTTCGATCTGCTGATGATCCCGAACGCCACGCACGGTTTCGGCAGCGCGTCGAACTACATGATGCGCCGTCGCTGGGACTACTTCGTCCGTTGGCTGCTGGATGCAGACCCGCCAGCCAACTACATCATCCGGTAGACGTCGCACCATGATCCCGAATACAGCGAGGGGGCAGCGCAATCCGCGGTGCCCCCTCGCTGCTTCGTTCCACGATATCCGAAGTCACATCACGGGGCAGCGCCGCTCCGCACCGGCAGGTTGCGCTGCGACCAGTCCTGATACGAGCCGTCATACAATCGCGTGGTGTAGCCGAGATACCGCGCCACGAAGTACGTCGCGCTTCCGCGGTATCCTACCCAGCAGTACGTGACCACGTCCTTCCCATCGCCGACGCGCTCTGAGTAGAGCTGCTGGAGTTCGGCGACACTGCGCAGCACGGTGGCGCTGGAGTCGCGAAAGAGTTGCTCCCACTGCAGCTGCCGCGCTCCCGCCAGATGCCCCACACTGGGCATTCCGCTCCGCCCGCCGGTGCCGAGATACTCCTCATCGGTTCGGGTATCGATCAATGCCAGTCCGGGACGCTTCGTGCGCTCGGTGATCCAGTCGGCGCTCGCGACCAGCTCTTCGCGCGGTCGCGGCATGAACGACGACACGCCGGGGCGAACGGCCTCCGTCGTGACGGCGCGACCCTCGGCCTTCCACTGCGTCATCCCGCCATCGAGGAACGACATGCGGTCGTGCCCCACGTAGTCGAGGGTGAAGAGGAATCGCGTCGCCATCGGCGATTCGACACCGTAGACGACGACATGGCTGCGATTCGAAATGCCCAGTCGTTCCATCACCGCCTTCAAGTGCTCCACTGACGGCAACTCAGTGCTCACCAGACCGCGCTTCATCACGAAGTCGCGGTACCAGACGGAACGCGAACCGGGAATGTGGTCCTTGCGGTACGCCGAGTCATCGACGACGTGAATCAGCACCAGATTCGGGTCGCGCCGGTGATCGGCGAGCCAGTCGGTGGAAACGACGAAGGCGGCGTTGACCGTCGGTCGGCTCTGTGCGGGGAGCGACGCGAAAGGTGTGATCAGTGTAACGGCGGCAGTGATAAGGGTGCCTGTGGCACGCATAGGGGTCGGGTCAGGGGAATAGGTCTGTGATGAAGGATAGGCGGCGTGCCAACGCCCTGCCCGAACCAGCCAGGGGACACCAGCAGCCGGGAGGGCTTGCTCAACCGCTGCCCGCAGCTTCGATTGGTCGCGTCTGCCCACGCCGCATTCCCACGAAAGAGGCCTCACATGCTTGCCAGCACGATGATGGATTTCCAGCTCACCATTCCATCGATCCTCGAGCGAGCGGTTCGGCTGCATCCGGATCAGGAGCTCGTCTCGGTGCTCGCCGTGGGGGTCGATCCGGAGACGAAGGCTCCCATTCCGGGCGTTCATCGCACCACCTATGGCAAGACGTATCCGCGCGTGATGCAGCTGTGCAATGCGCTGGTGGCCGCCGGCGTTCAGTCGGGCGACCGGGTCGCCACGATGGCGCTCAACAGCTATCGACACTACGAGCTGTACTTCGCGGCGCCCTCGATTGGCGCCGTCTGTCACATGGTCAACATTCGGCTGCCTCTGGAGCAGATTGCGTACATCCTCAATCACGCCGAGGATCGCATTCTCTTCATCGAGAACGTCTTTGCCGGGATGATCCCGTTGATCCGCCAACATGCACCGAACGTTGCGACGATCGTCGTCCTCGGTCCGGTGCCGGGCGGGCTTCCGGCGGGGGTGATAGACTACGAGACGTTCATCAGCGGGCAGCCAACCACGTTCACGTATCCCGAAATCGACGAACGTCAGGCGAGCGGAATGTGCTATACCAGCGGGACCACCGGCGATCCGAAAGGCGTCGTGTACAGTCACCGCGCCATCACGCTGCACTCCCTCGCCAGCACGAGCGCCGACCTGCTTGGTGTGAACTCACGCGATGTGATCATGCCGATTGTGCCGATGTTTCACGTCAACGCGTGGGGATACCCTTACACCTGCACGATGGTCGGGGCGAAGCTGGTGTTCATGAGCGTCTTCACGGACGCCAGGACGGTGGCGCGTTTCCTCGCAGAGGAAGGGGCCACTGTGTGCGCCGGGGTTCCCACGATCTTTCTCGGACTGCTCGACGAACTCGATCGGGCGAAGGCGGCGGGCACACCGCACGCGTTCCCCACGCTCAAGTCGCTCGTCATCGGTGGCAGCGCGACCCCGCGCGCCCTGATCGCGGGCTTCGGCGATCGCCACGGCATTCACGTCACGCCTGCGTGGGGTATGACGGAGACCACTCCGCTTGGCACCGCGAATTCGGTGAGGCAGGGAGACTTCAGCGACGACCTGTCTGCGAAGTACGATCGCATGACCTACAGCGGCAAGATGTCCCCGCTGGTTGAACTGAAGATCGAGGATGACAGCGGGCGCGAACTCGCGTGGGGCACCGGTGAGTCCGGGCAGCTGTGGGTTCGTGGACCGTGGATCACCGGGAGCTACTACAAGAACCCGGAAGCAACGGCAGCGACGCAGCGCGACGGTTGGTTCAACACCGGCGATATCGCCACCATCGACACCGATGGCACCATGATGATTCAGGATCGCGCCAAGGATCTGATCAAGTCCGGTGGAGAATGGATCAGCAGCGTGGATCTGGAGAATGAACTGATGGGGCACCCGGCGGTCCGCGAGGCGGCAGTGATCGCGGTCGCGCACCCCAAGTGGGACGAACGGCCGCTGGGCGTGATCGTGCTCCGTGATCCGGCCGTCACCGTGACGAAGGAAGAGCTGGACCGGTACCTTCTCGAACGTGCGGTCGCGAAGTGGCAACTCCCCGACGCGTACGAATTCGTCGAGGAAATTCCGAAGACCACCGTTGGCAAGTTTCTGAAGCGTGCGCTTCGCGAGCGCTTCAAGGACTACAAGCTGCCAGCCTGACGGCGGCGTCACTGCAGCGCAGCGCCGCCCCTACATCATAGGCCGCGCTGCGGTCCAGCCACCGCGCGTGAAGTCCGGAAACTGCACCGGCATGCTCCCCTTGGCGACCGAGAGTTCGCTCAGTGGCCCCGGTGCACTCCACGCCGCGGCATCGTACACGTCCATGTCCGGCGTGAGCCCTTCGCGCATGGTCTGGATCAGGCGATAAACCATCACGTAGTCCATACCGCCGTGCCCACCCGCGCGTGCCTTTTCGCCCAGTTTGCGCCACAGCGGATGCTCATAGGTGGATTTGTAGCCATCGATCGGCGCCCATCGATGCGCTGCGCCTTCACCTTCGATATAGACGCGAGCCGGATAGTCCTCGAAGATCCCCTTCGTTCCCTGCACGGAGTTGATGCGAGAGTACGGGCGCGGGCTGGATACATCGTGCTCCAGTCGAATCGTGCGCCCCTTGGCCGTCTTGATCAATGACAGATTGAGATCACCAGTGACGTACGTTTCGCTCCACTTCGGTGAATCCTTCGGTTCGTGGTCGGCGCGCCATTTGGTGAGCCCCATCTCTGGTGTGCTCATCGCCACGAGATAGTCAAAGCGGTCGCCACGATTGATGTTCATGAACGCCGCCACGGGTCCGAGCCCATGGGTGGGATAGAGGTTGCTGTTGCGCAACGTGTGATGCGCACGACGCCAGAGCCCCTCATCGCGATTTTCGAACAGCAGCTCACGCAGATCGTGATTGTACGCGGCACCGCCGTGCTTGATCTCACCGAACACACCGGCCCGCACCATGTTCAGCACCAGCAGCTCATTGTACCCGTAGCTGCAATTCTCCATCATGATGCAGTGCTTCCGACTGCGCTCCGACATGTCCACCAGCTTCCAGCAATCCTCGATGGTATAGGCAGCTGGGACCTCCGTCGCCGCATGCTTCCCTGCCTTCATCGCGGCCAGACAGACGGGGACGTGCCACTGCCACGGCGTCGCGGTGTAGACGAGATCGATGTCATCACGGAGCACGAGCTGTTCATACGCGCGATCGCTGTCGCTGAAACGCGCCGGCTCATAGGTGTGGCCAGCGTCGCGCATCTGTTTGATCGCCATGTCGATCTTGCCAGGCACGGTATCGCACAGAGCGGTGATCTTCACGTTCTCAACCCCGAGCAATTCGCGCAACACGGAGCGCCCACGGATCCCCGTTCCGACGATGGCCACGCGGACTGCGGCATAGCACGAAAACGGTACGCCCAACATCGTGGCAGCCCGCTGTTCCGGCTGCGGAAGCGCAATCGGCGTCAGCGATGCGGGCGCGTATTCGGCCTGCGCACTGGTCGGCAGCCCCAAAGCCAGACCGGCGCCAGCCAGCGCCGCACCTTTGAGCAGATCACGACGCGAAGAATCCTTCAGAGGTTCGGACATACATGCCCCGCAAAGGTGAAACGGCTCAGGCGGCGGTCTCACGATCCGACCACTGCAACACACCAGATCCAGCACCGGTGTGGAAGAACATCGCGCCGGGAGCGGCGTTCGGAAACTGGTCCCGATATCGGCGTTCCCATTCGACCAGAAACGCATCCACCCGATCACGCTCCACGAGTGCCCAGACGCTCCCTCCAAACCCGGCGCCGAAGGCCGACGCCGCAGGAGCACCGAGCGTGCTGGCGAGGTTCACCAACCCCGTCGTTTCGTGAGTCTGGTTGCCCAGTCCGCGTTCGGCCGCCGCCTGCGATCGCGCGGCGGCATCGCCAAGCGCGCTCCAATCGCCGCACTGCATCGCCGCTGCCGCCGCCGGAATCAGCGTGTACGTCTCGAGCAGGAACTGGTCGAGTCGCGCCATTAGCGCCGTCGCGGAGAACTCCGCGGTTGATGCGGTTTGTGTCAGCTCACGCAGCGCCGCTGGCGCGCTGGGTGCACTCCCGGCCGCCGCACCGAGTGACAGATCACTGCGACCGCTCTGCTCGTTCCACGCGGAGAGCAGATGCCGCACCATCAGCGATACGTGATTGTACCGTTCACGTGCTCCCGCCGCCTTCTCCGCCACGACGCCGGACGACGCCACGGCGAAGCAGTGCGTCAGCGGCAGTGCGTAGCTGCCCACGTGGTGCACGGGCATCCATCGGTAGTCCACGATCGTGCCGGCATGTGCGCACACGATCGCGGTGTGATCCTGGCAGCCGCCCAGCGTGCCGACGCCAACATCTCCGGCGAACTCATGAAACGAGAAGCCGTTCTCCATCGCGCCGAGGTAGCCGGCGAGATCGGTGGCGGTTGGCACGACGCGACTCCAACGCGGCGATCGCGACAGCTCGTTCACCGCGGCAAGCGCCGTGAACACCGCAGTCACCAGCGCCGACGATGAGCTCAAGCCGGCTGCCTGCGGGAGGTCGCTGCTGAAGGCGATATCGACGCCGCAGGTTGCTTCAGGGAAGTTCTGCGCCACTCGGCGGGCCACGGTCGTCACGTAGTTCGACCAATCGCCGTCGGGAGCAGCGGCATCGGTGCGCAGCACGGAACGACAGGCGCGTCCAGAAAGCGCGTCGAACACGTGTACTTCGCCATCGCTCCGCGGCGCGACCCGCACACAAAATCCGCGCTCCACCGCCGCCAGCAGCGACCGGCCGCCAGCGTAATCCGTATGCTTGCCGAAGACTTCGATCCGCCCGGGCACCCACACCGACACTCTCTCACCGGCGACGCTCTTGACACCATCCAACGCCGCGTCGCTGAGGGCGAACGCCTCCGACTGGCTGGTCGCGAGCGAGTCACGAATCCCCCGAATGTGGAGCGCTGCCGCGAACCGATCCGAGCGCCGCCCCACTACAGGTATACCGGTCGATCGCGCAACACTCGCGAGACGCTCTCGATGTCGCCGCGCGAAGACAGGTCGAGCACACCGTCGTCGCTGTGCACCACGGTGAATGGTTCGCCGAACTCGCTGATCGCAATGCGCACCGCGTCCACCAGCTCCCGTTCGCCGCGTGCACTCGGCGTGACCCGACGACAGGCGTCGAAGATGGTGGGTGTGAATGACCAGAGATTCATGCTGACGAGGGAATGCGCCACCAACGCGACGTACGTCGCCTCGTCGGGCTTCTCGATCACCGTCGCGAGCCGCCCATCGGCGCCAACCTGCAACAACGCAAACTGCCGAACGCGCTCACGCGGAATGTTGCCCTTCGCCACCAGCCCGTCGATGGCAAAGCCAACGACCCCAGCTGTTCCGATTGCGGCCAGATTCCGGCAGGCCGCGATGGGGTAGAAGTTGTCTCCATTGAGCACGAGAATCGTGTCACCGCCAGCGAAAGGTTCGACGGCCGCCACTGCTCCCGCCGTACCATCCGGTGATTCCTGCACGGCAAAGTGAACCCGGACACGATGCGTGACGAGATCGCGGTAGTACGTGCGAACCGACTCGTGTTCCGGGCCGAGTACAAGGCACACATCGGTCAAGCCACCATCGGCGAGGCCGCTGAGCAGATGATCCATGAACGGTCTGCCGATCGGAATCATCGCCTTCATACCAGCATCGGCGACCGCCACTTGCGCCGCGCTCAACTCAGCCGCCGCATCGGCCTGGCGCATTCGCGTGCCGAGCCCTCGTGCGAGGATGACTGCCTTGGTCGTGGCTGTCATTTACGACGCCTTGGTGTTCCCATGCCCGGACGACGAGCGCCAGATGCGCGGCAGCAGCACGGCCAACCCTGCGCCGCTTGCCAGCAGCGCCGCCAGCAGGACCATGCCCTGTGCGTTGTTGCCGTACAGGAAGCTGCCAGCGCCGAACAACGCCGAGTAGACGAAGGTGCAGCCGAGCAGCCACCCCAGCATCGCCATCGGCAACGAATCGTCGCTGGCCGGGAGTCCGGTGCGATCGCGCACCTTCTTCCACCCCGGTCCGGCCGGCCGCACCAGGGCGTAGAATGACTCCAGCTTGCTGGCATCGGTGCCCGGCCCGAAGTAGGCCACCGACACCCAGACGACGGTCGTGATGGCCACACCGATGATCAGCGAAATGTGAGACGGGATACTGGCTCCCATTTTCGTCGCGATGAAGAAGCCCGCGGCGACAAGGAACGAAGTCACCATCGCCGCGATCTCGCACCACGCGCTCACGCGCCACCAGAACCAGCGCAGCAGGTACAGCAGTCCGGTGCCGGCACCGATCGACATCAGCAGTTCGAACGACTGACGCGCCGAATCCAGCACAAATGTCAGCAGGGCGGCGAACAACATCAGCAGCGCCGTGATCAACCGTCCAATCATCACGTAGTGCTTCTCGCTGCGTCCCGGGCTCCCGAATCGGCGGTACACATCGTTCACGAGATACGAAGTGCCCCAATTCAGGTGGGTGGAGATGGTGGACACGTACGCCGCCAGCATCCCGGCGATCATCAGCCCCATGAAGCCTTCCGGCAGGAACTTCAGCATCGCCGGATAGGCCATGTCGTCACCGAGCAGCTTCGGATCGACGTATGGGAAGGTGCGGGCGATGTCGGACACCTCCGGGAACACCAGCATCGAGCAGAGTGCCACGATGATCCACGGCCACGGCCGCAACGCGTAGTGCGCGAAGTTGAAGAACAGTGTGCCAGCCAACGCATCGTTCTCGCTCTTGGACGCCAGCATCCGCTGCGCGATGTAGCTGCCACCGCCGGGCTCCGCGCCGGGATACCAGACCGACCACCACTGGACGGTGAGAGGAATGATCAGCACCGAAAGCGTGAGACTCCAATCGCTGAAATCGGGGAGAAGGTGCAGCGTCTGGGAGGGGATCCTGGCCATCAACCCCGCCAGACCACCAACCTCCGGCTGCTGGAGGGAGAAGTAGGCGGCCGCAAACGCGCCACTCATCGCGATGCCAAACTGAATGAAGTCCGTGACCAGCACGCCCCACAGCCCCGACGTGGCCGCGAAGGCGATGTTCAGCACGGCGCAGACGGACAGCGTCTGCCACATCGGCCAGCCCAGCATGACGTTCGCAATCTTGGCGGCGGCCAGGTTCACACTCGCCATGATGACGAGGTTGAAGAACAGGCCGAGATACACACCGCGGAACCCGCGGACGAATGTCGCCGCATTCCCCGAATACCGGATCTCATAGAACTCGAGATCGGTGAGCACGTTCGATCGACGCCACAGTCTCGCATAGAAGAAGACGGTCATCATTCCGGTCAGCAGGAATGACCACCACGCCCAGTTGCTG
>Ga0209591_10007529_pt1 | contig 11957 bp, 10 predicted proteins | sample MAT01_FD_187207 | JGI IMG/M metagenome (GOLD analysis project Ga0209591, IMG submission 187207) | Freshwater microbial communities from Lake Fryxell liftoff mats and glacier meltwater in Antarctica - MAT-01 (SPAdes) (version 2) | ecosystem: Environmental > Aquatic > Freshwater > Ice > Liftoff...
TAGTTGACTGAGTATTGAAAACGAGGGTGAAACAAGTGAAATAATATCCGGTCAGGTAATCATAAATTGTAGCGTCATAGGCATAACTTTTAGACAAAGATTTTTTAGAACATGTGCACAGTTGTAAATTACACCAATATGCGTCCGCCTGTTGTTTATCTTTTATGCATAACGTTCAGCATAACAACTTCTTTATTTGCCCAGCAAGCAATAGAATTGCCTGAGATCTACCGCCTATCCAATTGGGATGGCTCCATTCTTATTTGTGAAGTGCCTGGGGCAAAAATTTTAAGGGCAGCAACACCTGGGGCAGCTGGAGATTCATTGAAACAGGGTGTTTCTTTTTCCTGCCAAACGCCTGCACTTGCCGACACGATATACACCATTATGCTTACTCTTCAAAACGATTTAGCAACAGACAGGCGTGTTTATTTCTATTCTGGCTTCAACGATTTTATCCATGTTTACATATCAAATAAAAATATTCTTGAGCAAACATTGAAGGTCGGCTATCGGGTTCCGACAAACGAAGCTACTTTTAGAAATTATTATTTTTATACGGCTTTTACTTTGCCTGCCGGGGCAGAGCGTGATTTGCTAATTACGATAGAAAACCGAGCTAAGAAAATGGCATCGTTTGTTTTGGCACTGCATGACGAAACTAATTTCTATAAGGGTATAGATACTTTTAGAGAGAAACACACAGCTTCGATTCTCCTTTCAATTTATTTTCAGGGTGCGCTGGGGTTTATGGCATTTTTCATGGTTTTTCTTTACATAAAAAACCAGCAGATTATTTATTTATACTACTCATTTTATTTAACGTTTTGTGTACTCTATGCTATGCTAAACATGCCACGGCCCACTCTGGTTGGGCAATGGGTAGACTATTGGCCCTGGCTGCGTGTTTACGCCATAGAGCCAGTTCAATTTTTGTCATTTGCCGCCTATAATTTGTTTGCGCTAGAGCTTCTACAGATAAAAAGCGCGGATGAAAAACTGTATAAGATTATTTGGGTAATGACAATCAGTTACCTCATTTATATTCCTGTTTTTCTGCTTGTGCAATGGGCAAATGCACCTGCGGCTTTAGCCTTACCGCTTTTCATAGGCAGCAGAGCCGTTATATTTCCGGTTAACTTAGTTGTGATACTGCTAGTCATCAAAAAAGTAAATTCGCCCATCGTAAAATATTTTGTCAGCGGACTGAGCGCTTTTTTAATTGGTGGAATCGTAGCAAGTTATTTTTATTATAATCCCTCTCTCTTGGGCCAATTATTTCCTGCATTAAAAGCATCTAACATTTTTCAACTAGGTATTTTACTGGAAGTATTGTTTTTTTCTTTTGCGCTAGGTTATAGAATAAAGTTAGCAGAGGAGGAACGTGCCGCCAACCATCAAGCCTATGTGCAACAAGTGGAGGCCAACAAGCAATTGGCAGAAAGTTATTCGCGTGAATTGGAGGCAGAAGTAAAACAACGATCTGAAAAGATAATAGCTATTTCGCAAGAAGCTGAACAGGAGAAGGCGGCCGCACAGCAATCTGAGTTAGAGCGCAGACTCGCTGAAGCAGAAATGATGGCGCTGCGCTCACAGATGAATCCACACTTTATATTCAATAGTCTCAACTCCATCAATTACTTTATTATGAGCAGCCAAAACGACAAGGCATCTGGCTACTTATCGCGGTTTTCAAAGTTAATTCGGCAAATACTGGATCACTCCCAACAAAATCTCATTTCTTTAGAGGCAGAGCTGGCGGCCTTACAACTGTACCTAGAAATTGAGTCGAACAGATTTGATGAGAAATTTCAATTTTCCATACGCGTGGATGACGAAGTGAATCCATCAACTATTTTAATCCCACCAATGCTCCTTCAACCTTTTGTGGAAAATGCTATTTGGCATGGTTTATTGAATTCAACATTAAATGAAAAAAGGTTGAACATTTCTATCTACGCAGATAATCATACCCATGAATATATCTTTACGGTTGAAGATAATGGTATAGGAAGGGCACGCGCAAAATTATTTAGAAATGATAGCATAAAAGGTCATCAATCGCTTGGAATCGCGTTAACCGAAAACAGAATTCAGTTGTTTAACAAGCAGGCGAAGACGTTTATACGCTTGAAAGTAATCGATTTGTTTGACGGAGAAACGCCCGCAGGAACAAAAGTTGTTATTGGTTTAAAAATGCTTAATGAAATGACCAACCCGTAGACATGCCGACCAGAGACTCCATAAAAGTAATTATTGTCGATGATGAGACGCATTGCATAGAATCACTCAGCATGCAACTGCAAGCGCTGGAAAAACCAGTAGAGATATTGGCGAAGTTTAACGATCCAAGAAAGGCAGTAGCTTTTTTACAACAAGGATCTTGCGATATCGTGTTTTTGGATATTGAAATGCCAGCCATGAATGGCTTTGACCTACTCAATCAACTAACTGATTTTTCGTTCGATGTAGTATTTACAACAGCCTACAATCAGTATGCCATTAAAGCATTTCAATACAGTGCACTCAGCTACCTTCTAAAACCGGTTGATAATGTCGACTTGAAAGAGGTAATTGATCGGTGGCAGCAGAAAAACCAAAAAATGCTTTTAGCTAATCAGTTTCATTTTTTGGTTGACTTACTAAAGAATAATTCTAGGCTTCAAACCAAGGTGGCTCTTCCAACAGCCGATGGATTAGAGTTTATAGAAATCCACAAAATCATTCGCTGCCAAGCGGAGAGCAATTATACCCATATTTATTTGCAGGATAATATTTCATATCTCATTTGTCGCACCCTTAAGGATGTCGACAGTATTTTACGACCTAATGGGTTTTTACGCATTCACCAGTCGCATTTGGTAAATCCGCAGCACTTGAAGCGATTTGTTCGAAGTGATGGTGGCTACGTGGTGATGAGTGATGGGGCACAGCTAAGCATTTCAAAGGCAAACAGACGGCATGTTCTTGAAGTGGTGAACGCCATTGAGAAACTTTAGTAAAAGCTAATACTAAGCGATATTACCCTATTGCTCAGCAGGGAGGATCAATGGCTAACTCAGTCAGTTAAGCCCTGTTAATCAGATTATTTTTGGTTGAAAGACTTTATTATTATGAAAAACGTTGTTGCAATAAGTTTACTCGCGCTGTTGGCTCAGGTAGCTCACGCCCAAATTATTGACGCCAAAGAAACTGCCAAGCAAAAATCAGAACAGCGTGCCAATAACAATATTGATAGAGGCATAGATAACGTTTTTGATAGAACTGAACAGGGGATTGGTAATTTATTCAAGAAGAAAAAGTCCAAGCAAAAATCGCAACCCGATTCCCCCGAAGCAGATACTTCCCAAGATAGTAATAATCAGTTGCCGGAATCTTCACAAAAGACCAATCAGGGAAACACACCAACTGGTGGACCGCAGGCTGCAGCTACGTTTAAGGCGTATTCTAAATTCGATTTCGTTAGTGGCGAGAAGACCTTGTACTTCGATAATTTTGAACGCTTAGACGTTGGTGATTTTCCAGCTGACTTTAATTCGAATGCAAGTGGCGAAGTAGTAGCGATCGATGGCAAAGACGGAAAGTGGTTAGCACTTACAGCCAATGGAACATTTATACCCGAAGCAATGGGTAAACTACCAGATAATTTTACGCTAGAGTTTGAGGTAGGTATTGATGTAGATCCTTCTAATAATTATTCGGGCTTTGGTTTGGCTTTTAATACCAACGCCAAAGAGTTATTTAATAACGGAAGTAGCTATGCCCCGGGATCCTATCTTTACTTGCATCCTGGTGGTAATGGTTCTGCCTCTTTTACGGTAACACAAAGTGATGGCAGTGTTTTGGAGAACGGATTTCAAATGCCGCAGTGGTCCGCTGCTGGAAATAACTATGCCAAGATTTCTGTGTGGCGACAAAAAGGTAGGCTTCGCGTTTACGTAAACGAAACCAAGTTGATGGATCTGCCCAGATTTTTTATAGACACAAATCCCTACTACACTGCTTTTTATAGACATTTTATGGGCGAATGTAAAGTCTTTGTAACCAATGTCAATTATGCGATTGGAGCACCCGACACACGTTCAAAACTTATTACAGAAGGAAGATTTTCAACCACTGGAATTAAATTCGATAGTGGTAGTGATAAGATAAAAGCCGATTCGTACGGCAGTTTAAAAGCAATTGCCGATGTGCTCAAAGAAAATCCTGGGGTGCGTGTAAAAATAATTGGACACACTGATAGCGATGGCAATGCCGACAAAAATCTAGAGCTTTCAAAAAAGCGGGCCGCTTCTGTAAAGAATGCATTGACAGCGGAATTTGCTATTGAGGCAGCGCGATTGGAAACAGATGGGAAGGGTCAAACTAATCCGGTTGAACAGAATACGTCATCGGTCGGCAAGGCGAACAACAGACGGGTAGAATTTATTAAACTTTGAGAAAAATAAAATATAGTTTACTGCTGCTATTTATCTGCTTTATTGCCCTTACAACTCAGGCACAATGGCAAGGGCCAGAGGGAATAAAATATTGTGAAGAGAATTTACAAGAGGCGGTGGAAGGCTGGGGAATAAAAATGAAAGCCATCGAAGATCGGTTTGATGAGGATTTCAAAAAGAACCCTTCAATGCGCATTGGCATGGAGCAACTCACTTTACAATTTAAACCGAAAGGAATACTCGCAGTTTCAATGGGAGGGAAGGCGGCACAAGGTACATGGCGTGTTCAGCCAAAAGGTGAAAACTCAGCCGATACAAACCCGTTCTTAAATATTCAGGTTGGCGGTGCTCCGATGCAAACGTACACTATTGTGGTTTTGGCCGTTGGAATATTATTGCTGCATGACGAAAACTCAACATTACAAGATCAGCGGAGGCGTTTGGTTGAGTATGAAAGCAGGGATAAGAAAAAGTAATAAAGTGAAATTTTATGCTTTTTTAGGCGTCTGCTTTCAATCGCGAAGCATGAAGGCCGAAAATATAATAGGGAGTAGAAATTTAACGATTGGTAATTCTGTAAGTAAGTCTCACATCCGTAAAATCGGCTATGTGTTTGTGCGCTCTAAGATTGACCCCTAATGCCCATTTGGGTAAGAAGGAGTAGTTCAAACCCCACCGATGGTAAAGTAAATCATTGTTGTTTCTACCTAGCCAATACATGCCCAATTGTTGGCTGAAAATGAATTTCCCTAATAAGAATTCATGACCTGCCAATATACCTCCGCGGTAGCCCTCGGTATCCACTCCAATGGAAGTTAACCGCTCTTGCATAAATTCATCCTGATAAAACTCGGCACTGGCTGTCCACGCATGTAATCGACTCACTTGCCAACTCGTGGTAAAGTTCATTCCCGCAATTGGGTAATATTTTCTTGCCCCGCTAAAGTCACCGCCCTTTACAATACCCAGCAAGCTTACCTCAATTCGCTTGGCTCGAAAGGATTCATTCGGTTCTTTGCGTCTGATGTATTTTTTCAATTCCATTTTCTTTGGTGAAAATTCGATACCCAAACCCATGGTAGGCCAATTGATTCCTTTGTTGGGCTCGCGCAAACCACCATTTGAGATATGCTGGTATTCTCCATTGAGATTCATTGCCCAAGTAGGTGAAAATTGCCAACGCAATCCAACACCCAAGGATAAATACACATTTACCGGCAAGCTGTAAGATTTGTTGGCGGGGTTTTTTATGGGATCACTCGGGTTTGATAGCACCGATGCACCAATGGAAACTTTGGGATAAAAGCTCAACGAATTGCTCAGCATGAAATGTGGCTCTAATGAATAGGCTACGTTTACACCCTTCCCTAAAATTGAATTATCAAAGTCGTAATAACCAACTAAAAGACTATGGCGTGGAAAGCAATTGTATTGATTCAGAATCTTTTGATCCGTTCGTTGCCAATTAAATGCTGCGGTTATTCCAATAGGGAATGAATTGGCGGTGTTCTCTACATCACCGGTGTGCGCGAAAATAAAGCCGTAGTTGGAAAACAAGGAATAACTAAACGAGGGACTGGTGCGAACAGAATCTTGCGCCCCTGCAAGAAAAAAATCACAGAAGCCTATAAAACAAAAAAGCCCAACCGGTAAGGCACTCTTCATATTACTAGTTTACTACACTTTGTTGTAACCCACCCGTATGTAAAACTAAAATAGTTGATCTTCTTTTAAAAGAATTTTTTGTTATCAAATCGAAAACTCCCCACAACATTTTGGCGGTATAGATTTCATCCAATGGAAGTTGATGTTGGGTTTTCATTTCTTCGATAAATTTCTTCAACTCAACAGAAGTTTTGGCATAGCCACCAAAATGATAATCCAATTGCACCGTCCAGTTGTCTTTTGGTCGAGAGAGCAGTTGATTAATTTCTTTTACAAGGAATTCGCCACCCTTTAAAACAGAAAAACCAATAATTTTTTTGGAATGGTCAAGTCCTTCAATCATACCGGCCATCGTGCCGCCCGTGCCGATTGGTAGGCAGAGATAATCAAAATTAATTTCGTTGGTAAGCTGCTTAGCTAATTCGGCAGATCCTTTTACGGCTAAAGAATTTGTTCCTCCTTCGGGGATTAGATAAAAATTTCCAAACTGCTTCTTCAGCGATTCAATAAAATGCGCTTCTGACTTTTTTCGATACGCTTCACGCGAAACATAGTGTAAATGCATTCCACAATTTTTGGCAAACGAAAGTGTGTGGTTGAGCGGCAGTGTTTCCTCTCCGCGGATGACGCCAATGGTTTTCAAGCCCAACTCCCTTCCCGCGGCAGCGGTAGCATAAATGTGATTGGAATAAGCGCCACCGAAGGTAAGTAGCATGTTATGCTTAAGCCTCATGGCCTCTTCTAAATTGTATTTTAGCTTCCACCACTTGTTGCCCGAAACACAAGAGTGGTTTTGGTCTTCTCGCTTTACCAAAATCCGTACTTCATTTTTAGAAAACAGTTCGTTTATTAATTCTTGAATCAAGGTGGGGCGATACTGAATCATCGGTTTTAGACAGGGAAAAATCTTAAAATCATACGCCTTTCCTATTATTAACTACTAACTTTCGGCCACTATTCACTACAAAGAAAGTTCATTTAATCGTTTTCTGGTTTTCATTTTATGAAGTGCACCCCAATTCTAGTAATTTTTTGTTTGCTTTTAATCTCCGGTTGTAAAACGAAAGAAGTGGAATGCGCCTTTCAGCCAGAAACATCTGCCATAAAGGTTGATCTGGTTTTTAACGCTCTGGAAGATTCTGTCTTGGCCATTAAAACAAAACAACAGCTCGTCAATTTCTTTTCTCGCCACAAAGTGATGAGAGACGTATTCTTCAACCGCCCCGGTTATTCAAATGATTCCGTTTTCATCAATGAATTATTCCAACGGTTTACCAATCCTTCGTTTGATACTTTGCTGCTAGAAACGAAGAGAGTTTTTAACGATGGCGCTGAACTTAAAAAGGAATTTGCGACAGCTTTTACCAACCTAAAATATTATTACCCAGAGATTCGGTTGCCTAGGATAGAAACAGTTATCACTGGGCTGGAAAGTGATCTATTCGTAAGCGATACGCTTATTATTGTCGGGCTGGATTACTATTTGGGAGCTGGAGCCAAGTACCGCCCGAATATGTATGAATATATGTTGAAGCGATACACGAAAGAGTTTGTAGTGCCCTCAGCCATGCTTTTGTATGGTATAGACAGCAGGATAAATATTGTTGATCAGAAAGATAAATCTGTTTTGGCAGATATGATTGCTTACGGAAAGGCGTATTATTTTGCAAAACAAATGCTACCGTGTGTGGCCGATAGTGTTTTCCTCGGCTATACTTCAGATGAAATAGCAGGGGCAACTGAAAATCAAGATTTGATTTGGAAAAGATTAGTGCAGGATGAAGTTTTCTTTAACTCCACACAGCAGGTCAAGCAAAAATATATTTCTGAAAGACCCAAAACATATGAGGTAGGTGACCAATGCCCTGGCCGGATTGGCATGTGGGTGGGCTGGCAAATAGTAGGTTCCTTCATAAAGAATAATCCTGTAAAGAAAAGTCCAAAAATATCTCTTCCCGCCCTAATGAAACTCACGGACGCCCAACAGATTTTCAAAGAATCAAAGTATCGACCGAAGTAAGGGTTATTGATAAACTGGTACAAATCATTGCTTTGAAGATATCAGCCTTATATATTCGCACTGTTTAAAATCAGTCTAAATAAGAATGGCCAAAAACGTATCAGAAATGTCGCCTGGAGAAACGGCCATCATTGCAGGCTTTTCTGATGAACAAATAGGGCTAAAACTGTTGGAATTAGGCTTGTTGCCCGGCACCGCCATACGTTTCAATTTTACTGCGCCCTTTGGCGACCCGATATGCGTGAGTGTTTCAGATGTTGATTTGTCCTTGCGTATAAACGAGGCCTCCACTATTTCAATCATCAATTGATGGAGCACAGCCGAATGAGGATTGCGCTGACAGGCAAGCCCAACGCGGGGAAATCGTCACTATTCAACCATCTAACGGGGCTCAACCAAAGGATCGGAAACTTTCCGGGCATCACCGTTGACAAGCGAATCGGCTTTTGCCAATTGGATAATAATACCAACGCAGAGATCATCGATTTGCCCGGCATCTATAGTCTCTACCCCCGCACCTTAGACGAAAAGATTGTTACTGAGATATTTTCAGATAAAAAGAACAATCTCTATCCCGACAAGGTAGTATTGATAGCAGATGCCACTAATCTAAAAAATTGTATGCTGCTGCTTACCCAGCTGATCGATTTGAAGATACCAACAATTGTTGCGCTGAACATGATGGACTTAGCGGCAAAATCTGGGTTGAGCATTGACGTAAAAAAATTGTCGGCATTGCTGGATATGCCAGTGGTGATGATCAATGCGCGGAAAGGGCGTGGCATTTTTGAGTTAAAGCGAGTAATGGCTGCTCCACTTCAGGCCTCTAAAAAATCTGTTTTTCAAATTGGCGATGAAATTAAATCTGTCATAGCGATTATTAGAAATAGGTTCCAGTTGGCCACTGATTATGAAGCGTATCATTTCCTCCAGCAAACAGAAAATCTTGTTTTCTTGGCGCCCGATCAACGGGCTTTTATCAAGGCTGTCGCCAAAGAGCACCAGTTTTTCCCCCACAAGTATCAGGGCGCTGAAACGGTCTTGCGGTATGGATTTATTCAGGAGTTACTAACCAAAGCTACTGTAAAACCCTCGCACCGCGATTGGAAAAGAGTATCCCACGGCATCGATTCGATTCTCACTCATAAGGTGGGTGGCTATCTAATTTTCTTCACCGTTTTATTCCTGATTTTTCAAGCAATTTTTGCGTGGGCGCAAATCCCGATGGACTTCATTGACACAACCTTTGCCCGACTGAGCAATCTAGTGGCAAAAGAATTGCCAGACGGGCCGCTGTTCGAATTGCTATCGCAGGGTATCGTGCCGGGCATCGGGGGCATCGTAATCTTCATCCCACAGATAGCTATTTTGTTTGCCTTCATCGCCATACTGGAGGAAAGTGGGTATATGGCGCGGGTAGTTTTTCTCATGGACAAAGTGATGAGCAAGTTTGGACTCAATGGAAAGAGTGTCGTTCCGTTGATGTCTGGCTGGGCATGTGCCATTCCCGCTATCATGGCCACCCGCACGATCGACAACTGGAAGGAGCGGTTGATTACCATTTTTGTTACTCCCTTTATGAGCTGCTCTGCTCGGCTTCCCGTGTTCACCATCTTGGTCGCACTCATCATTCCAGATAAAAAGCTTTTTGGTTTTTTCGGCTACCAAGGCTTGGTGCTAATGAGCCTATATCTTCTTGGTTTTCTGGCCGCGATTCTTTCCGCTGGGGCGATGAAGTTCATCATAAAAACAACCGAGCGGAGTTTTTTGATGATGGAACTCCCAACTTACCGTATGCCCCGTTGGTCCAATGTGGGATACACCATTATAGAGAAGACAAAGACATTTGTATTTGAGGCGGGCAAAGTGATTCTGGCTATTTCTATCATCCTTTGGGTGCTGGCCAGCTACGGACCGATCGATGAAATGAATGCCGCCAAAGGAATAGTGCGGGAAGAAGCGGCTGTTCTCAACTTACCCGAAGATGAAATTCAAAACCGGATTGCAGCCTACAAGCTAGAGCATTCATATGCCGGAAAACTGGGCAAATCCATTGAGCCGCTAATTCGTCCATTAGGGTTTGACTGGAAAATAGGAATTGCATTGGTGACTTCTTTTGCTGCCCGCGAGGTATTTGTTGGTACGATTGCTACCATCTACAGCATTGGCAGTGCCGATGACCAACCGACCATTAAACTAAGGCTTAAGAATGAAATTAATCCAGAAACAGGCGGACCACGATATACTCCTGCTGTTGGAATGTCACTCTTGATTTTCTATACTTTTGCCATGCAATGCATGAGTACGCTAGCCATTGTGAAACGAGAAACAAAGGGATGGAAATGGCCGCTGATACAGTTGGCCTATATGACGGGGCTGGCCTATCTGTCCGCGTTTGTTGTATTTCAAGTAATGTCTTGATTAAAATTGTAGAATTTCTTGTTGTTCTTTGTCCTATATTTCACAATTATTGACTTACTATGGATTCGAAAGACTACCACTTTGGCCTTCTTTATTTAGTTCACTTGCTGATCAGCGCAGATGGGATATGGGATGAGCATGAAGAAAAGGAATTACTAAAAATCAGGGATAAAGAAAAAATTCCTAATGATACCTTTGTTGAATTCACCAATCAGATCAAAACAAAAAAAGACCGGGAAATCTATCAGTTAGGAATAGAGTATATCAACAAATGTTCTGAGGAAAAGAAGCTGGACGCGTTTGTTCATCTTTACAAGATGTCAGAGGCAGATGGCACATTTCATGTAAAAGAGGTAAGACTTTTGTTGTATTCCATTAAAATGGCCTCCATTGAATTTAATGATGTGGTGGAAAAAGCCAAGCAGTCGCAATAGCAAGATCACCATTTCTTCTCTCAACAAATTCTGATTAAACAATGAATTTCTCAAACTACTTATTGTTTGCGGTAGTTGGTTTTGTCCTACTGGCATGCCAGAAACCAAACAATAAATTTTCAGATGATGTCATTTCAAAAATTTCCGATTTTCAAGATCATCGACAAGCCGATAGCTTAGTCAGGTATTTGCTAGATCGAAATCCGGTTTATCGGATCGAGGCAGCCAAGGCTTTGGCCTCGGTTCAAGATTCAGCCGCGTCTTTGCAGCTCGGCACTATGCTGTTGGAAGACCCTGAGGTGGAAGCAAGAGTGGCAGCCGCCTTTGCCTTAGGCCAAACAAAAGGAACCGCTTCTGCAAATGCCCTGATACCGGCTTTGGAAGACAAAGAGAGCAGGGTGCTCCGCGAAGTATTGGAAGGACTTGGCAAAACCCTGTACGCATACGATTTACAAACCTTAAAAAAATTTAAAGCAAGAGACTCTATTTCCCAAGAGGGACTTGCTTGGGGACTTTATCAAATCGGCTTACGCGGATTGGCAGATGAGTCGATCGTGTCTAAACAAATTGAATTTTTGAAACCAAGGTATTCGTTGCAAACACGATTAGCGGCAGCCCATTTTTTTAGTCGCGCAGCCAAACTAGAGGTTTATCAAGGTAATGAATTAATTGCAGCCGCCTCAAACGATAGATCTGCCTATGTGCGCATGGCAGCAACCAGCGGTTTGCGCAAACTAGATTCGACAAAAAGCATTCCTGTTCTTCTTTCAATAGCCAAATCAGACCCCGATTACCGCGTTCGGATCAGTGCCGTTCGTGCATTGGCAGCATGGCCCAGCAAGCGAGCAATGGCAGGCATTATTCAAAGTTTGAAGGAAGCAAATCCACACGTGGGTGTAGCAGCTTCTGAAGTTATAAAGCCAACACTTTTCTTTAAAGATCAAATAAACATGGTTGCGCAGTCTACCCAAAACACCC
>Ga0209591_10007531_pt1 | contig 11955 bp, 11 predicted proteins | sample MAT01_FD_187207 | JGI IMG/M metagenome (GOLD analysis project Ga0209591, IMG submission 187207) | Freshwater microbial communities from Lake Fryxell liftoff mats and glacier meltwater in Antarctica - MAT-01 (SPAdes) (version 2) | ecosystem: Environmental > Aquatic > Freshwater > Ice > Liftoff...
GTTCCTTGCTAATAGCTAAAGTCATCTGAAAGATGACTAAATATAGTCAAAAATCTTTAGTCTACTTCAGTAGACTTTAGCTATTAGCCTTGAACTTTAGTTCCAGGCGGGTGAGGGAGCCAACAGTTAAGCCATTTCTAGGCTTAAGTTGACACCTATGAGCAATGCTAAACCCCTACGAAAGACGTAGCTTTTAACCATATTCATATTTGGTATTTCTTGTCAATGCGTAAGTCCTAGAGATATAGAATTTAGTTAGAAAGTCACTCTGAACTAAAGTTGACCCAATCAACGGTTATGTTCAAGCAAAGACAAAAAAACTGCGCGAGCGGATACTGACATTGCCACATTACTAAATCCACATTCCTTAGTGGATAATTCTGCAATCATTTTGCAGTAAAATTAGTCGTCTAGATAGAGGAGGGTAAGACGGATGACCCGTGTGATCATTGTGCGCCACGGTCAAAGCGGTTATAACACCGAGCGGCGTATTCAAGGGCGCACTGATGCGTCAACATTAACCGAAAAAGGTCGTAATGATGCCAGTAAACTAGGCAAAGCCCTCAGTAATATTTTATTTAATGCGATTTACAGCAGTCCTCTGCAACGGGCAAAACACACAGCAGAGATCATCCATAGTGAGCTAGCTACTCATCCAGAACAGTCTGCTGCACTTCAAGTTTCTGATTTGCTGCTGGAAATTGATTTACCTTTGTGGCAAGCAATGCTAACTGCTGAAGTAAAGCAGGAGTTTGCCGAAGACTACCGCACTTGGCACGAACGCCCTGATGAACTGCGGATGCTGCTTAATGATGCACAGGGAACAAGAGAATATTTTCCCGTCCTTGCTCTGTACGAACAAGCACGGCAGTTTTGGCAAGAAATTTTGTCTCACCATCAAGGTGAAACCATTCTCATTGTGGGACATAACGGTATTAATCGCGCCCTGATTAGCACGGCGCTATCTATTCCCCCAAGCCGCTATCATTCAATACAACAATCTAACTGTGGCATTACTGTACTAAATTTTTCTGGAGGATTGGGGGAACCAGTCCAACTAGAGTCATTGAATCAGACGCAACACATCAACGAAAGTCTACCCTCATTGCGACCAGATCATCAAGGAATACGATTGTTGCTAGTGCGTCATGGGGAAACAGAGTGGAATCGCCAAACCAGGTTTCAGGGGCAAATTGATGTCCCCCTTAACGACAATGGCAGACAACAGTCGGAAAAAGCAGGTGAATTTCTCCAAGAAGTAGCAATTGATTTTGCCGTAAGTAGCTCAATGCTGCGTCCTAAAGAAACAGCAGAAATTATTTTAAAACACCATCCAAATATCAAGTTGGAATTGCAAGATGATTTAAGAGAAATCAGCCACGGACTTTGGGAAGGAAAACTAGAAGCAGAGATAGAGCAGGAGTTTCCCGGAGAGTTGCAGCGTTGGCGGATAATCCCAGCCCAAGTGCAAATGCCTGAAGGGGAAAATTTGCAACAGGTGTGGGAACGCAGCGTTGCAGCTTGGCAATCAATTGTGCAAGCCGCATCAACCAATAAATTCAAAACTGTCTTAGTAGTAGCTCATGACGCTACTAATAAAACCTTGCTTTGTCACATTCTGGGTTTATCGCTGGAAAATTTCTGGAATTTCCGTCAGGGGAATGGTGCTGTTAGTGTTATCGACTACCCCTCTGGAATAGATGGTTTACCAGTATTACAAGCAATGAATATCACCACTCATTTGGGTGGAGGTGTATTAGATAAAACAGCAGAGGGGGCATTATAAGAGTGAGGAGTTAGGAGTGAGGAGTTAAGAGTTAGGAATAAAGTTAGGAGTAGAGACGGGATTAATGGTGTCTCTACTTCTAACTGATAATTAAAAAATTTTATGATTGAACTGCTGCAACAAGTGCGGGTGATTGACCCAGTTTCTGAAACCGACCAACTATTTGATGTCCTGATTGCTGATGGTTATATCCAAGCAATGGCCTCGCACATTCCTGACACCAGTTCCGATATTCAAATCAGAGATTGTCGGGGATTAGTTCTCGGTACTGGGTTAGTAGATTTGTATAGTCACTCCGGCGAACCGGGGTTTGAAGAACGGGAAACCCTTCTGTCTCTGTTACAATCTGCTGCTGCTGGCGGCTTTACTAGAGTTAGCATTTTACCCGATACATCCCCAGTTATTGATAACCCTGCGCTTGTGGCACAGTTGCAGCAGAAGAGAAGAGAGGGAAAAGGGGAAGGGGGCAATTTTTCGTCTCCCCCTCTTCCCAAGCTTTACATTTGGGGCGCTATCACCCTAGATGTTGCTGGGAAGCAAATGACGGAATTGGCAGATTTAACGTCTGCTGGAGTTGTTGGTTTTAGTGATGGTAAGCCTTTGGAAAATTTAGCGCTGGTGCGGCGAGTGTTAGAGTATGTTCAGCCGTTGGGCAAACCAGTCGCATTTTGGCCAAGCGATCGCCAATTGACAGCAAATGGTGTAATGAGAGAAAGCTCAGAAGCTCTTCGTTTGGGTTTACCGCCAATACCCGCCAGTGCTGAAACCACTGCGATCGCTTCTTTGTTAGAATTGGTTGCAGCAATAGGCACACCAGTCCACATAATGCGTGTCTCTACATCTCGCAGTGTGGAATTAATCGCCTCAGCTAAGGCTGCTGGTTTACCCATCACCGCCAGCACCACTTGGATACACCTTTTACTTGATACCAAAGCAGTTAAGAGTTATCACACCAGTTTGCATTTAGCCCCGCCTTTAGGAAATTCTCATGATGTAGCGGCGTTGCGTGCGGGTGTACGTGCGGGTGTGGTGGATGCGATCGCCATTGATCATGCAGCCTACAGCTATGAAGAAAAAGTCCAGGCTTTTGCCGAAGCGCCGCCCGGAGCAATTGGTTTAGAGTTAGCATTACCCCTACTGTGGCAGTATCTCGTTGAAACGGGAGAATTTACAGCTTTAGAATTATGGCGGGCGTTGAGTACCAAGCCAGCAGAGTGTTTGGGGCAGAAAGTGAGTGCGATCGCTCCTGATCAATCAGCAGAACTAACTTTATTTAATCCCCAAGAAACCTGGAAAGTGGAACGGAAAAACCTTCATACACTTTCTAGTAATACATCTTGGTTAGGACAACAACTGAAAGGTCGTGTCGTGCAAACTTGGTGTTAGTTGCGACTGAGCCATCTGATTATTTTAAGATTTCCGGTAGTAAATCAATTCATCAACTCGTTACAACAATTGTTGCAATGACTTAAACGTTTCTTATACATGGAGGAGTGTTTGTTGCAAAGTATTAAGTCTTTGTTGCAACGACTTATATGTTTGCTGGAAAAACTTAAACGTTTCTTATACATGGAGGAGTATTTGTTGCAAAGCATCAAGTATTTGCTAAAAATGCTTCTACATTTGCAAGAAATGCTTAAACGTTTCTTATATAGGTCAGAGCATTTGTTGCAAAGGTTTAAATTTTGACAGATAAAATAGAGTGCATTACGGCTTTAAGCTAACGCATCGTGCTATCTAGGCATTGTACTTTCGTTAGTAGACAAACAAGGTAAACCCCAAAGAGGTTATCTGCGGCTCAACGATATCTTCAATCTGAATTTACCCGCCGATTTAGTGGTATTGAGTGCCTGTGAAACTGGGGTAGGTAAGGAAGTTCAGGGGGAAGGGTTGGTAGGATTGACAAGAGGATTAATGTATGCAGGTTCACAACGAGTAGTGGTGTCTTTATGGAGTGTTGACGATGAGGGAACTAAGGAATTGATGAGTGAATTTTATCGCCAAATGTGGCAGCAAGGTAAATCTCCTATTGCGGCTCTGAGAGATGCACAACTGTATTTGTGGCAACATAAAAATTGGCAAAGTCCCCGTTATTGGGCTGCTTTCACTCTGCAAGGTGAATGGCGCAATAATTTATAATTCGTAATTCGTAATTCGTAATTAATTAGGATTTACGCACTGTACAAATTCATCGTGATGTGTATTAAAGAAAATAAGTTGTTTCAGGGTTTGATTAATTATCCTTTGATCGTAAATAGACCATGCTGTAGGGGTTTAGCAATGCTAAACCCTTACGAAAGATGTGGCTTTTCACGCTATCCATCTTTGCTATTTCTTGTCAATGCGTAAGTCTTATTAATGATCAACTGGCAAGTATTAATTAACTGGTGATTTTAATTTTGTAGGACACGCATCTTGTCTGTCCTACGAAATGGTTGATTTCTAGAAGTTGCTTATGCACACTGTCTGTATATTGTCAACGTTATATTACATAAATAAAGGATTCTCTCGTTTGCCAGAGTGGGAAGCGATCGCTCATAAAACCGATAAAATCTAAATTAAATAGCTTTGATATAGTTATGGCAATTACTGGCTCTATGCTTGGGGCGGTTCATTCAAATAAGCTAATCTCTAACTGGTGCGATCGCTCACGGTATTTGCCACAGCAGCACGATAAAATTCTAAAACCATAAATTGTACTAAAAGGTCTAAATGGCAGAAACACTATTCTTCAACGCCTTACGGGAAGCCATTGATGAAGAAATGGCACGTGACTCCAGCGTATTTGTTCTGGGTGAAGACGTAGGACACTACGGCGGTTCTTATAAAGTTACCAAAGACCTGTACCAAAAATATGGCGAACTCCGCGTTCTAGACACTCCCATTGCTGAAAATAGCTTTACTGGCATGGCCGTGGGAGCCGCAATGACTGGGTTGCGTCCCATAATCGAAGGTATGAATATGGGCTTTTTATTGCTGGCTTTCAACCAAATAGCCAACAACGCCGGGATGTTGCGCTACACTTCTGGCGGTAACTTTAAAATTCCGATGGTAATTCGCGGCCCTGGAGGTGTGGGACGACAACTAGGCGCAGAGCATTCCCAACGACTAGAAACTTACTTCCAAGCTGTGCCAGGGTTGAAGATTGTTGCCTGTTCCACACCAAGAAACGCCAAAGGACTACTAAAATCTGCTATCCGCGATGATAATCCCGTATTGTTCTTTGAACACGTTTTGCTTTACAACTTGAAAGAAGATTTACCAGAAGAAGAATATTTACTACCCCTAAATAAAGCAGAAGTTGTGCGTGAGGGGAAAGATGTCACAATTATTACTTACTCGCGGATGCGCCATCATGTGCTGCAAGCGGTAAAAACTTTGGAAAAACAAGGATATGATCCAGAAGTTATTGATTTAATATCGCTCAAGCCCTTAGATTTTGACACCATTGGTGCATCAGTACGGAAAACCCATAAAGTGATTGTGGTGGAAGAATCCATGCGAACTGCGGGTATTGGAGCAGAAGTCATCGCTTCAATTAACGATCGCTTATTTGATGAATTGGATGCGCCAGTACTACGACTTTCTTCTCAAGATATCCCCACACCTTATAACGGCAATCTGGAACGATTAACAATCGTTCAGCCAGAGCAAATAGTGGAAGCTGTAGAGAAAATGGTAGCGTTGAGGGTTTAAATTTAAAAGTTAGGAGTGACGATTAGGCACTTATCGATCCCTCCTAACCTTAAAAGACTCAACGTCCGAGTTAAAAGGCTCAATGTCCGAGTTAAAAGGCTCAACGTCCGAGTTAAAAGGCTCAACGTCCGAGTTAAAAGGCTCAACGTCCGAGTTAAAAGGCTCAACGTCCGAGTTAAAAGGCTCAACGTCCGAGCTAAAAGACTCAACGTCCGAGTTAAAAGGCTCAACGTCCGAGTTCTGAGCTAGTTAATGAATAGAAAACTCACCTTGACAGCGCTACTCCCAATACGGTTCGGTTAAGGTGCATAGTCCTTAAAGATCCCTTAGTCCCCCTTAAAAAGGGGGAAATAGAGCTATTCTTAGCCCCCCTTTTTTAAGGGGGGTTGGGGGGATCAAGTCTTATCCGAACTATATTGGCGCGACTCCTAACTCCTAACTCCTAACTCCCAACTCCCAACTCTCGACTCATAACTCTACAAAAGAGCGCTATTATAGCCTTTGTCAGTTGCGAGTTATGGTATGCAAAGACAGCGATCGCTATTAATTTTAATTTTAGTCCTGATAATCGCCGCTATTACGGTGATTGCCACAATTCCGATACCCCTTGGACTGGACTTGCGGGGAGGTTCACAGCTCACAATTCAGGTGAAACCATCAGCCGAAATTCCCCAAATCACCGAACGAGAATTGGAAGGTGTGAAGAAAGTTGTCGAAGGTCGGATTAATGGTCTGGGTGTTTCTGAGCCAGTTATCCAAACAGTCGGCACAGATAAAATATTGGTGCAACTACCAGGAGTTAATGATCCAGAGCAAGCCGAACGGGTGCTAGGGGGTACGGCGCAGTTAGAATTTCGTACCCAAAAGCCGAATACAGAAACCCAACTGTTTGCTTTCCAATCATCTAGAGCCGAATTGAAAGCCAAGCAAGAAGAGTTCAGAAAAAGTAAAGATAAAGCTGGAATTGTCAAGAATCAAGAAGATTTACAAAAAAGTAATCAAGCGATCGCAGAATTGTTTGGAAGCACCAATCCACCGCTAGTTGGCAAATACCTCAAGGATGCATCTGGTCAACCGACTCAACAAAGTAACAACTGGAACGTTGCCATTCGCTTCGACCAAAAGGGTGGTGAACTGTTTGCCGAATTGACAAAAAACCTTGCCGGTACTGGGCGTAGTATTGGCGTTTTTCTGGACAATGAACTGATCAGCGCTCCCAACGTACCTATAGAATTTGCCGCCACTGGTATTGCTGGTGGCTCTGCCATAATTACAGGACGCTTTACCGCCCAACAAGCCAATGACTTAGGTGTACAACTACGCGGAGGCGCATTACCCGTACCAGTAGAAATCGCCGAAATCCGCACTGTGGGAGCAACCTTGGGTAAAGACAGCATCACTAGCAGTATCTATGCTGGTATCGGTGGTCTGACTTTAGTATTAATATTTATGGTAATCTACTATAGACTACCAGGACTTATTGCCGATGTAGCACTATTGATCTATGCGCTACTCACCTGGGCTACCTTTGCTTTGTTAGGTGTTACCCTGACCTTGCCAGGAATTGCTGGTTTTATCCTCAGTATCGGCATGGCGGTGGATGCGAATGTGCTAATTTTTGAGCGGACGCGAGAAGAATTACAAGCAGGTAAAAGCCTTTATCGTTCTGTAGAGTCTGGTTTTTACCGCGCCTTTTCGAGTATTTTAGATGGTAACGTGACTACAATAATTGCCTGTGCGGCACTATTTTGGCTAGGAGCCGGTTTGGTGAAAGGCTTTGCCCTAACTTTAGCTTTAGGCGTAGCGGTAAGTATGTTTACAGCAATTACCTGTAGTCGCACCTTAATGTTTTTGGCAATTACAATTCCTGCACTCAAAAAACCAGAACTTTTCTGTCCGAACCTGCCAACATCAAATAAGGCAGAGGTGGCTCCATGAAACTGAGTATTAACAAATCGCGATCGCTTTGGTGGGCTATTTCCAGTGCCATTATCCTTGCTGGGATCATCTCAATGGTGATTTCTTGGCAAAACCCAACTATCAAAGCACCTCTACGTCCCAGTTTGGATTTTGTCGGTGGTACACGATTGCAGTTTGAACGCGATTGTACCAAACCTGGTAACTGCGACCAGCCGATTGATATCAATATCGTCCGGGAAGTAGCTAAAGCCCAGGGGCTAGGTGATAGCAGTATCCAAATTGTTGCAGACAAAGGCACAGGTGCAGAAAATGGTATATTGATTCGCACAAAAAACTTGGATCGTGAACAGCGAATCAATTTGCAAAATGCTTTAAGCGAAAAGGTCGGTACTTTTGACGAGCAAAAAAACCAACTTGACACCGTTGGCCCGACTCTAGGGCGAGAGTTGTTTACTTCTGGTGTCATCGCCCTCATCGTTTCCTTTGCAGGCATTATTGTTTACTTGAGCTTCCGCTTCCAGTTTGATTATGCAGTGTTTGCGATCGTTGCGCTATTTCATGATGTCTTGATCACGGCAGGGATTTTTTCGATTTTGGGTTTAGTACTGGGTACTGAAGTAGATAGTCTGTTCATTGTTGCTCTATTGACAATTACAGGTTTCTCAGTTAACGATACTGTGGTGATTTACGATCGCATTCGTGAAACCCTGAAAATTAATCCCAATCGACCGATTGCTGACATTGTAGATGATGCTGTAAACCAAACCTTAGCACGGTCTATCAACACGACTTTAACCACGATGCTGTCATTGTTTGCGATCTTCTTGTTTGGGGGAGAAACACTGAAAAACTTTGCCCTAGCTCTAATTATTGGCTTTACCGCCGGAGCTTATTCAAGTATTTTTATTGCCAGTACTCTTCTAACTTTGTGGCGAGAGCGCAATGGTCAAACAAGCGTGGTAGTCAGTGCAGAGTCTATTGATCCATCTGCTGGTAATTAGTCATCTGTCATTGGGCATTTAACATGGGTCAATAATCAATAGTTCTTCCCCTACTCCTTTATCTCCCCCCCCTGCTCCCCACAGCCTATGGATCAATCCGAACAACCGTCAATAACTGACCCATCGTTTGCTCAACAAGTACAAAGGCTATACCAGCTGACAGTATATGGCAGGTGGCTGTTTGTCGGCTGTTTGTGGCTTACCATTGCGCCTGTTAGCTTGTGGGGTCTACGTGCAGAGGTTTTTCTATGGCAACAATATTTTACCTGGGTAGCAGTGAGATATGGACTCTTTTACCATCCACTGTCTACCTTTGGTTTAGCCTTTTGTATCGGGATGACTGCTGCTGTTTTAGTTTGGCAAAGTCGAAATATCTTACTTGGACTACCACAGCCGGAAAAACAACGTTTAGAAAAATATGTTTATCGGATACGTCAACAGGGAGCAACTCATCCTCTGTGGAAGTGGGTTTGTGATTAATTTTTCGGGAAGTGCTGTATTGTATTTAGAAACCATATACAAAATCTAACTTTCTATTAATCAGTTAAATATAATCAAAAATCTCAACAGATGAAAACGAATAATTTAAGTTAGCAAATGTCAGGTTTCACTACATATTTACCACTACCGACTTTTACTTCTAGCGTAAAAATGCTACCTTTTCCCACCTGACTTTCAACTTTCAGATTCGCTTGATGTTTTTGGGCGATCGCCACAGCTATCGCTAGCCCCAAACCTGTGCCTCCGGTTTTCCGAGAGCGTAGGCGGAGCCCGCCGTAGGCATCGCCATCAACACGGTAAAAGCGATCAAAAATTCGCTTCTGATCAGCAAGCCCAATCCCAATGCCTGTATCTTTCACCGCAATTACAGCAGTATAATCATTCTTGACTAAGCTAACAGTTACATATCCTCCTGTGGACGTGTACTGGATGGCATTGGCAATCAAGTTTGACACTAAACGGTAAAGTTGCGATTCGTTACCTAGAGCATAAACCTCGCAAGTGGGAATTTGGCAGGTTAAATGAATATCAGCAGCAGTGGCAAGCTCTAAAAATTCTTCGGTCAAATCGCTCACCAAATCATTTAAGCAACAGGGCTGAAAAGGTTTTGAGGATGAATTTTGCTCCAGACTGGTTAACAAGAGTAAGTCAGCGATCAAATGGCTCAACCTTCGCCCCTGCCGCTCAACAGTATGAAGCATTATTTGCATATCTTGTTGATTTTGCGGTATGCGGAGGATAGCTTCCACAGTCGCCAACAGACTAGCCAGGGGCGATCGCAATTCATGGGCAGCATTAGCGGTAAACTGTTGCTGTTGCTGATAAGATCGGTAAATCGGCTGCATCGCTAATCCTGAGAGCCACCAACTGGAGGTAGCGACCAAGCTCAAGGCAATAGGCAAACCAATCGCCAGAATCCATTGAATCCGCCTGATTTCCGCATCAAAATGTTCTAAAGTGCGCCCAATTTGCAAATAGCCCCAGGATGAATCAGCATTGGCTTCATTAGCTAAAGGATGGGTATTGGCACTATGCAAAATCGTAGTGAATTGGTGATAGCGAATGCCGTTAGCCGTGCGAAAGGTTTGCCATGAAGTGCGGTTTAAAGTTGGCGGCAGAGATAACGGTTGATTGGGTGAAAAAGCGAGGAGTTTTCCTTGATGATTGAACAGCCGAATATAGTATGTGGTGCGATCGCTGATGCCGATGGTGTGCCGTTGAATTAGCGTCGGGGTAGCATTGCAGGATTCTCCACTCAAACAAAGATCGGGGAAAATTTGTTGCAGCACAGCAGTCGGTTCTTCGGAAGCAGGTAGCAGTGGTTCGACGCTATCATGTAAAGTCCCAGCAATTGATTCAATTTCGCGCTCCATTGCTGCCCAGTTTGTCTGTACCATTGCTCGATACATCCCCAAGCCAGAAACACTCAAAATCACACCCATGACTCCGGCATACCAGAGGGCTAACTGTAGACGACTGCGCCGAAAAAGTAAGTAGCTATTCATGGCTGAGAATGAAGTTGAGAGTTGAAGCGATAGCCAGCACCAGGAACCGTTTCAATGGGGCAGGGGCAGCCATGATTTGCTAACTTCCGACGTAGTAGACGCATTTGAGCCGCAACTACATTACTAATTGGCTCCTCGTCTATGTCCCAAAGTTGATGACGCAATTTGCTACCGGGAATGATGCGATTGGGGTTCTGCATTAAATACATGAGCAGCTGAAATTCTTTGTTGGTTAAGGTAATAATTAAGGGCGTACATCCATCTGAATTCACTCGTAGGACATTGTTTGCTGTATCCAGAGTAAAACCTGCAACAGTTAGGGTAGGCGGTTGTAGTTGAGGCGATCGCCTCTGAAGCGCCCGCAACCGCGCCAGCAATTCTTCCATCACAAACGGTTTGACTAAATAATCATCGGCTCCCGCATCTAGCCCTGCCACGCGATTTTCAGGCTGACCCAAAGCTGTGAGCATCAGCACTGGTAAGGAATTTTGATGCAGTCTGAGCTTCTGGCATAACTGTAATCCCGACATTTCGGGCAGTAGCCAATCAACAATAGCAACTGTGTAGTCTGTCCACTGGCTTTCCAGGCAAAGCCATGCTTGAGTACCATCTGTCACCCAATCAACGACATATCTTTCGCTAATTAAGACTTGCTTGATTGCCAGTCCCAAATCCGCTTCATCTTCCACCAGTAAAATTCGCATCGCCCCAGGAAAATCAACCACGAGCTTGATCTTACAAAAACATCTGCCATTTCACCTCGATTTCATCTGTCCTTTGGCAAACTATGAAGAACTTTTGTTTAACCCCGTCTTCATTTTGAGGAGTGATCATGAAATCCTTTCGGCTAATGAGTTCCATTCTGGCAGCCAGTTTAATTATCAGTGCGCCCACTATTGTATTTGCTCACGTTGGGCATGGTGATGAATTTCAAGCAACGGGCGGCATTAATCGCGTGAAAGTCAATTCCCAAACCGATCAACTATTAGGCATTGTGGTTACACAGATCGCATCCACTGCCAAATCTGGATCTGCTGTGATGATTCCGGTGACGGCATTGGTTGATGCCGATGGCAAGCAGCTAGTATTTGTGCAGTATAAGGATTTTTATGAGCCGGTGGAAATTACAACTGGCGCGACCAAGGGCGAACTGATCCAAGTGACCAAAGGATTGTCAGTTGGGGAAAAGCTCGTTACCCAAGGTAGTTTGTCCCTCTATGCTGAATCGCGTAAAACCCAAACCGCCGATACAGCACCCAGTCCAACCGCGAGTGCGACTCCCAAAACTGATGCAGCCCATGCTCAGGCAGATGCTAAAGGAATACCTCATAACCACGATACAGCCGGTAATCTCGTCTCACAGGCTGGTGAAACAACTCCGCAATCGGGTGGATTCCCGATGGGGATTTTAGCAGCAGTGGGTGGCGGAGCAGTGCTGTTGGTGGGAGCGATCGCCTTGATAGCTGGCAATGGTAAGAAGAAGGGAGACGTTTAATTTAAATGTTTAACTCAATTCTGAATCAGATTCTCAAAAACTCAATCGCCC
>Ga0209591_10007535_pt1 | contig 11953 bp, 10 predicted proteins | sample MAT01_FD_187207 | JGI IMG/M metagenome (GOLD analysis project Ga0209591, IMG submission 187207) | Freshwater microbial communities from Lake Fryxell liftoff mats and glacier meltwater in Antarctica - MAT-01 (SPAdes) (version 2) | ecosystem: Environmental > Aquatic > Freshwater > Ice > Liftoff...
GTGTGGCTCTCACGGCCAGCGCCGTTTCGTCTTGGGTTGCTCCGTCTGCGCTACTGGGTCGTCATCCTCGCCGGTGGGCTTCTCGTTATCTCCTACCAGAACCTCAAGGAACCCCTCCGCGCCGGCGACTGGGGTGAGATTATCGAAAGGACAACCAATCCATTGTGGTATGCCGATGGCATCCTGACGTCGGAGCCATTCACCACCCAGACTGTGCTTAACGAGATCGTTCGCAACGACTTCCGGACCGGTACCGACCACCTCGAGTCGGCTGCTTATCACTTGATCCTTTTTGCGCCGGCGTTAGGGGAGGAGGCCGTACGGTTTAATCGTCTCTATCAACCCGCCCTGTTTCCTCTGGTCGACCATGGCCTTGCCAACAATATCTGGGCGCAGATGTGGAGTGCCGGCGACTGGCCACTGCTGTTGGCCTTTGTGCTGGTCTTTCTGGCCGGGCTGGCGTTCTGGTCGCGGCTGCTACGGTCCGCCGATCCCGCGGTAAAGACTTATGCCGCTGTCGCGATCGCGTACTGGGCTTTTTATATTCACCGCAATGAGCTGCAAGGCGTTGTCGGGGCCCAAAAGCAGCTGCTTCTCGTCTGGATAGCCTGCGTCATATTATCAATTGCCCTGGCCACGCTGACGCAGGGACGTGTCACGGACAGAAAGTCAGGTCTGCCAAGTGCCGGGTAGTTGTCTGCGAATTGGGCTATTGATTCGTGCCCTGACGCTCGGTGGCGCCGAGCGCCAGCTGGTCAACCTGGCCGTGGGTATGCGTCGCGCCGGACACGATGTGCAAGTGCTCGTCTTCTACCGGGAGGGAACTGCGCTGGAGGCGGAGGTCGAGGCTGCAGGTATACCGCTGGTCGATCTCAGGAAGCGGGGCCGATGGGATCTGCCGGCGTTTCTGGGGCGTCTGCGGAGCGCAGTCCGAGCGGGCGAGTTGGATGTGATCTATTCGTTCCTGCCCACAGCAAACGTACTGGCGGCACTAATCTGGGGTGGTTCCGACAGTCCCGCCGTGGTCTGGGGTATACGCGGCACTGATGCCTGGCGCGACAGCAACGACTGGCTAGGCCGCGCTGTCGTCCTTGCCGAGCAACGGCTCAAGCAGCGCGCCATCGCCATAATTGCAAACTCGACAACAGCTATTGAGAAATGTCGGGCGCTAGGGTGGCCATCGGCCCGGCTGCACCTGGTGCCGAATGGTCTCGACCCCGACGCGTTTCGATTTGATCCGCGGGCGCGAGACGTGATGCGCAACGCCTGGGGAATGTGCCCGACCGAGCGGCTGATCGGCGTCGCAGGGCGACTGGATCCTGTCAAGGGTCTGGAAGTTCTGCTGAGCGCTACGAAGACCTTGAGTGCGGAGTCGCCAGCACTCCGCGTCATCGTTGCCGGCGAGGGCTCATCCACCTACACCTCCTCCCTCCGGCACCAGGTCCGGGAGCTTGGCCTCGAGGCTCAGGTACTCTGGTTAGGTCGGATCGAGAACATGGCGGGCTTCTACAGTGCTATTGACCTGTTGTGCCTGCCATCACTGTCGGAAGGCTGTTCCAATGTGGTAGGTGAGGCGCTGGCGTGCGGAACGCCCGTAGTGGCGACGCGGGTGGGCGATAACGCTCTGCTGATACCTGACGCGTCGTGGTTAGCGGAGGCGGGGAACCCCGCAGATCTTGCACGGGTCCTGCGCCTTGTGCTGGCGTCGAGCGGCGGGACGTGTCGGGAAGTGCTACGGCGGGACATTCTTGACCACCTCGATTTTTCCACACTGATTCAGCGGACCGTGGCAATCCTTCGCTCGGCAGCCGAACCTCCACGCTCTTCCTGGGCCCCCTGAGGCAAGGCCCTTGGAGCTGCTTCCCGTGATCAAGGGTCTCGCGACATGGATTCCCTTCGCCTATGACGCCCGTCGGGGGGAGACAGGCGGGACAAGTAGCGCCCGCTACTGCTACTCCGTCTGGCTGCGCCATCTCGTGGCCTTGCGTGATGCCGGAGTTGTACGTCGGTTTGCCTCGATCGCAGAGTTGGGTCCGGGCGATTCGCTGGGGATCGGCCTGGCGGCCATGCTGTGTGGGGCAGATCGCTTGCAGGCCCTTGATGTCGTGCCCTACGCAAATGCCGAGGTGAACATCGGCGTGCTCGCACAGTTAGCCGAGTTGGTGCGTCGCCAGGTTCCGATCCCGGGTGACGACGAGTTTCCGGGCGTCGTTCCGCGGCTCCCGGACTATCGTTTTCCACGGGGTATTCTTGGGGATGTTCCGACAGACGAGAGCGGGTTGGCCGACAGACTTGCGCTGATCGAGAAGGCATTGCGTGCCGAGCCTTCCAGGCTGACGGTGACTTATCGGGTGCCGTGGAATTCGAGGACGCTCACGATCGGCGAACCGGTTGACCTGCTGTATTCCCAGGCTGTGCTGGAGCATGTCAATGAGCCAGAGGCGGCGTACCAGGCCATGGCCCGCTGGGTAGTCCCTGGCGGTGCGATGTCGCATGTCATCGACCTGCGCAGCCATCGGCTGACACCGGGATGGGACGGTCATCTGCAGTACTCGTCGACAGTGTGGCGGCTGGTGAAAGGTGCCCGGCCGTACCTGCTAAACCGACAGTCCGCGACTCAACACCGGCAGTGGCTTGAGGCGAGCGGGTTCCGGGTGATTCGGGAAGCCCGGGTCCACCTTGCGCCCACGGTGGCCAGCCGGGATCTGGCTGCTCCTTATCGCCACTGGTCGGAAGAGGATCGCCGAACGGCCTCGGTCCACTTCGTCGCGGTACGCAACTGATGGACGTGATGCTCCTGACCATGGTCTTCCCCTGGCCTTCCGAGGCATTCGCCGGGGTCGAAGTACGGGCGCTTCGAGCAGGTGGGGCGAAGCTGCGGGTTCGCACCCTGCGCTCGGCACATGCGCAGCGCGCTGGGCTTTTGCATGACTGGCGTCTCGAAGATCTGGATTTAACGTCCTGGAGCGTGGACAGCGTTGTCCGCGGCTGTGCGTTTCTCGTTCGCCACCCCTGGATGGCCCTGCGGACTCTTGCCTGGCTGTTTCGCCACGGGTGGTCGCGGCCCGCACTCCTGGCCCGCTGCCTGTTATTGACGCCCCGAATGTTCGATATCTTTGCCGAGATGCTGGTGCGTCCTCCCCAGGTGCTTTGCCTGTTCTGGGGGCACTATCCGTCCGTTCTGGCCTACATGGCCCAGACGTGGCTGCCAAAGGTTCACGTGGCGATGTCACTAAATGCGTACGACCTCGTCTACGCTTTCCCGCCGTCCGCGAGTGTCGCCGGGGACGCGGATAGCCTCTGGACCATTGCCCGTGCAAACCTTCCGGCGATTGGCGCTCTGGGTATCGATACATCGCGAGTCCATGTGAGTCTGCACGGGATTGAGGTTGGGCAGGTACCGGCGAGATGCGACAACAAGGATGCCAATCAACTGGTCACCATTGCGCGGCTTGAAGAGAACAAGGGCGTTGACGACGTGATCCGGGCTGTTGCGGCCGTTGCCGGCGATCGCCCGCAGTTGCGGCTCACTATTATTGGTGAAGGTCCCGACCGTGGGCGTCTCGAGAGGCTGGTCAGGGATAGTGGTCTGACGGATCGAGTCCTGTTTACCGGCGGTATATTGCACTCGAAGGTGTATGGGCACTTGTGCGGGGGGAGCGTCCTGCTGCTGCTTTCCCGGTCACCTGCGGAGCGGCTCCCGAACGCCGTAAAGGAAGCGATGGCATGCCGCTGCCTCTGCATCATCACAAAAACACCGGGTATCGAGGATTTGCTGGCGCCCCTGGAGCACCGGATGGTGGTCGCCCAGGGTGACTGGCGGGGAGCGGCTGACTGGCTCGCAACCGTGTTCAGAGACCCGGCCACGTTCGAACGCGACAGGGACGCGGCACGCCGCTTTGTGCTGGCGGACCTGGATGCCCAGAGCATCGCGCGGGAGCGCCTCCGGGTCTGGGCAGATGTCACATGACGAACCCGTTGCGCCCCGGCGTATCTGTCATCGTGCCTTGTCGCAACGAGCGGGGTGCGATCGATACGTTCATGGCCAACGTGCGCGCTCAGGAGGCTGTTCCGGGCGGAATGGAAGTTCTTATCGCAGACGGCCGCAGTAACGACGGAACCCGTGAAATCCTTGAGAATTTATCGCGCCAGGACTCGCGCGTGGTGCTGATAGACAACCCGGGCCTTACCGTGTCGGCCGGGTTAAACCTCGCCATCCGGCGCGCCCGGGGCTTGTGCGTGGCCCGCATGGACGTGCATAGCGAATACGCGCCGGACTACCTGCGACGTTGCCTGGAAGAGCTGGAACGAACCGGGGCCGGTAACGTGGGCGGACCGGCTCTCACCCGAGCCGACGGCTTCTTTCAGCGCGCTAATGCCGCTGCATACGGCTCCGCGTTTGCCGTCGGTGGCGCCCGGTTTCACGACGCCTGCTTCGAGGGACCGGTGGACACGGTGCCCTATGGATGCTGGCGGAAACAGACGCTGGAAGACCTTGGCGGTTTTGATGAAGCGCTGGTGCGAAATCAGGACGACGAGCTGAACTTGCGGCTAATTCGCCAGGGTGGAACGATCTGGCAAACCCCGCGCATCCGTTCTTGGTATCGGCCCAGGAACAATGCGATTGGCCTTTTTCGCCAGTACTTTCAGTACGGCTACTGGAAAGTGCACGTCATCCGGAAACACCGGCTGCCGGGTTCCTTGCGCCATTTAGTCCCACCCCTGACGGTGGCGGCTGGTCTGCTCTTGCTCGTGGCGAGCGTGATGGTCCCGACCGCCGCGATGGTGCTTGCATTTTGTGTGCTGGCCTATCTGGCTATCGGTCTTGTTGCCTCAGTCATAACCTGCAGGCGACTCGGGCAGTGGAGGCTGCTGCCAGTACTGCCCTTCGTTTTCGCGATCTATCATTTTTCTTACGGACTCGGCTTTCTGCGTGCGTTGGCGGACTTGGCGCTCCGTCGGGGCGTCCCAAGTGCCAAGCTATCGGATCTGACCCGATGATGGAGGACAGGATCACCGCGGAAAGCCGGGCGATACATGAGCGGTATGCGCGTCGTACGCAAACCTATGATCCATTAGCGCCTTGGGTGCTGATGACGCGCCAGGAACTGGAGCGTGCCCTGAGTCACTGGGCGCGGCACGCATTTCCGTCTGGAGTAGCCCAGGTGACGCTACTGGAAGTTGGCTGCGGGTCCGGGGGCAATCTTCAGCAGTTGCTGCGCCTCGGCTTTGCCCCTGAAAACCTGTCAGGAAATGAACTGCAAGCGGAGCGGGTAGCTCAGGCGGCCCGCAATCTTCCCGCTGGGGTTCGGATCAAGGCTGGCAATGCACTGGATCTCAATCTGGCGCCGGGGTCCCTTGACGTGGTGTTTCAGTCTCTGGTCTTCAGTTCCGTGCTGGACAACGATATACAGGCAATGCTGGCGAGAAAGATGTGGCAGTGGATCCGCCCCGGCGGCGGCATCCTGTGGTACGACTTTACGGTCAATAACCCTTCCAACGCGGATGTCCGGGGAGTGCCCCTGCGGCGCGTTCGTGAGCTGTTTCCCGAGGCGTCGATGCAGTCCTGGCGTGTAACCTTGGCGCCGCCACTGAGCCGGCTGGTAACAAGGCTGCATCCAGCCCTTTACGGATGGTGCAATCTTGTTCCCTGGTTGCGTACCCATCAGCTCTGCTGGCTCCAGAAACGAACAGTCTTGACGCCATGAGGTCCGAGCCGCCGTTCATTCCCTTCGCGATCCCCGACATCGGTGAAGAAGAAATCGCCGAAGTGGTCCGTTGCCTGAGATCCGGCTGGATCACCACCGGGCCAATGGCCCGCCAGTTTGAGAGCGACTTCGCTCAGTTCATCGGTGGTGGTGTCGAGGCCGTCAGCGTGAACTCGGCCACTGCCGGCCTGCACCTGGCACTCGAGGCCTTGGGCATCGGACCCGGCGACCGGGTGTTGACGACTCCATACACGTTTACGGCCACCGCCGAGGTCGTGCGCTACCTCGGCGCCGAGCCTGTTTTTGCCGATATCGATCCCCGTACCTTCAACCTCGACCCGGCTGCAGCAGCCGAGGTGCTGAAGCGCGAGTCCGCCGTAAAGGCCATCATCCCTGTGCATTTCGCAGGACAGTCCTGCGAAATGGACGAGCTGGGAAAGCTGGCGGCGACCGCGGGCATTCACGTGGTGGAAGACGCCGCCCATGCGCTGCCGGCCACGTGGAAGGGCGCAATGATTGGCGCGTTGCCTACCGCTGCGGCCGTCTTCAGTTTCTATGCGACAAAGACCATTGCAACCGGCGAGGGGGGCATGATCGTGTCCCGGAACAAGGAGCTCCTCGCCCGGGCCCGCACCATGCGCCTGCACGGTATCAATCGGGATGTCTTTGACCGCTACCAGTCGAAAACGCCGGCGTGGTACTACGAGGTGGTTGCTCCCGGCTTCAAGTACAACATGCCCGATGTGGCGGCTGCGATAGGCGTGCACCAGTTGCGCAAGGCCGGGCAGTTTCGGCAGCGAAGGGCCGCCATCGCCGCGGCCTACACAGTCGGGTTTGCCGATTTGCCCCTGCGGACCCCCGTGGTGGTCCACCCGGACGAGCTGCACGCCTGGCACCTCTATGTGTTGCAGCTGGATCTGCCGGCGCTGCGGATCGGCCGGGACCGTGTCATTGAGTTGCTGGCCGAACGGGGCATCGGGACGAGCGTTCATTTCATTCCCCTGCACCTGCACCCCTACTGGCGGGACCGCTACGGCTTCCGTCCGGGAGATTTTCCCCAGGCGCTCCAAGCCTACGAGCGAGCCGTCAGCCTGCCGATCCACACCCGATTGAGCGCTGACGATGTCAGCCGGGTCATCGAGACGGTGCGCGACGTCTTGCTCGCCAATCTGGCCTGATGGTCAAGCGCGGCTTCGATCTGCTGGTGAGTGCCACGGCCCTGCTGGTCCTGTGGCCACTACTGCTGATCGTGGGGCTGGTGATCCGGCTGGACAGCCCGGGCCCCGCCGTGTTCCGGCAGGAGCGGGTGGGGCGTTTCGGCCGGCCCTTCCGGATGCTCAAATTTCGGACCATGCGGGCTGAGGCGGTGGCGCCTGGCCCGCTGATCACCGTCGCGGGAGATCGGCGCATTACCCGGGTTGGCGGGTGGCTGCGGGCGACGAAGTTGGATGAACTGCTCCAGCTGGTCAATGTGCTGAAAGGTGACATGAGTCTCGTTGGTCCGCGGCCGGAGGTGGCGAAATACGTGGCTATGTATCCGCCGGCAGAGAGGGCTCTGATTCTCTCGGTCCGGCCAGGGGTTACGGATGAGGCGGCCGTTCAGTTTCGCGACGAGGGCTCCCTGCTGGCAGCAACCCACGACCCGGAGCGGTACTACGTCGAGGAGATCCTGCCCCGCAAGGTTCGCCTCTACACTGATTACGTGCGCGGCCGCACTTTCGGCGGGGATCTGGCGCTGCTGGGACGAACCTGTCTGGTGGTGTTCAGATCAGGCGGGAAGTAATCTGGATAGATCGCGGAAGTAATTGATTTAACGATACACTCAAGCCACCTATTGGGCAGGAAGGGACATGCTGCCACTCACGGTCAAAGCGCGTCTGGTGAGGCTCCCCCCGGTCGCGAAGAAGCTGATTCTCGCCGGCAGTGACGCCGTAATCCTGGTCTCGGCGCTGGGCATCGGTCTCGTGCTGCTGGGTGATGCGCCGTTCCGCTCACTGGCGCAGCTGCAGTTACTGTTTGCCCTGGTGATCATCGCGGGCATTCCCCTGCTGGCGTCCCAGGGACTCTACCGGGCCATCATCCGTTTCATTGGCGAGGAGATGCTGTTCGGCGCGCTGCGCGGTGGGAGCATCCTCGCTGTCCTCGTCTGGCTGGTGGACTACTACACGACTCGCTCGCCGACCAGCAGCGCGGCGCTCGGGCTCGTGTTCTGGGCCTTTCTTGTTTTCGGCCTGTCGGCGAGCCGGCTGTTGATGCGCGCTGCACTGGCCCGCCGCTCCGCGCGGGGCGAACCGGTGGTCATCTACGGCGCGGGCCAGGCCGGGCGCCGGCTGGTCACGGCCCTCGCCGGCGGCCAGGAATGGAACCCCTGCGCCTTCGTCGATGACAACCTGAAACTCCACGGCCGGGTCGTCGCGGGCCTGACCGTGGCGCCACCGGAACGGCTGACGGAGCTGGTCCTGCAGTACGACGTCCGGCGGGTTCTTCTGGCCCTCCCCTCGGCGTCCCGCCGGAGGCGCCAGGAAATCATTGCGCGACTTGAGCAGCTGCAGGTCCGGGTCCAGACCGTCCCGGACATCGCCGACCTGGTGTCGGGTCGCGCCCGCGTGGACGACGTACAGGACGTGGACGTGGCCGATCTGCTCGGCAGGGAAGCGGTGCCACCCAACGTGCGCCTGCTCGACGCCTGCCTGCGCGGCAAGTCCGTGCTGGTCACGGGTGCCGGCGGGTCTATCGGGTCGGAGCTGTGCCGGCAGATCATCCGGCTAAAACCCCGCCGGCTCGTGCTGCTCGACATTTCAGAATCCGCGCTGTTCGCCATCGACCTGGAACTGCGTCGCCGCCTGGCCGAGGGCGGGGGGAGCAACGCCGGATTGGAGATTGAGGTGGTACCGCTTATCGGTTCCGCCCATCACCGTCCGCGTGTGCTTCAGTTACTCCGAAACTTCGGGGTGCAAACCGTCTATCACGCTGCTGCCTACAAGCACGTGCCGCTGGTTGAGTACAACATGCTGGAGGGCGTGCACAACAATGTCATCGGCACCTGGCACGCCGCGGAGGCTGCCTGTGAGGCTGGCGTGGAGACTTTCGTGCTGGTCTCGACCGACAAGGCTGTGGCGCCGGTCAACGTCATGGGCGCCAGCAAGCGCATGGCCGAGCTGGTGCTGCAGGCGATGAGCGACCGCTTGCCGGAAGGCCGGTCGAAGACGCGTTTCTGCATGGTACGTTTCGGCAACGTGCTGGACTCTTCGGGTTCAGTGGTGCCGGTATTCCGTGAGCAGATCCGGCGGGGCGGGCCCGTAACCGTCACGCACCGGGACATCATCCGCTACTTCATGACTATCCCCGAGGCCGCCCAGCTCGTCTTGCAGGCGGGGGCCATGAGTCAGGGCGGCGACGTCTTCGTCCTCGACATGGGCAAGCCCGTGCGCATTGCCGATCTGGCCCGGCGGATGATCCACCTCATGGGCTTCACGGTCCGGGATGACGAGCACCCGGATGGCAACATCGCGATCCACTACACCGGCCTGCGGCCTGCGGAGAAGCTGTACGAGGAACTGTTGATCGGGAACAATGTGACAGGGACTGACCACCCGATGATCCTTCGTGCCATGGAGGAATCGCTGCCCTGGCCCCGGGTGCAGCATTATCTGGAGCAGTTGCTGCAGGCCTCGGCTTGGTCCGACTGCGAAAAGGTCCGGGAAATCCTGATCGAGTGTCTGGGCAACTACCGGCCTGACAACGGCGTGGATGATCTGGTCTGGCAGGCGGGGCGGGCCGCTGGAGCGGAAACCCCGACCTCGCTCCCGACCCCGAGCCCGGCAGAACCGGCGACCGTCACCGATCTCGCGTCCCGGCGGACCGGGACTTCAGCAGCCTAGCAGGGGCTCCGCGGGGCTACGGGGGGCCACCCGCGCGCCGTCCCAGCGAGCGGCCAGTCAAGACCTCATGAGTATTGTTACGCGACCTTCAGCACTCTGGCTTTGCGTGGCGCTGGCGCCCGTTGCCTCGTCGGCAGACGCGGTACAGCCGGCCTGGATCGATACCCTGAAGGTATCCGCTGGCGCTCTGACCGCAGAAGACGACGGACCGCCCTTCTGGATGCTGGCCAATCAGCAGGGCCGCGTCAGTAATGACAGCGGCAGCGGCATCTACACCCGCCTGGTCGTTCTGAAGAACGCCGAGGCAGCGGAAGGTTTTGACTGGAGGTACGGGATTGATGTCACGGCCCGCACGAGTGGCAGCCCTGACTTGCGCTGGACGGACGGCTACGCCGGACTGGCTTACAAGAAGTTCACGCTCACGGCCGGCTACCAGGCTGAAACGATCGGCCTGGGTGACCCCGTGCTGACTCTGGGCTCGGAGGTCTACAGCCGCAACGCGCCCACCATTCCGAAAGTGGCGCTCGCAACCGACGGCTATCTCCGCCTGACGGACTGGCTGGCCTATAAGGCCCATCTGGCTCACGGGTGGATGGGCAACGACGCCTACGTGAAAAACGCCTACCTCCATCAGAAGTATCTCTATCTCAGGTTTGGCGGAAAAGATCCCGACAAAGGTGTCAAATTCCATGCCGGCCTGCACCACCTCGCCGTCTGGGGCGGCGAGGGCAACCCGAATGGACTTGCAGACTTTGTCGATGTGTTCTTCGGGAACAGTGGCGGTGACAATGCAACCTCAAGTGATCAGCGCAACGCGCTGGGTGACCACCGGGGTACTGTTGAGTTCGCCCTGGAACTGAAGGGGCACAGCCGCGACTGGCTCCTGTATGCCCAGACGATGTTCGAGGACGGGAGCGGCACGCGCTTCTGGTACCCCGGCGATTACCTGCTCGGAGCCTCCCTGATCCACAAGGACCCCGGCAGCTGGATGGCGCGGATAAACGTCGAATACCTCGATACGCGCTCAACCGGCAATTCACCGTCCGGTCCCGACGACTACCTGAACAATAGCGAGTACGGCGGTTGGGTGTACGAAGGGTTCGCCATCGGTCACCCCTTCATCCGCTTCACGGAAGGTACGAACGGCGATTTCGAGCCGCAGAACCGGGTGAGGGGGATCAATGTCAGCGTCCAGATGGCCTTCAGCAAGCTGATCAATCCGCTCGTCCGGGTGGCCTGGATCGAAGATCGAGGGAGTTTTACCAACCCGTTGCCGGCCGATGAGCAAGCCTCAGTGCTGGCCTTTGACCTGACCAACACTTCGGGAATCGGCCAGGGCTGGTCGGTGACCCAGCAGATCAGTCTCGATAGCGCAGAGTCGATGGACCCGAATCTTGCCGTACGCGTCGCCGTCACGAAGAGAATAAAGTAAATCGCCGGGGTCCGGGCCTGTGAGCGCGACCCGTTAGGTTGCCTTACTGGGCCGAGCCAGTACTTCAGGCAGTCCGTTCGGAACCTGACCTCGGAAATAGCCACTGAGAATACCGGTGCACGGTACCGGCTACGTGGGCCTGGTTACGGGAGCGTGCAGTGCCCAGGCGGGTAATCACGTGGTCGGCGTCTATGTCGACGACGCCACGCTGAAGTCCAGTTCATTGCTGTCGGCACACCCCGGAACGAGCATGGGTCGGCCGATCTGCGCCACGTCCTGACCGTTTCAGAGACCATCGCCGCGGTGCTGGCTAGGCCGGACTGGCCTTCTGCCCGCCCCCGGCGGTTAGGTGGGTTGATCGGGTGGTGCAGCGGGTACCTGGGTCATGATGGCGGATACTACCGTGCGCCGCGGAGGGACGGGTCTGAACGCAGTCGTACTGGATACCAATGTGCTGCTGGCCCTGTGGCTGTTCCGGGATCCCGCGGTCGAGCCCCTGCGGGCTGCACTCGAGACGGGTCTGCTGCAGCCCGTGCGTTGCCCGGCCACGGATGCGGAGTTTGCGGAGGTTCTGAGCCGGCCGGAACTGTTCTCGGTGGCCCCTGAACGGCAGACCACGTTGCTGAACGCGTGGCAGGCGTCGGCATCGGCGGTGGACGTCATCCAGTCCGCCCCCTGGGTGTGCCGGGACCCGCTGGACCAGAAGTTCCTGGACCTGGCCGTCTCAGCGGGTGCGAGCTGGCTGATTACGCGGGACCGGGACCTGCTGAAGCTCGCGCGCCAGGCCCGTCGCCAGGGTTTGGCCATTGTGACGCCGGAGTCAGCAACCTGGCTGGCCTCACCCCCGGGTGGCTTGTAGAAGACGAAGTCACCGATCGCGGTTGACCAGCACCTTCTGGCCCGGTTTCAACCCCGCCTTGTCGCGCAGCGCC
>Ga0209591_10007536_pt1 | contig 11953 bp, 6 predicted proteins | sample MAT01_FD_187207 | JGI IMG/M metagenome (GOLD analysis project Ga0209591, IMG submission 187207) | Freshwater microbial communities from Lake Fryxell liftoff mats and glacier meltwater in Antarctica - MAT-01 (SPAdes) (version 2) | ecosystem: Environmental > Aquatic > Freshwater > Ice > Liftoff...
AGCGAGCTTGGCGGTCTTCTTGGATTTGGGAGCAGGCTTAGCGAGCTTGGCGGTCTTCTTGGATTTGGGAGCAGGCTTGGCGAGCTTGGCGGTCTTCTTGGATTTGGGAGCAGGCTTAGCGAGCTTGGCGGTCTTCTTGGATTTGGGAGCAGGCTTAGCGAGCTTGGCTGGCTTCTTGGATTGAGGAGCGGGCTCTTTTGCTTTGGCGACAGGTTTCACCGCCTTGGCTGCAACCTTGGCAGGCTTGGCGACAGGTTTCACCGCCTTGGCTGCAACCTTGGCAGGCTTCGCCGTGGGCTTTGCGGGGGCTTTCGCAGCCTTCGGGGCGGCTTTTTTTGCGCTTTTTATGGTTTGCATAAACGGCGCCGCACTCGTGATGAAACTGAGCTCAGTCTGTGCAGCTTCGGCCTTCCGTTGTCGGGGGCCACGCTTGGAGCCTTTCGCTTTGGCGAGCCCGGGGCCTGAAGCGGCGCCGGCGTCTTCAGTTTCGTTATCGAAGTCTGCGCGGCCGAGTGCTCCCTCACGCCGACGAGCGAGCGTGTCTTCGATTTTGCGATCGAGATCATTGAATTCAAAGGGCTTGTCGACGTAGGCGTCCGCGCCATAGAGCGGTGATGTCATCTCGTTCAACGTATCGCCGATACCGGTCAGTATGATAACGCCAGCGTGCGCGAGCGAAACAGCTTCGCGGATCTTGCGGCAAACTTCCCAGCCGCTCATTCCCGGCATCATCACGTCGAGCACAATCAGGTCAGGCAAGTGCTCGTGCGCCAGCTCCCAAGCCTGATCGCCGTCTGTGGCCTCGAGCACACGGAAGCCCTTGGTCCGCAAGTGCGCCGAAACCATGGCGAGCGTGCTGGGCTCGTCGTCTGCAACCAAAACCACCGTCTTTGAATCAACCATCGTTTCCTCGCTCTTACAAAATCCGCTCAATTGCCCCGAAACTACCGCCATCTGGCCGTGCTTGGGAGAGGCAAACGACATTTTCGGAATGGGTGATGGGTCAGCGGCGGAAGGTCGCGCTAGCATGGCCAAGTCCCTCCGGCCCCGCGTGTCAGCTTAAGGTTCGCTTCGGTGCGGGCGGCCCGTCTTCTTGGAGCCAGCAAAGCATTGGGAAAAAGCCCCCAGCAAATTTCACTTCTGCGCGTAAAAGCCCGAAACGCGCAGGCCCGGGCGCGCCTCAATCGGCTCTTTGCGACCGCCTTTCGTTGGGCTCCGGGTCCGCTCGGGTATGCGGCGATCGGCCTGACGTACGTCAAGGTTGCGCATCGTTCGGATGGGTCAAGCGGGTGGCTCTGGCTTGGCGGCAGTTTATTGTTGGTCGCTTGGCTAGGGATCTCGGCACGGGCGTGGCTCCGCCGGGCGGGGCAGAGCGAGGGCGGGCTTTTGCTAGATCACTTTCACGAGCTAAAAGGGCGAGTTGGCAACGCCCTCAGTTTTGCCGAGCTCCCACTTTCTGAACGCACGCCGTTCATGGAGGCGGCGATCCAGGACGCCGTGCGCGTGGGGCCAGAGTTGTCGCCGAGCCTTGCTGTGCCATGGCTCATTCCGCGCGAGACGCCGTTCGTGGTGGTGTTGTTTTTCGGTCTGCTGGGCCTAAGCCTGCTTGAAGTGCGTGTGGTGCGGGAAGCGGAGCGGGCAGCGCCCAAAGCCAGCCAAGCGCTCGTTCTCGCCATTGACGATGTTGAGTATTTTAAGGAGATTTCTGCACGGCTTGCCGAAGCTCCGCACGCGGCGGATGTGAATCAGGCGATCCAACGCTTCAATCAGCTGGTGCTCGATATTGCGGGTGAGCGGGTAACTCGCGACGAAGTATTTCGACGACTCGACGCGCTGGAGCGTGATCTGGCAGATGCCTCTGATGCGGAGAAAGCGGCGTTTGAGCAGGCACTGAAAGACCGCGCGTCGGAGCTGAAATCGAGCCAGCAAAGCCGAGCCTTGGGCGAGGCGCTCGAACGGCATGATGTGGTGAATGCTGAAAAAGAGCTGAAGAAGCTGGCTGAAAAAGTTCGCCAACAAAAGCAGCCCCTCAACCGACCGGACCTCGAACGCCTCAAGAAAGCGCTTGAAGCGGCGAGCCAACAAACTCAGAAACGCTTAGAACGAATCGAAGCGAGACGCCAAGAGTTGTTGAGTCAAACTCGGCGTTTGCTAAATAAGAAGAAAGATCAGAAGCCGCTCTCAGCTCAAGAGGCAAAGGAACAAAAGGAAACAGAGAGAAAGCTCGAGCGTCTGGATCGCGAGAAGCGAGAAGCTACGGCCGCCGGCAAGGGCCTGGCGGGGCTCGACAAGGAGCTCGCCGAAGCGGCGCAAAAGTTGATGAAAGAGGCCGGGCTCTCGGCAAAGGATCTGGAGCAAGGTGCCGAGCAGATGAATCGCACAGCACAAAGTGAATCCTCGCAGCAAGAGAAGCAGCAGCTGAAGAAACGCCTGGAGGAGCTCCGAGAACTGCTCCGGCAGCAGGGGCAAGCCGGCAAGGAGCAGATGAAGCGCCTGCTCCGCTTTGGTCAGCGCGCTCGCGGTGGGAATGGTGCTCCCGCTGAAGGGGGTGAGCCCGGGGAAACCAACGGTAAGGGACCAAAGGGTCCGATCACGCTCAGTCGTGGTGGACCGGGTGAGGGAATAGATATTCCCGGTGGGTCGGGTAAGCCGGACGCGCGCGGGGGGCAAAAGGGGCAAAAGGGGCAAAAGGGGCAAAAGGGGCAAAAGCCAGGTCAGGGCGAAGGCAGCGAAGGCGCCGAATACGGTACCGGCCATGCGGGGGGTCTGCGTGGGGATTCGACGAAGCTCGATGGCAAGTTCAAAGATGTCTCCGTCGTGGCCGCAGATACCGGCGAAGGCGCGGCGTCCGCCGAAGTGATCCACGGCGCCGCGCAACGCGGTTTCACCGGACGCGGCTACAGTAAAGTTTACACAGATTATCGAACCGTCGCCGAGAGCGTGATCAGCAAGGATGAAGTTCCGGCCGGTTACCGTTTCTACATTCGGCGCTATTTCCAGTTAATTCGCCCCCGAGAATGAAAGACGAAAGCATCATGAGCGAGAATCAGAGTGTGACCCAACAGGTTCTGGACTTTCAAACTAAGGTGGCGACGCTCCGGCAGGAAATTGGGCGTGTGATCGTCGGACAGAAGGAGGTGGTGGATGGGGTTATCGCTTGCCTCTTGGCTGGCTCTCACGCACTCCTAGAGGGCGTTCCGGGGCTTGGGAAGACGATGCTGGTGCGCACGTTGGCGCAAGCCGTGCGCCTTGATTTTTCGCGCATCCAATTCACTCCCGATCTCATGCCCGCGGATATCATTGGCACCACCGTGATTGATGAATCCGCGAATGCAGGAAAGGTTTTTGAGTTTCGCAAAGGGCCCATTTTTTCGCACATTGTATTGGCGGATGAGGTGAATCGGGCCACCCCCAAAACCCAGAGCGCACTCCTCGAAGCGATGCAAGAACACCGCGTCACGGTCGGGCGCACCACGTATACAATCGAGGAACCCTATCTGGTGATGGCAACCCAAAATCCCCTCGAAATGGAGGGCACCTATCCCTTGCCCGAGGCGCAGCTGGATCGCTTTTTCTACAAGCTTGCAGTCACATTTCCCTCTCGAGAAGAGTTGCACAGCATTGTAGATCGCACGACGACGCTCCACGAAGCTGAGGTGAAGGCTGTGCTGGAGCGAGAGGAAATTCTTGGCATGCAGAAGCTGGTGCGACAAGTGGCCGTCGCGCGCCACGTTCAAGACTACGCAGTGCGGCTGCTGCAGGCCACCCACGTTCAGACCGGGAAAGCTTTCGACAAAGTTCAACGCTTCGTGCGGACGGGAGCCTCCCCGCGCGGGCTGCAAGCCATGTTGCTCGGGGCCAAGATCCAAGCGCTCTTTGATGGTCGTTTCGCTCCAGGTATCGAGGACATTCGAAGCGTGGCGCCGCTCGCGCTCCGGCACCGGATTTTGCTCAACTTCGAGGGTGAAGCCGAAGGCGTCACCACGGACGCCGTGATAGAACAAATTCTCAGCCAGCTGCCTGAGAGCGCCTAAGAGCGATGGGCTTGTTTGAGCTTTTCCGGAGGCCGAGAAGTGGCGAAGCTGCGCGCTCCAAGGCGCCAGGGATTGGGCTATTTGACGAGCAATTTCAGCGTAAGTTAGAAATGCTAGCGCTCGTCAGTCGGCGTGTTTTTGCTGGGCGCCAACGCGCAGAACGGCGTAGCAAAAAGCAGGGCAGCGGCATCGAGTTCGCGGATCATCGTGAGTACACGGTCGGGGATGATTTTCGTACGGTGGATTGGAATGCCTATCGGCGGTTTGGACGCCTACTCGTGCGTTTGTACGAGGAAGAGGAAGATCTGAGCATCTACTTGTTGGTGGATTGTTCGAGCTCCATGGGCTTTCGCGACGAGCGGAAGTTCGATCAGGCGCGGCGGCTGTGCGCGGCGTTAGCTTATGTGGGCCTGGCAAACCTGGATCGGGTCACGATTGTCGGCGTGAGCGACGAGATCAAGAGCACACTCCCCACCACGCGCGGCAAAGGCCGCATCTTGCAAGTGTTTCGCTTCTTGAGCCAGCTTCAGCCGAGTGGGGTCACCGATCTTGAGGCTTGCCTCACCAAATTCGTAGCTCAGCACAAGCGGCGTGGGTTGGCGGTGTTGATCAGCGATCTGTACGATCCCGCCGGTTTCGAACGCGGCATCAACGTTCTCCGGTTCAACAAGTTTGAGCCTTACGTGTTGCACCTGGTAGATCCTCGGGATGCTGTTTCCGACTTGAAGGGTGACGTGCGCATTTACGACTGCGAGACGGGAGAAGAGCGTGACGTGACGATAACGGATGGCTTATTGCGTAAAGTCGCTGAAGCGGTAGCGCACTATCAGTCAGCAATTGAGCGTTTCTGCGCGAGCCGGACCGTCCCGTACTTCGCCGCCAATATTGACGTGCCCTTTGACGAGCTGGTGTTACGCGTGTTTCGCCGCGGAGGATTTCTGCGCTGATGTTCTTGGCTGGGCTGCCCCTCACCACGCTGCTACTCGTTGGCGGTGGCGTCGCGCTGGCGACTGTCGTGCTCTACATTCTGAAGCTGCGCCGGAGGCCAGTGGCGGTGCCGTTCGCGAGCCTGTGGGAACGGGTGCTCAAAGATCGCGAGGCTTCAACCTTCTTCTCGCAGTTGAAGCGCTGGCTCTCGCTCCTCCTGCAGTTGGCCATGTTGGCGGCGCTGGTTTTGGCGCTCGGGGACCCAAGGCCGGAAGCCAGTGCGCTGGCAGCGCGCAACTTGGTGGTCCTTTTGGATTCAAGTGCTTCGATGGCCGCTACCGATGTGGACAAGAATCGGTTGGAATTGGCCAAAAAGAAGCTCCTTGAGCTGATTTCTGGTCTCAAGAGCGAAGACCGCATGCTCATCGCCAAACTCGACGCCAATGTGCGAGCTCTATCTCCGCTCACCTCGGAGACGGGGGTGTTGCGTCAAGCTGTCGAACGGGTGCGCTGGACGGACACCGCGCTTGACCTTCAGCAAGGCCTCAGCTTCGCGCAAGATGTCTTGCGGGGTCTGCCGAACGCCGAAGTGATTGTCATCTCGGATGGCGCGTTCGTTGCCCCGGCGTCGCTCAGGGATCCGCTCGGTGCGAAGCTCAGCTTCGTCGGAGTGGGGAAGGAATCGGATAATCTGGCGATCACCGAGCTTTCGGCGCGGCGTTATCCTCTGGATAAGTCGCGTTACGAAGTCTTGCTGGCTTTGGAGAATACCGGAAAGAAGGCCGCTCTGGTGGAGCTTTCGCTCTTCGGCGATGGACAGGTGATTGATGTGAGTCAATTGCGGGTCGAGCCCGGCGAGCGTGTGCCGCGTTTCTTTACGGATCTGGCGGGTGCTAGCCAGCAGCTTGAGGCGCGGATTCGAGTGCTGGAAGGCAAGGATTATCTTCCGAATGATAATCGCGCGTTTGCGCGGATGCCCGAGCGAAGGCGCGCAAAAATTCTGGTCGTCACACCCGGGAATACGTACCTTGAAGCCGCGCTTTTGCTGGATGAGTACCTGGACGTGACGCAAGTGGAGCCCTCGGCGTACCCGCCTTCCGGAAGTTTTGACGTCACGATCTTGGATGGCGTCGCGCCGCCCGCTGCCCCCAACACCGGTGCTCGGCTTTTTCTGAATCCGCCCGCGTCGGGTTCTCCGCTCAAACGTGGGCCAAGGCTTGAGAATTTCGGATTCGACACTTGGGATCGTAAGAGCCCCGTGCTGCGCTTTATGGACCTATTGGATGTTCAAGTGGCCAGTGGCTACGCGCTCAAGCCTGAGCCCGGAGATCACGTGTTGGGCCAGAGTGAGCTTGGGCCGATTCTGGTGAGTGGCACCCGCGCTGGTCAGTCTTTTCTTTCGCTCGGATTCGACCCGAGGGACAGCGATTTGGTTTTGCGCGTGGCTTGGCCGCTCTTGATTTTGAACGCCATCAACACGTTCGTTGAGCAGGATGCCGAGTACCAGTCTGCGTATCGGACTGGAGATATTTGGCGGTTGCGAGTCCCCGCTGGTCTTGAAACCGCCGACCTCAAGCGCCCCGATGGCTCGCGAGTTTCGATCCCCGTGCGTGAAGCCCGAGCGGAGCATTTCGGTGAGTATGCAGGCTTCTACCAGCTCAGCTGGGCGGGGGCGCAGGTTCCGTTCAGCTTTGCGGCCAACCTTCAAGACTCGGCTGAGAGCCAGATCGGGCCCCAATCCGAGCTCGTGGTGGCAGGTGCCAAAGCCCAGATTGTGAGTGGTTTTGAACCCGGTTTACGGCAACGATACTGGGGTTATCTGCTGATAGCGGTGGCGTTCGTCAGCACTCTCGAGTGGTTCACCTACCACAGGCGGCTAACGGTGTGAGACAGCGTTCATTCGCGCCGCTTGGGCTGGTTGCGAGCCTGCTCCTGCTTCTGATTCTAGGCGGGCTCTATCTCGGTTGGGTATGGCCGCTCCGAACGGTTGGATGGCAGGGAGTGTTCGGAGGCGTTAACTACGAGGCGAAATTCCCTGCGGCGCTCGGCCTGATCTTGGTGGCGCCACTGCTGATATGGGTTCTAAGCCATTCGTTGGCTGCTTTGCCCTGGCCCCAGCGAATCCTCTCGGTGGTGTTCAGGTCACTATTTTTCCTGGCGTTGGGCTGCGCGCTTTCTCAGCCGTCGAAGACGTCGAAGACCAACAAGATTTGCACGGTGCTGTTGATCGACGTGAGCGATTCGGTACCCGACGCCGCTTTGGAGGATGCTCGGTCAACCATTTCGGACTTGTTAGCGGCCAAACGCCCCGATGATCGCGTCAAGATCATCACCTTTGCCGCGCGTCCAAGAGTGCTTGAGCTGAGCGGGGGGCAGGCGCTTCCGTCGGCGGGCGCACTTCGACACCGAATGGGAGCTGTTGCTGGGAAGAAGCCTGAGAAGGGCGTGGCCCAGGGCGTCGACACGGGAGGCAGCGCGAGCAATCTTCAGGCGGCGTTGCGGCTCGGCTTGGCGGTGTTTCCAGAAGGGTACCTGAAGCGGCTGTTGCTTCTGAGTGACGGGATTGAGACTGAGGGCGCGCTGCTTTCCGAGATCCCAAACGCTCGGGCTGCCGGCGTCAAAGTGTCTACGCAAGTTATCAATCGGCCGCTGCCCCCGGAGGTTGCAATCACCGAATTGGTGTTGCCCGCGAAGGTGGACATTGGGCAGCCCTTCGAGATTGTTGCTTCAATTTTCGCAACTCAAGAGGCGGTGGCGCGCGCCAGCCTCTACCAGGGTGAAACGCTGAATGGCCTCGACGCGGTGCGGCGATTGGAGCTGAGGCCCGGCAAAAACGAGGTAAAATTTCAGAGCGTCGTTCGGGTTGGCGGACAGGTCACCTACGAGCTTCGCTTGGACCAAGTGTCTAAGGATCAGTTCTCTGAGAACAACCGTTTTCAGGCAACGCTTGAGGTGCCAGGTCGCGCTAGTGTGCTTTATATTGAGGGCCAGGAAGGCCGAGCGGGCTATTTCTCGAGCGCGCTCTCAGCCCAGCAATTCGATGTGGATGTTCGCTCTCCCAGCGGATTCCCTACAACGCTAGCCGAGCTACAGCGGTTTGCTTTCGTCGTTCTCTCCGATGTTCCGAAGGAGCAATTCTCAGAGGCCTCGGAGTTGCTCGTGGAGCGCTATGTGCGGGACCTGGGTGGAGGATTCTTGTTTGCTGGCGGAGAAGCGGGCTTTGGCCTAGGCGGGTGGGGCGGCAGCACCCTGGAACGTTTGCTCCCTGTGCGTATGGATTCTGACAATCGAAAGGAGAATCCGAGCGTCGCGCTGGTGCTCGTGATTGATCGTTCGGGGTCGATGTCGGGATTGCCGATAGAGATGGCCAAAGCCGCGTGCGCCGCCACGGTTTCGACGCTGGAGCCCAGCGATTTGATCGAGGTGATTGCCTTCGATTCTCAACCCGAAAGATATGTGCGCATGCAGCCTGCGCGTTACCGCTCGCGCATCGAAAGCGATATTTCGCGGATCCAGCCCGGCGGAGGCACCGAGATTTTTCGCAGCCTCGACATGGCCTATCAGGATATTTCAGTAGTCCAAGCCCGACGCAAGCACGTGATCCTGTTAACCGACGGTGCTGCCCCCACCGAAGGCATCACAGAGCTGGCCCAAGCGATGCTCGCGGAGTCGATCACGGTCACCACCGTGGGCCTGGGAGAACAGGCGAACAACGAATTGTTGAAGCAGATCGCTGACGCCGGGGGCGGCCGCTATCATGCGGTGCCCGACGCGAATAGCCTGCCTCGGGTGTTCGCACGGGAGGCGGAGTTTGTTGCGCGCCAAGCAGCGATCGAAGAATGGTTTCAGCCCCAGTTGACCGGATCCGCTGATTTTCTAAAAGGGATCGCGGTCGGGTCGTTACCCAATCTGCACGGTTACGTGGCAACGAGTATGAAGCCAGCGCCGGCGCAGCAGATTTTGGCCAGTGATCGCGAAGAGCCTATTTTGGCACGCGGGCGCGTCGGTCTCGGCTGGGCACTCGCCTGGACGAGCGACCTGAAGAATCTGTGGGCGGTCGATTGGTTGCGTTGGCCAGGCTACAGCCAATTTTGGGGCCAGCTCGCACGCGAACACATGCGAGATAGCCGAACACGCGAGTTGCCTATGCAAACAGAGGTTATCGGCGGGAACGTGCGTGCCACGGTGGATGCCTTTGACGCGGACGAGCGCTTTGACAACAACCTCCTCTCCACACTGAAAGTTGTGTCGAGTGCCGCTCCGGGGAAGATCTCCACCCACCCGCTCGTGCAGAGTGCACCGGGGCGCTATGAGGCGCGCTTCAAGCTCGATGGTTACGGAACGTTTGCGCTCCACGCTAAGCACACGCGGGTGGGTCGCGACGGTGTGGAGAGCGCGGTCGCCGAAAGCTTTGGCCACGTGAGCCAGCCGTATCCGGCTGAGTATTCGGAAGTCCGGCCCGACTCCGAGCGCTTGGCGCGGGCCGCACTGATTGGGGGAGGCCTGGTGAACCCAGCGGCCGCCCAGCTGTTTCTGCCCGGCTCCGAACAGATCGCTTTTCACGAGGAGATTTGGCAGAGCTTCGTGTTCTTAGCGCTAGCCTGCTTTCTTTTAGATCTCCTGCTGCGCCGAGTCCGGCTGTTCGATCGTAAATCGCTACCCGTACGGTCGTCGCCCGGGCTACCTTTGAAGGCAGTGCGTCGAGGATGAACAATTTTTCCCGCATTTCGTCTCGCCTGGATTCAGGTCGTCCCCTCGTTGTCGATTCTGACAGCGCGGCCTCGCTCCGGGCTCGCGGGCTCGGACTTGACACGCCGGGAGCGCTCGGCCGTTTGCTGCGGGAGCATCCCGAAGTGGTGCGCAGCCATTACGCCGCAGAGGTAGCCAGCTGCGTGGACGTCTTGAGCGCACTCACTGCGGACACGACGCCGCGTGCATTAGCCGAAGTTGGGATGGAGCATCGCTCCGCACTCCTTACGGGGATCGCGGTGGACCTCGCACTCGAAGCGGCCGCAACCTCGAACAAGCCGATCGCGGTGGCGGGCGTTCTTGGGTCGGAAATGGTGAGCCCCCTTTCGTCCGGAAGACTTGTGGTTGAATTCGAGGAACACGCGGCGCGGCTGGCGTCCGCTGGCTGTGAGCTTATCATTGCTAGAGGTCAGGGCTCGCGGTTGGGGCTGATGGCGGCCGTTGTCGCAGGAGCCGCTACCGGACTGCCGACGTGGGCGGTGATCCAGTTGCTCAACGACAAAGGTCTGGAAGGCGATGTGGTGGAGCTCCTGGAGGCACTCACGCAGGCTGGGGCATCCTCAGTAGTCCTCGAAGTTTCTAGCACCTCTGCTTATCTCCCTGAGCTTCGCTGTCTTCAAACGGCGAACGCGGTGAGATTGGGTGTTCTTTTGGCCGCGAGCCCGGAAAGTGTCCGCGGCTTTGCCGATTCGCAAGTGGACATCAAGGCATGGGCAGCGCTTGCGCTTTCGCTCGATTCCGGTGCTTGTCGGATCATTGGGGGCGGCGCCGGCACCACCGAAGCGCACACGCGGAGTTTGGCCGTGGCCCTCGGCTCGATGCCTCCTGTGGCGTTGAGCCCGCCCAGGGCATGAAGCCTAGGGCATGAAGAAGAGCGAGCCCGTGACAGCGCCAGGCCTGCGCCCTATAGCGAGTTCCGCCTTATGATTTCGACCTCTCCCCTATCCTCCGCCGCGCTGGATCGTCCGATTGAAGACGCGGAAGAGCTCCTTCAACCGTTTCTCCAAGCTGAGAAGCCGCGTGAGCAGTTTCGTGTCGGATTGGAAATGGAGCGGTTTGGCGTCCAGGGGAGCGAGTGCCGTGCGCTCCAGTACGAGGGCCAGGAGGGTTTGCTTGCGATTTTTCATCGCCTCATTGAAGAGCGTGGTTGGGAGCCAAGCCAGGAGTACGAAAACGGACCCATCATTGCTCTCACCAAGGAGAATGCTGCCGTAACGCTCGAGCCAGGTGGTCAATTGGAGTTTAGTGGGTCGCCACTTTCAGATCTGCATCAAGTTCAAGCGGAGCTCAGCCAACACCTGCGCGAAGTGGCCGAAATTTCGGAGCGTTTCGGAGTGTCTTGGTTGAATACAGGCTTTCATCCGTTCGCGAAGCAAGCTGATCTGCCCTGGGTTCCGAAGGCCCGCTACTCCATCATGAAAGCTTATTTGCCAGGGCAAGGCAGTGGTGCTTGGGATATGATGCAGCGTACCTCCACGGTGCAGCTCAATCTCGACTACTGCGACGAAGAGGACGCCATGGACAAGCTCCTGGTCGGGCTCAAGATGGCCCCCCTGGCCAACGCGCTCCTAGCGAATTCTCCCTTCCGAGAAGGAGAATTTACCAGTTATAAGAGCCTGCGCGGGCAAGTTTGGCTCAACATGGACCCGCGTCGCTCGGGGTTGCTCGGGCACCTTTGGTCCAAGGACAAGCTCTCTTATGGAGACTACGTGGAGTGGGCACTCGACGCTGGGATGTTTCTCATCAAGCGTCACGCTGAAGTGATCCCGAACACCGGTCAGTCCTTCCGAGATTTTCTCAAGAACGGATACCAAGGGCAGCGAGCTACTCTGGCGGATTGGCGACTGCACCTGAACACGCTCTTTCCAGAAGCTCGACTCAAGAGCACGCTTGAGCTTCGTCCTTGCGATTCGCTCCCGCTTGCGCTTGCGGGTGCGTCGTCTGCGCTCTGGCTGGGCGTCTTGGCGGATGCGGCGTCGGTGGCGGAAGCGAAGCGTTACCTTGAACAGTTCTCGTTTCGAGACATCTCTAGCGCGCGCGCCCGCCTGGCAGAACACGGCCTTTCCGCGAAGGTCGGAGATGTTCAAGGCCACGCGATTGCAGCCGATCTGGTGAAAATTGCCGTAGGTGGCTTGGCGCGTCGGGGCCGCCAAAATGCCAAGAATCAGGATGAGAGTGTTTTTTTGGCGCCGCTCCAAGAACTCGTGCAAAGTGGCCTGAGCCCAGCAGATTTTGCCGGGCGG
>Ga0209591_10007540_pt1 | contig 11948 bp, 14 predicted proteins | sample MAT01_FD_187207 | JGI IMG/M metagenome (GOLD analysis project Ga0209591, IMG submission 187207) | Freshwater microbial communities from Lake Fryxell liftoff mats and glacier meltwater in Antarctica - MAT-01 (SPAdes) (version 2) | ecosystem: Environmental > Aquatic > Freshwater > Ice > Liftoff...
GGACGTTCATGGCTAGGCCGATCCATATGCCGGCAACGAACACATCGACACGCGTAGGTCCGTTCATGTTCTTGATCAACCGCCAAGCACCCAGGAAGAGAAAGGGGATGCAAACCACCTCGACCAAGTTGCGAACAGATAGGAATGGCATGAAGAAGAAGAGGGCAAGGAACAACCCGGTATTCCAGGCTACCTGGCGCGTGCTCAAATGAAGTGCGATCCGATAGCCAACACGCACCACTACCAGGCTCCAGATCGCGTGCAGTAAGCGCACCAGCACCATGATCCCTTTCGGATCGGATAACCCCAAGACGTAGAGCAGTTTGAACAAGAGGAAGTGGAGCCCTACGTAGAAGAAGCTATGTCCGCTCGGCCTTGGGTCTGATCCTTGGTTCCATGGGAGCCAGGTGCTGTAGGCTCCATCTTGCACCCAACTTGCCGCCGGTTCGATGACAAGGAAATGGTCGTCGTGCGCGAAATAGCCACCGCTGAAGAAGGCCGCCATGAGCCGGGGCACCAAAGCAATGACAGTGAGCGCAGCCAACGGCTTTGCGTTGGCCCAAGAACGGAGTGCCTGTAGCATGGCAGCGAAACTAAGACCATGCCAGAGGAGTAGCGCTGCAGACTATCCGTAGTTGCCCAGCGAAGCTTACTTTTCCGCGAACCACATGATACCTACTCCTTTGCAACGTGCATCCTGCTGGCTTGCCATTGGTATTGCGCTCGCGCTCTTGCTGCCCCGGCTTGCGCAGGACGGCATGTTCATGGACGGTGAGTTATATGCCGCAGTAGCTCATGGTCAGGCCCATGGCTTCGGTACCTTTTGGGAACCGCGCTTCAGCGCGATCGGTTTGGCAGGGCTTACCACGTTCCACGAACACCCTCCGCTCACCTTCGGATTGCAGGCGCAGTGGTTCCGTTTGTTCGGATCCGCCTTCTGGGTGGAACGTGCCTACGCTTTGCTCATGGCGATCTTAACGGCTTGGCTCATGGTATTGACCTGGCGATCCATGGTGCCTCTGGATCACGTGATCCGCAGGATGGCGTGGTACCCGATCCTCCTGTGGATGATCATACCCACGGTGCATTGGTGTTTCCATAACAACATGCAGGAGAACACCATGGGTGTGTTCACCATGGCTGCAGTATGGTTCGCCGTTCGGGCCCGTACTGGTCATTGGTGGGTTTTACACCTTACCGCTGCCGTGTGCGTTTTCCTGGCCTCCATGGCGAAGGGCTTGCCAGGTCTTTACCCGTTGGTCGCACCTGTGTTGATCCAGCTGGCTTTGCGTTCGCCTGGCATGGTGAGAGCCGTACTTGCATCTGCGCTCATGGTTGGCACCGTGGCGGCACTCTATGCGCTGCTCATGTTATGGCCAGAGGCCAACGCTAGTCTGTCCACCTATGTCGAGCAGCGCTTGCTGCATCGGATCGCGGAGGTTCCAACGGTGGAGAACCGTTCCGCCACGCTGGAGATGCTGTTCACCAACATGCTTGGCCCGCTGCTTCTCACTGGTGCGCTTATGCTCTGGGCGAGCCGTCAAAAGCAGCATGTAATAGGCAGGATCGTTGGGTGGCCATTAGCCATGGCCTTGATCGGCTTGTCCGGCGTGGCCCCCTTGATGTTGACCATGGTCCAGAAATCGTTCTATATGGCAGCGGCGTTGCCGATGCTCGCGCTTGCATTGGCATTATGGTCGGCACCGGCACTTGCTCGGATCTTGGTCCTGGCAGCCGATCATTCAAAAGTTATTCGCGTGCTGCGTATTCTCGCCATCATTACAGTAAGTGGATCCGTGGTAGCGAGTGTTGTGCTTTTCGGCTCGCCTGGCAGGGATCGAGAGCTTCTGCTGGATGTGCATCGCATCGGGGCCGTTGTGCCACCACATACCACCGTGGGCCTTCCGAGTGCGATGTGGAACGATTGGTCGCTACAGACCTATCTGGTCCGTTACCACTTCGTTTCCTTGGATGATCGCACACCAGGCTTACATTGGTATATCACTAGCAAGGGTGAGCGACCACCTGAGGCCTTTGCTTACCAGCGCATGGATAATGGTCTCACCACACTCGAGCTATGGGTGCGCACTACGCTGGATGAATAGACCCACCGCATCCTGCTATTTTCGAGCTGCCTCATGGAGGGCATAACCAAGTACCGCCTGCGCCCAGCAGCGTGGCCGATCACGTTGTTCCTGGCGTTGCTACTGGTCTTGCTGATCCCCCGCTTCTTCGTGCTGGTCGGTGCAAGACCCGGCAGCCTGTTGTCCGATCCTGTATTGGATAGGATCCCGGGCGCGGACCTTTCCTTATACATCTTCGTTGTGCTGTATGTGCTGATAGCAGCAACCGCGGTGGTGCTGATCCGCCATCCGGTCTTGCTACTGCGCACCGGCCAAGCCTATTTGATCCTCTTGCTACTGCGCATGCTCAGCATGTGGGTATTCCCTTTGGAGCCGCCACCGGGTTTGATCGCCTTGCGCGACCCGATCAGCGCGATCTTCTACCCCGATCAAGAGCCTTTTTCGAAGGATCTGTTCTTTTCTGGCCACACCGCTACCGCATACCTTCTTTTCCTGGCCATGCCCTTGCACAAGCTGCGCTGGATCTGGCTGCTAGCCGCTGCCTTCATCGGCCTGGCCGTTCTGGTGCAGCACATCCACTGGACCATTGATGTGCTTGTTGCCCCAATAGGTGCGTGGCTAGCTTGGTGGGCGAGTTACTTCACCGTGCGCTGGAGCGTGGCTGCGGTCAGGATTTCCCGGGAAGACGCTTGAGATAGATCCCGCTAACAAGGGATTCGTTCAAACCGGTTGGTAGCAGACCTTGTAATCCACTGGTGATCCGGTTGACCAGGCCGGGAATGACTTCTGCCTTCCCGCTAAGCATGGCCGCAACAGCGGCTTTCGCCACGGGCCCTGGCGCACTGCCGAATTTCTTTGCCAGATCATCCATGGCTTGCATGCCGGCGCGTGCGGTAAAGCCTGTGATCACGCTGCCCGGACTGCAACACGTCACCTTCACCGAACTATTCTTCAGCTCCAATCGCAGGGATCGCGACCAGTGGAGGATAAAGGCTTTGCTGCCGCTGTAGATCGCCATGCTGGCCAATGCGTGGTGCGCTATCATACTCGCGATATTGAGCACGTAGCCGTGTTTCGCGGCCTTCAATTGGGGCAATAACCGGTGGGTGAGCGCGACCGGTACGCTCATGTTCAGCTGCATCATGCGCTGCTGATCTTCCAAGGTCAATTGGTCGAACAGGCCCCATAGCCCTTGGCCTGCATTGTTCACCAGGCACGTTAGTGGTAAGTCCTTCGAGGCGATAAAATGCACGATCCGATCCACGCCATCCGTAGCCCAAAGATCTGCCACCAGTGCGTGTGCATGCCCGCCGTTCAGGGCTGCAGCCTCGTCGCACACGGTTCTCAGTTCAGCCTCCGATCGGGCTGTAACGATAACGCCGAACCCTTGCCGCGCCAATTCCAAGGAGATGGCGGCACCCAAACCTTGGCTCGCACCGGTGATCAAGGCATAACCGTTCGTTGGGGCTGGCATGGCAAGTGTTTCAGTTGAGAGAGGTTGATGCGAATAAGGTCTTAGGGTCACGGATGCAACCGCTGGCTAATGGCGCGGCCCGTAGCTATTTCGGAACCAAACAGGTCCACGTGAAGGATCTTGGGCCAGAAACCATGCTCTTTGGCCTGCACTTCCACATGATCCAACCTGGCATAGCGGCCATTGATCAACATGCGCGCTTCAGCCTGGCCGCTTGGGGTGATCTCTACGCGGAAGGGATGTTCCTTGCTGGCTACGAACTCCATCCACGCCGTGCCGCCCTTCGTGGTTTTGTGCCGCACACCATAGGCCAGTTTGTTCTCTAAAGCATTTAGCGGCTCGCGCTTGTTGCCATCGGTGTAACGTATCCAAAACACCGATACAGGCTCTTTGGCATCGAGCACACCATGTGCATTGGAACGGGCCTCGTAAATGATGGTATTCGCGTTCTTGTTCCGTTGGATGTAGAACAGAAGCTCTTTGGTTCGCGCGGGAACTGGGAAACCATCGAACACCGGAGGGTCCGCAGGTACATGTTGTGCGAACAGCCCCAGGTGGCTCGTGATCGCTAAGATCAACCAGAGACCCCTATCGGACATCACTTCACCAAATGGCTGAAGCGATGGTAGAAAGGCGTAGGGCTTTTTTCCGATTTCGGAGAATAGCTACCGGCGATGATGGGTATGTACATCACACGCCTGCGGCTGGCGTCCCCGGTCAGCTTACTGCGTTCCACACGATGCCAGCACCGTCCGTCGTGGATGGTCAGATCCCCTGCCTTGATCTCGAACGCTACTTCGCGCTCGTCCTCTACATGGTTCAAGAAATTCGTCTTCCGGAAGAGCATGTTCCAGATATTCTGCTCGTGGGTACCGGGCAATATGCGCAAGCCACCGTTGCGCGGATCCTGATCATCCAAGTGGATGCCAACATTCAGCATGGGTAGGATCTTCTTACCCAGGAAAATATCACGCACACTGTCGGTATGCCAACCCATTTGGGTGAACATGCTGGCATCGGTGTTCACATAATGGTTCACCACCAAACCATCTTTCTCGTTGATCCCCAAGCGGGCTCCGGGACCCACTAATTCAAGCAAGCTCTCGAAGCGCGGATCGCGCAGGAATTCAGCAAGGATCGGGCTGTGCTGATTGGCGAAAGCAAAGCGCTGCACGATGTGCTTTCCATCCACATCTTGGCCCCATTTCACCGGAATCCCATTCACCACCTTCACATCGTCGCCGATCCACCGCTCTTGTATCGCCTCACAGGCTTTCCATAGGGCATCCACGGTGTCCCGGCTAATGAAGCCAGGAAGGTGAATGATACCATGCGTATGGAAGAATTGCTTCTGTTCCAGCGTCAATGACGCTCCCAAAGGGCTGCTTGCTTCAACGATCCTGGTCACGGTTCTTGCTCCTTAGCGTTCGACGAAAATAGTACATACCAATTTAACCCACTATTAACGTGCCAGGATCGTGTCTCGCAGGCCATTGTCTCGATAGGCTGCGCATAGCTTTGGCCAACCCGCTTCCGCCAACAGTCGTCCAAAGCATGAACATAGTTGTCCTTTCCAGGGATGCCAAGCTGTATTCCAACAAACAGCTCGTGGGGCGTGTGAGGCACGCGGGCAGATGGCGCGTGTGGCCGATCATGCCAAGTGTGATATTTTGATCGAGCGCAAGAACCCACAGATCCTTTACAGGGGACGATCCGTGGGTGGATGTGGATGCGGTGATCCCTCGGATCGGTGCGAGCGTTACCTTTTATAGAACAGCGGTGGTGCGGCAGTTCGAGATGGTGAAGGTCTTCACTACCACCGAAAGCCAGGTCTTGGTGCGAAGCCGAGACAAGTTGCGCAGCATGCAGGTCATAACCCGAAGTGGTGTGGGCATACCGAAGAACGGTTTTTACCGATCACAGCAAGGATGTAGGCAGCATCGTGGACATGTGGGTGGCGCTCCATACATCACCAAGCTTTTGGAAGGTACCCAAGGTTTGGGCGTTGTACTCGCCGACACTAAGAAGGCTGCGGTGGCCGTTTGCGAGGCCTTCAACAGTTCTAAGGCCCGTGTGATCGTTCAGGAATTCATTACAGAATGCCGCGGGGTCGACGTGCGTGCCTTTGTGGTGGACGTCCGCATTGCAGGGGCCATGGAACGCACGGGAAAGGAGGGTGAGTTCCGCAGCAATTTGCATGGAGGCGGCACAACGGAGCTGATCGAACTAACACACGAGGAAGAGGTCACGGCTATTAAAGCAGCCAAGGCATTGGTCTTGCACGTGGCGGGCGTGGACATGCTCCAAAGCGACCGAGGCCCCTTGGTGATCGAAGTGAATAGCTCTCCAGAATCGGAAGGCATTGAGGCTGCGACCGGTCAAGACATCGCTGGCGAGATCGTGAAGTTCATTGAGCGGAACGTGTGACGCGAGTTGGCTCTAGGGCACCACGAACCGCAGAGTGCCCCGTTCCGGGTTGCTAAGCACATAGGCACCGGCAGGTAGATCGATGCGATGCCGCTGGCCACGGACCGTCAGAGTTGCGATGATTTTTCCCTGAAGATCGTGGAGTTGTGCCACGGTGTTGCCACGATCAGTGGATCCGGCCATTCGAAGTTCCCTGTTGAATGCATCATAGTACCAGAGCGCCACCGCAGGCGCTTCCGCAATTGCAACCGTCTGGTCCGTTTCATAGCAACCGAGGTCCACGATGCCGCCTTGAATGCGCGGAAGAAGTGCCAAGTCGAGGTCGTACGGTGCCACCACTACCGCATTGGACCCCACATTCACGGCCGGTGAGGTGGTTTGTAGCGTGTAGTCGTAGCTCGATGCATCGAAGTTCACAGGTATTCCCTGAAAGGGACTACTGAACTCCGGGTCCATGTCGATGATATTCGTACCGCCAATGTGGCCTCCCTGCACGAGCGAGTTCGAGACTACGGCGTTAGTGCTCACCTGGCGGCCGTTCATCGCTGTGTTCCCATGGATGATGCAATTACGTATCGCATGGTGTGAACCGTAGATCTTGATCATTTCGGACTGAATACTACTGCTCGACTTAAAGTTCTGGGTGACGGTGCAGTTGATCATCAGTACACTATCGTTTTCGTATGTAGTGTTGAGCAAAGCCACTTTACCACTAGAGCTTTCCACGGTATTTCCCGCTATCAGGCAATTAAGCAGCCGACCATCCAGCGTACCGTCGATTTCGATGATGGTATTGTCCGATAGGTTGTTTGTTACAACGCATCGGTCAAAGACGAGCAGGTCCGATGAAACCGTCGTGTAGTAGCAGGCTCCCTGATAAGCTTCGTTGTTGCGGAACAAGCAGTCGACTGCCACCAGTGAGGAAGAACCACCATTGTTGTTCCCATTGCAAATAGCACCACCGGTTTCTCCGGTGTTCCCATAAAACTCGCAATTCTCCAGCCTGATGTTCGCCGATGCCATGTACAGCCCACCGCCATAATTGAAGGCGCGGTTGTTCAGTACGAAACAGTTGCGTATCAGCAGATTTCCACCCAAGCCGCTCGTAATGCGCAGACCTCCGCCCGTATCATTGGAATAGCCGTTCATGATTCGGAAACCGTCAAGTACGATGGAGGTGTTGATATTGACGGCTCGGACCACGGTGTATGAGTTGTCGCTACTACTGCCGGGTTCGCCGATGTCGCCGTTCAGCACGGTGGGGTTGCTTGCGATGTCCCGCTCAGAAATAGTCATCTCGTCGCCAGCGAAACCACCGAAGAGGTTGACGCCGTTCCGCAATGCGAATGAGATCGTTCGGCTCGTGCCAGAGGTAGGTTTGTATTGTCCGGCGGCTACCCAGATCTCATCACCCGGGATCACGATGCTCAACGCCTCTTGCAGGTTGGTGAAGGCATTCTCCCAGGTCAGTCCGGTAGCGGTGCCCGTCGCGTTGATCATGACATGGTATCGCGTGGCGTGGCCGGCTGTTGCGGCCAATGAAAGAAGGCCCAATGCTAGGGAACGGATCATCGAAAAGGGGAATAGATGGTTGGCATGAACGGAGGTGCTACCTTCAGGTAACACACAGGACAACACGAAGTTACCGGTTTAGAGGTGTCCTTTCGCGTCGGTCACCCAAGCACGTTCGTCCCGTTCACATCTACCAGGAACCTTCCTCGCAAGAATTTCCTACCAAGGAGCACCTGATACTTCATGTCGCTGCGGTCGAAAAGCGTGAACTGGGTGCGCACCACGTGCCCGTCCAGCTTCACCTGTGTGCTGATCAGGTAGCGGCTGCTGGTTTCCCCATTGCTGCTCTTCACGGTCACCCGTTTGAAGCTGCGGAACACCTTGATCTTGCGCAGGCCGCCCATCTGGAAGGTCACCACCAAGCGTCTAACGCCGTCCTCAATGCGAATACGGAGCCGTTGGTAGTGCAGTGCGCTGGTGTAGACGCCGGTATCGATCTTGGCTTCAACCCACGGCACACCGATGCCGGGCAGGGCGATGTGCTCCAGCCAGCCGATTATGATGGGTGCCTTGGCCATGGTGCAAAGGTGATGGATACGCTACATAACGATGACCGGTCAATGCCGGGCTTTCCAACACGGCCGGGTGGAACGGTATATCAACTATCCACGGAAAGGCGCGTTCTTTGCAGTGCCCAAGAAAAACGACCATGAACAAGATCTTCCTCTTCGCCGCAACGGCCGCCCTCACCATCGCCTGCAACACCGCAACGCTACCAGCCGTTGCCCAGGAAAAAGTGGCCGAGACCACTGTGAAAAGCTATGGCGACCCCATCAAACCCGAAGGCGCCATCTCCACGGAGGAGTTCGTGAAGGCCATGGCCGACCAGAAGGAGTTGACCACCAAGATCGATTGCGAGATCGTCACCAGCTGCGTGATGAAAGGTTGCTGGATGGACGTGAAACTGCCCGACGGGGATGTGATGAAAGTGCGCTTCAAGGACTACGGCTTCTTCGTACCCACCAAAGGTTTGGAAGGCAAGCGCGCCGTGATGCAAGGCACCGCCACCCGCGAGGAATTGGACGTAGCCACCTTGCGCCACTATGCGGAAGACGCAGGCAAGAGCAAGGAAGAGATCGAGAAGATCACCGAGCCGGAGAACAACTTGATGTTCTTGGCAGACGGTGTGCTGATCACTTACTGAGCGTGTTGCCATCCATCGTATCCAGCATGCGGCCCGGGGCGATCCTCCGGGCCGTGTGCATTCTGGTAGTGGCTGCGCCGCTATTGGCCATGGCCCAAACGCGGCATTCGTTGGATCTCGGGCGCGAAGCGACGATGGGTGGGGTCGGTATCGCGTTCAATGGGTTCGGCCGCTGGAAGGAGCACCAGAACCTGGATACACCACTGCCGGTGATCGATCTGCGCAATGTGCCTGCCATTGATCGTGTGGCCACCCGCAAGTGGAGCATGCATGCACACAGAACGAGCAACGTCCTCTTCGGCATCGCAGTAGGTGCTTCCTTGGCAACCGCGATAGTGAACCAACATGGAGAACGCCCCTTGGTGCCCGTGGTGATCATCGCCGAAAGTGGGTTGCTCAGCGCAGGTATCACCAATACGGTCAAGGAACTGGTGCGCCGACCAAGGCCTTACTTGTACAACTCCGATGTGCCCGCCAGCGCCTATGATCCGAGGAAGGACCAGGTGAGCTTTTGGAGCGGCCATACGGCGAACACTGCTGCGATCACCTTTGCCTGTGCCAGCCTGGTGCAGCGATCCGATGCTTCCAAAGGACTGAAGACGGCCACATGGGTCGGTGCGGCGGTGACGCCGGCTGTCATGGGCTACCTACGTGTTCGGGCTGGTAAGCATTTCCCCACCGACGTGTTGACAGGATACCTGTTCGGTGCCTTAGTAGGTCTGGCGGTACCCTACTTTCACCGCTCTGAATAGAAACAACGGCCATGAAGTCCAACATCGCACTGGCGATACACGGTGGTGCAGGTACCATCGCCAAAGAATTGATGACCCCTTCTAGAGAGAAGGCATATCGCGACGCCTTGGAACTTGCCTTGCGACGTGGCCATGCGGTCTTAGAAAAGGGTGGCCCGGCCTTGGATGCGGTGGAAGCCGCTGTGCGGGCATTGGAGGATTCTCCGCACTTCAATGCCGGCAAAGGTTCGGTGTTCAATGCCGATGGCCAGCACGAGATGGATGCGGCCCTTATGAATGGCAGTGACCTTCGAGCAGGCGCGATCGCCGGGGTGCAGAACGTGAAGAACCCGATCTCCCTTGCCCGCATGGTGATGGAACACAGCAACCACGTCCTGCTTAGCGGTAATGGTGCGTTCGAGTTCGCGCACAAACAAAAGGCGGAGTTGGAGGATGACGAGTACTTCTTCGACGACCTCCGCTATCAGCAATGGAAAGAGACGGCGGGCACCGATGTGTACCAGCTCGATCATAGTGACAAGGAGCGGAAGTTCGGTACGGTGGGTGCCGTGGCCTTGGATGCTGCTGGCCACCTCGCTGCTGCCACCAGCACCGGTGGTATGACCAACAAGAAGTGGCAGCGCATTGGCGACAGCCCCATCATTGGTGCGGGTACCTATGCCAACGACCAGACCTGTGCCATCAGTTGCACCGGCCACGGGGAGAGCTTCATCCGTGCCGTGGCAGCCTTTGATGTGCATGCATTGATGGCCTATAAAGGCTTGTCACTGCAAGAAGCTGTGCGCGTTGTGGTGCATGAGAAGCTGCCGCCCTTGGAGGGCGATGGTGGCTTGATCGCCGTGGATCGGAACGGGAACATCGTGCTCGACTTCAACTGTAGCGGCATGTACCGCGGGCAGGTTGGCGCTGATGGCGTATTCCAAACGGCGATCTTTCGCTAGGCCTTGCGCAGGCTGGTCACGAGTGAGCAGGATGAGCTGCTTTGCCGAAATGCAAGATCACTATCGTTGACATGATGGTATAGAACCGGCCGCGCCTGGCGCAGAAGTCCATGGGCACCTATCATTCTTCCGAACGGATCACTTGGTGTGCTTGGCGACGTTCGCTCACATAGTTCTTCACGCGTTGCCAAGACACGTTCAGTTCCTGTTGCAACTTGGTGCCCAAGGCATTGGGGTCGGTGCTGAGCCGGTCCAGTAACTCCGGCAATACGAAGCTGACCAAGGCCACTGCAACGCGGGCCACCGGGGTTTTAGCCTTGGCTCCCAAGATCAGTCCCAATGCGCTGCTGGCGGCACCAGCCGGGCTACCCATCATGCGCGAAAGGCTTTTAAGCGGTCGCCAGGACTGTAGCAGATCGCCGAAGGCATCGCCCATGATCGACCGTCGGAACTCGGGGTCGCGCACCAGATCCAGTTGTGATCTCAGATCTTCCTGCACGCGGTCGCGTTCGCTGATCAGGTGCTGCTTGTGTACGCGCACTTCCTCCAAGGTGCGAAAGGTTTCAGTCTTTGGCATGGATCGCGTTGACCACGGCCAGCGTAACCCGATCACGAAGGACCGAGCGCCAGACCAGGATGAAAATACCTCCAAGGAAAAGGAACAATGCACCGGCCGCCAGGAAACCAAGTGCGTTGTTCGCGACCAATTGGCCGAACCACAAGGCCAACGCAACGAACCAGAGCATCAAGGCTGCGGTCACTATCAGTCCGATCACGGCCACGAGCGTCACCATGGCGGAGAGCTTGCCCAGTTGTTCACTCGCCTCCAACTTGGTTACGGCCTTCTGCGCTTCGAGCCAGGCTTTAGCATCGGCAGTTACCGACTGCAGGTAAAGCCCAATGTCCGGTCCATCCTCTTCAGGCTGAGTGTAACGCGTGTAAGGTTTCTCGGTGGCCATCTCAGTTCGCGCTCTGGCGCATCCGGTCCGCTGCGCGTTTCGCGTGGGCTGAGGCTTCGTCCATTGAGTTGGATACATCCTTGACCATTCGCTCCTTCAGGTCCTTACCTTCTTCAAAGAGGAAACGAACGAAGTCGGTCACTTCCTCCTTGGTCATCGAAGCGGTATCGGAAGCTTTGCCTTTCGCCTTGCTCCACTCATCTTGCGCACGTTCGATCAGATCGTCCAATTCATCCTTGGCGTCACCTGCCTTATTGCGGATCTTCTCGCGGGTCTCCTTTCCGGAACGCGGTGCGAGGAGTACACCGAGTGCTGCGCCAACCGCTGCACCTGCCAGGAATCCGAGGATCCCGTTCTTGCTTTCGTTGCTCATGGTAGTAAAGGTTTTTGTTCTTTGCGAGGCAACGGTATGAGCTGCCTCGAAGACCAAGGTACGTGCCCGTGTGAACCATCCAACTGATGATCGTCAGTGCCCTTGAAAGATCGTGTTCTACTACGGGGCCTAATACCAATTCGCAGTACAGATCCACCCGATCTACTTGCTCTTTTCCGCCCAGGCTTCTTCAAAACAAATAGTTCCGTAGCTACGGCTATG
>Ga0209591_10007541_pt1 | contig 11947 bp, 7 predicted proteins | sample MAT01_FD_187207 | JGI IMG/M metagenome (GOLD analysis project Ga0209591, IMG submission 187207) | Freshwater microbial communities from Lake Fryxell liftoff mats and glacier meltwater in Antarctica - MAT-01 (SPAdes) (version 2) | ecosystem: Environmental > Aquatic > Freshwater > Ice > Liftoff...
TCGATCGGATGATTTCAGATCCCGACCTGCGTGAGCAGCTCACCGCCGGTGCGCTCGAGAACGCTTCCCACCTGACCTGGGGCGCGACGGCGCGCGGCACCCTCGAGGTGCTCGCGGCCGAGGCGATCCGTCGGCGTGGTCGCCGGGGCCGCCGGTGACCGAACCGTCCGGGCCGACCACCTCGACCCGCGGATCTGCTCGCTCGAGCTGGTGGCACGCGGGTGGATACGTGCTGCTCGCTGCGCTCGCGTACGTCCCGGTGTTGCGATCCGATCCGGGCCAGGTCGCGGCCGACACCAAGCAGTACCTCTACCTCGATCCTGCGCGCCTGCTCGAGCGGGCCTGGTCGATGTGGGATCCCAACATCGGGCTCGGCACCGTCACCCACCAGACCATCGGCTACCTGTTCCCGATGGGCCCGTTCTACTGGGTCTTCGACGCGCTCCGCGTTCCCGACTGGGTCGCGCAGCGCCTCTGGCTCGGCTCGATCATCTTCGCCGCCGGCCTCGGCGTGCTGTACCTCATGCGCACACTGGGCCGACGCGGTCCGGGTCTCGGCGTGGCGGTGCTCGTCTACATGCTCACGCCCTACCTGCTCGACTACTCGGCGCGGATCTCGGTGATCCTCATGCCGTGGGCCGGTCTGGGTTGGCTCCTCGCGTTCGTGGTGCGCGGCCTGCGGGCCCGGGGGAGCGAAACCGGCAACGGGCTCGACGGGATCGGGCGCATCGGCGCGTGGCGGTACCCGGCGTTGTTCGCGCTCGTGGTGCAGCTGGTCGGCGGTGTGAACGCGACCGCACTCATCTTCGCCGGGATCGCGCCGGTGCTCTGGATCCCGTTCGCGGTGTGGGTCACCCACGAGGCGACCGGACGCCAGGCGTGGGGGTTCGTGTGGCGTACCGGTGTGCTCACGCTCGTCGCATCACTCTGGTGGATCTCGGGGCTCTGGGCCCAGGGTTCGTACGGCCTCGACATCCTCGAGTTCACCGAGACCATCCGCGCCGTGTCGCGCACCTCCCTCGCGCCGGAGGTGCTGCGCGGGCTCGGCTACTGGTTCTTCTACGGTCAGGACAAGCTCGGCGCATGGACCGAATCGTCGATCGGGTACACGCAGTGGTCGTGGCTGATCGTCGTGAGCTACTCGATCCCCACGCTCGCGCTGCTCTCGGCGGCGTTCGTGCGGTGGCGTTACCGCGCCTACTTCGCGCTGCTCGTGGTCGTCGGAGTCGTGATCGCAGTCGGAACCTACCCGTACGACGCGCCGTCGCCCGCGGGCGGGCTGTTCCAGGACTTCGCGAAGTCGTCGTCGGCGGGGCTCGCACTCCGCAGCAGCGGTCGGGCCACGCCGCTGGTCGTGCTCGGCCTCGCGGTCCTGTTGGCCGCGGGCGTGGATGCGCTCCATCGGCGAGTCGCGGGGACGTCGTGGAAGTGGATCGGTGTCGCGGCGGCCGGGCTGGTGATGGGGCTCGCGATCCTCAACCTCCCGTCGTTGTGGCAGGGCACGTTCTACGGCGCGAACCTCGAGCGCGACCCCGAGATCCCGCAGTACTGGGAGGACGCGATCGCGGCGGCCGACGCGGGTCCGCACGACACCCGGATCCTCGAGGTCCCCGGCACCGACTTCGCCTCCTACACCTGGGGGAACACCGTCGACCCGATCACCCCCGGGCTCACCGACCGGCCCTACGTCGCGCGCGAGCTGATCCCCTGGGGTTCGCCCGCGTCGGCCGACCTCGTCAACGCGTTCGACCGCCAGATGCAGGAGGGGGTCCTCGCGTCGGCTGCGATCGCACCCTTCGCCCGCCTGGTCAGCGCCGGCGATGTGCTCGTGCGCGGCGATCTGCAGACCGACCGGTACAACCTCGTGCGCTCCCGATCGCTGTGGCGGCTGTTCGATCCGACCCCCGAGGGTCTCGGCGATCCGAAGACGTTCGGGAACGAGCCGTCGGGCGCGGCGGGCCGGATCGACGAAGCGGCCCTCGGCGCACCCGCGAACGAGCCCGCGCCGCCATCGGTCGCGCTCTTCCCGGTCGACGACCCGACGACGATCATCCGATCGGCGTCGCCCGACCGTCCGGTGATCCTCTCCGGTGACGGCGAGGGGATCGTCGACGCGGCGTCGGTCGGTCTGCTCCCCGGCGCCGACCGCGCCGTCCTCTACTCGGCCACCTTCGCGGGAGACCCGAAGCAGCTCGAGCAGGAGATCGACCGCGACGCCACGTTGGTGGTCACCGACTCCAACCGCAAGCGGGCGCGGCGGTGGAGCACCGTGCGAGACAACACCGGCTCCACCGAGACTGCGTCGGAGCGACCCCTGGCCGAAGATCTCAACGATGCGAGGCTCGAGGTCTTCCCCGACGCCGGCATCGACGCGTACACCACGGTCGAGCAACGGGGGGTCGAGCTGGTCCGGGCCTCGGGGTACGGGAACCCGATCTCGTACACCGCCGAGGACCGTGCCGCGCGCGCGTTCGACGGCGACTCGTTCACCGCGTGGAAGGTCGGCGCGTTCTCACCCGTCGACGGGGAGCACCTCGAGGTACGGCTCGACGATCCGATCACGACCGACCGGATCGACCTCGTGCAGCCGCTCAACGGTCCCCGGGACCGTTGGATCACGAGCCTGCGGCTGCGTTTCGACGGCACCGATCCGGTCACGGTGGAGCTCGGTGACGCCTCACGGACGGAGGCCGGCCAGACGGTTCGGTTCCCGAACCGCGAGTTCCGCACCCTCGACCTCGAGATCGTGTCGACGAACCGCGGCAACCCCGACGACTTCCAGGGAGTGAGCGCGGTCGGCCTCGCCGAGGTCCGCATGCACGACGACGCGCCCGGAGCGAAGCCGGTACGCGTCGACGAGGTCATGCGCATGCCCACCGATCTCGTTCGGGCCGCGGCGACCGATTCGATCCGGCACCCGCTCATCTACACGATGACGCGCGAACGCACACTGCCGCTCCCACCCCGCTACGACCCCGAGCTGACCCTCGATCGCGTGTTCGAGGTCCCCGGTGAGCGGTCGTTCGCGATGACCGGCACCGTGCGGTTCAACCCGGCGGTGGCCGACAGTCGCCTCGACGAGCTGTTCGGGATCGCCGACGCCGCGGCCGGTGGCGTCACCGCCGAATCGTCGGCGCGGTTGCCGGGTGATCTCGGGGCGCGCGCGTCGTCGGCGATCGACGGTGATCCGACCACCGCGTGGCAGTCGCCCTTCGGGGCGCCCGCGGGCCAGTCGATCTCGCTCACCCTCGCCCAGCCGGTGACCTTCGACGAGCTCGACCTCGTCGTGTTCGCCGACGGGCGGCACTCCACCCCGTCGCGTCTCCGCATCACGGCGGGCGAAGGTGCGGTGCGCGAGGTCGACGTCGCGCCCGTTCCCGACGGCTCGGCCGAGAACGCCGCGGCGACGATCCCGCTCGCGTTCGAGCCGATCACCGGCACCGACTTCACGGTCACGGTGACGGAGGTGCACCCGCGGGAGGTGATCGAGTACTTCACCGGGGCCCCCGTGACCGCGCCGGTCGCGATCGCGGAGCTCGGTGTCGACGGGATCCGTCGGGCTCCCGCACCGGCGACGCTCGCGAGCGGGTGTCGCAGCGGTGTGATCGCCGTCGACGGCACCGATGTTCCGGTACGCCTCGTCGGTTCGACCGTCGACGCCGAACGTCGGGAGGGGACACCGTTCGAGCTCTGCGCGCCCGGCCTTCTGCTCACGACCGGGCGGCACGAAGTCGGCTCGACGGAGGGCCGCAGCACCGGCGTCGACGTCGACCGCGTGGCGTTGACCTCGGCGGCCGGCGGTGCGGCGGCGTCGGTCGCCCAGGTCGCGGAGGGGTCACCGAACACCGGTACCGAGGTACGGGCCGGCGCACCCACGGTGCGGGTGACCGGGAACGATCGGGACCACGCGACCGTCCGCGTCACCGGCGCCGACGCACCGTTCTGGTTCGTGCTCGGCGAGAGCGACAACGCCGGCTGGCGGGCCGAGGCCGACGGCGACGACCTCGGCGCCTCGACCCTGGTCGACGGGTACGCGAACGGATGGATCGTGCAACCCGACGCGGCCGGCCGGCCGATCACGATCTCGGTGCGGTGGACGCCCCAGCGCGTGGTCGACTCGGCCCTCGTGATCTCCGCGGGGTTCGGGCTGGTCGCGCTCGGGATCGTGGCCTGGACGAGTGTCCGGCTCCGGCGCCGACGGCGCCGGAACGGAGCGACGGCGATCGGAGCCGACGACCCGACGACCGCCACGACTGACCCGTTGGACCGGGTGGACCCGTTGGATCCGGTGGACCTGCTGGGCCCGGTGGATCCGGTGCTGGTCCGGCCCACGGGGGGAGCGACCGGGGACCGACCGGGGACCGGGGTGCTCATCGTGGTCCCGCTGGTGGCCGGGGTGATCGCGGGCGTGTTCCTGCAACCGTGGGCCGCGCCGATCCTGGCCGCCGCGACGTTCGCGGCGTTGTGGTGGCCGCGCGCCCGGGCGCTGCTTCGCCTGTTCCCGGCCGTCGGGGTCGGCCTGTGCGGGTTCTACATCCTCGTGCAGCAGTACCGGCACCACTTCGCCCCGCGCTTCGAATGGCCCACGTTCTTCGGACGCGTGAACCAACTCGCGTGGCTGGCGGTCCTCGCGCTCGCCGCGGATGTCATCATCGAGATCGTGCTCGAACGACGCAGGAGATCCCGACCATGAAGGTGAGATCCATGAGGCTGCCGAGGAACGTGGTGCCGGTGTTGCTCTTGGTCGCCGCGATGGCACTCGCCGGGTGCAGCGACGACGGGAACAGTGACGACACGACGAACGGCACGTCGGGCCGCCCGACTCCCGGCTGTCAGGCGTCCGGGAAGGCGACCGGGAAGGCGACCGAGCAACGGATGTCGGTGCAGCCGTGCACCGATCTCGTCGACGGCCAGGCGGTCAGGGTGTACGCGTCCGACTTCAGCCCCGGCGTCGACATCGCGGTGCGCATCTGCGCGGCCGACAGCTCGCCCGGCGGGGCCGGGTGCGATGCCAACAACGTCACGACCGTCGAGGTCGGCGACGGCGGCTCGGTGGCCGTCGACTACGCGGTGAAGAAGGTGCTCGCGAGCAAGGACCCGGTCGACTGCACCGCCTTGTCCTGTGTCCTGACGGTCAGTCAGATCGACGGCGACGAGCGGGCCGCTCCGGTCGCGATCACGTTCGCTCCGTGACGGCGAACACCTGCCTGGTGGTCGAATCCGCAGCGCCGACTCGATCGCTCACCGGTCTGAGCTCCGCGGGCCGTGTCCGCCGGCTCCGCTCCTTCTCCTGGGTTTCGAACATGGCTTATCCGCGGTCGGGAACCTCGTGGAGGTGACGCCGGCGTCATATGCTGCGGAGAGCAGCGTGGGTTCACCACGTTCGAAACCCCGGGGGGCCGAGGTGGCGACGACAGGTACGGGCTACAGGCGCGTGGCGGGAATCGTGGCGTTCGTGGTCGGGGCGGCGGGGCTCATGGCGTGCAGCGGTGCCGGAAGTGGCGACGCCGGGAACTCGCTTCGTTACGGGTACGACCTCAGCGCGCAGTTCACCAACACCTTCGACGTGTCGAAGAGCAAGGGCGACTGCGACCAGATCCCGATGTTCTACATCTACGACACGCTGTTCCACTGGGACGCCGACGCCCAGAAGGTCACCCCCGGCCTCGCGGAGAGCTGGGAGCTCAACGGCCGGACGTTGATCGTGAAGCTGCGACCCGGGGTGAAGTTCACCGACGGCGCCCCCCTCGACGCCGCGGCAGTGAAGGCGGGCCTCGAGAAGAACAGCACCAACGACCAGCTCACCTCGCTCGACATCATCGACACGATCGACGTCGTCGATCCGCTCACCGTGCAGCTCAACCTCAACGCCGACACGGGCATCCAGCTGCCGTACGCCTTCTCTGGTCGCGACGGCATGATCATGGCGCCGAAGTCGTACAAGACCGCGTCGACCGATCCGGTCGGTGCCGGTCCGTTCAAGTTCGACGCGTTCACTCCCGGCTCGGCCATCGCGCTCGTGAAGAACCCCGACTACTGGGACACCGGAACGTACGACTTCCCCGGCATCACGTTCACCCAGACGAGCACCGGGCCGCCGGCGGTCTCCGCGTTCAAGGCCGGCGACGTCGACCTGATCCGCTTCGAAGCGGAGTCGTACAAGACGTTGAAGAACGATCCCGACGCCGACGTGGTGATCCAGCCGACAACGGCCTACCTCCAGCTCCAGTTCCGCACCAAGGAGGGTTCGCCCTTCACCGACAAGCTCGTGCGCCAGGCGGTGCGGTACGCGATCGACACGAAGAAGATCAACGAGATCGTGCAGGACGGTCAGGGCGAGCCCGCCGACCAGGCCCTCCCACCGGCGTCGCCCGGCTACAACCCCGACGTCGCCGGCGCCTACCCGTACGACCCGCAAAAGGCCAAGGACCTGCTCACCCAGGCGGGCTACCCGAACGGGTTCGACTTCACCATGGTGATCCCCGGCGGCAACATCGCCAACATGGAGCGTCAGGGCGCGCTGCTCCAGGACCAGCTCAAGGCGGTGGGGATCAACGCCAAGATCGAACGGATCCTCGGAACCGACATTGCGACCCAGTACTACATCGCGGGCAAGGGCGACGCGTTCGCGGCCGCCCGGCTGGCCACGAAGTACTTCCCGGGGACGTACGAGGACCAGTGGGCCAAGTTCAAGTTCGTGGCGATCTGGAACGGTGCCGAGCGCGACGACATCACCCAGCTCGTGAACGAGGCGCAGGGAACGGCCGACCCGGCGGTCGCGGCGGCCAAGACGCGCGAGGCAGCCAAGATCGTGTCCGACGAGGCGCTCGAGGTGCCGATCGCGTTCATGCCGCAGTTCCTCGCGTACGACAAGGCCCGCGTCGGCGGCACCGTCGGCGGTCAGCCGAACATCTGCGATCCGCCGAACCTCAGCGCGATGACGCTCAAGACGAAGAGTTGAGGGTGGCGGAGCGAACGCGGTGATCGGCTATGTGATCCGGCGCATCGTCGCGCTGGTTCCCCTGCTGCTCATCGTGTCGTTCGTGGTGTTCGGCCTCTCGCTGCTGATCCCGGGGGATCCCGCCCAGACGCTCGCCGGCGGGCAGAACGCGAAGCCCGAGACCGTTGCCAAGATCCGCGAGGACCTCCATCTCGACGAACCGGTCTTCCGCCAGTACGGCCATTGGCTCGGCGGGGTCGTCCGCGGTGATCTCGGGACGTCGTTCCTGCGCAACCGGACCGTCGCCGAGGAGATCCGCCTCCGGTTCCCGGTCACGTTCAGCCTGGCGCTCGGTGCGCTCGTGTTCACGATCCTCGTCGGCGTCCCCCTCGGGGTGATCGCCGGGACCCGGCCGGGCCACCTCGTCGACCGCATCGTCACCTTCGGCACCAGCGCCGGGCTCGCCGCGCCCGACTTCTGGGTCGCGATGATCCTGATCGGGATCCTCGCGGTCCAGCGTCAGCTCCTCCCCTCGCAGGGCTACGTCCCCTTTGCCGACAACCCGCTCGACTGGGCGACGCACCTCTACATGCCCTGGATCGCGCTCGGCATCCCCGGGGCCGCCGGCCTCGCCCGCCAGCTGCGGGGCGCGCTCGCCGACACCCTCGAGCAGGACTACGTCCGCACGGCGCGGGCCAAGGGGATGCGGAGCCACTCCGTCGTGCTCAAGCACACGCTGAAGAACGCCGCGCTCGTTCCCATCACCGTGATCGGGCTCCAGTTCGCGTACCTGCTCGGCGGAACCGTGATCATCGAGCGCATCTTCTCGCTCCCGGGGATGGGCCAGTACTTCTTCGACGCGCTCGCGAACAAGGACCTTCCCGTCATCCAGGGAGTGGTCCTCGTCTCGGCGCTCATCTTCGTGGTCGTGAACCTCGCCGTCGACCTCATGTACGCGTACCTCAACCCGAAGGTGCGGTTGCAGTGACGTTCGAGTACCCCGAAGCGGTGATCGCGGCCGACATGGTGCCCGGCGGCGGCACGGAGGCCGAGTCGGTCGAGGTGACGATCCGATCGGGCGCGCCCTGGCGACGCACGGTCGCGCGCTTCCGCACGAACGTGCCCGCCATGGTCGCGCTCGTGTTCATCGGCTTCGTGGTGTTCGTCGCGATCTTCGCGCCGATCATCCAGCCGCAGGAGCCCAGCGCGACGTCGAGCGTCGTGAGCGCCGGGCCCAGCGCGGCGCACTGGCTCGGGACCGACGACGTCGGGCGCGACATGCTGAGCCGGCTGGTGCAGGGCACCCGCGCGTCGATGCAGGTCGCGTTCCAGGTCGTGCTGCTGGCAACGCTGGCCGCGCTGCCGCTCGGGCTCATCGCGGGCTACTTCGGTGGGTGGCCCGGCGGGATCATCATGCGCTGCATGGACGCGCTCTTCACGTTTCCGGCGCTCACCCTTGCCCTGGCGGTTGCCGCGCTCCTCGGACCGTCGTTGCTCAACGCGTCGATCGCGGTGGCCATCGTGTTCGTTCCCGGGCTCGTTCGGCTCCTCCGGGCGCAGGTGCTCGCCATCCGTGAGGAGTCGTTCATCGAGGCGTCGCGCTCGGTCGGCGTCGGTTCGCCCCGGATGCTGCGCAAGCACGTGTTCCCCAACGTGGTGTCGCCGATGATCGTGCAGCTCGCGCTGGCGTTCGGGTACGCGATCGGCGCCGAGGCCGGCCTCAGCTTCCTGGGCTTCGGGGTGCAGCCACCCACCGCGAGCTGGGGGACGATGCTGCAGAGCGGCTACACCGTGATCAACGAGACGCCCTGGGCGATCCTTCCCCCCGGGCTGGCGTTGCTCTTCGTGATCCTGGCTTTCAACCTGGTGGGCGACGGCCTGCGCGACGCCCTCGGCCGCGAGCAGTTCTCGGTGCAGACGTGAGTCTCGGTGACGCGAGCGCAGCGAACCGTCAACCCGCCCTGCTCGAAGTCGACGACCTGTCGGTCGCGTTCGGCACGGGCACCGGTCCTGTGACCGTCGTCGACGGTGTCGGGTTCTCGGTGGCCGCGGGGGAGACGCTCGGCCTCGTCGGTGAGAGCGGCTCGGGCAAGAGCGTCACGTCGCTCGCGGTGATGGGGTTGATCCCACCGCGGCAGGGTCGGGTCCGGGCCGCGACGCTGCGCTTCGACGGCCGCGACCTCACGAACCTCTCCGCCGACGAGATGCGCCGCCTCCGCGGATCACAGCTCTCGATGGTGTTCCAGGAGCCGATGACGTCGTTGAACCCGGCCTTCACGATCGGGAACCAGATCGCCGAGACCGTCCGCGTGCATCAGAAGGTGTCACGCGCCGCGGCCCGCACCCGTGCCGTCGAGATGCTCGACCGTGTCGGGATCCCCGACCCGCACCGCCGGGTGAAGGACTACCCGCACGCGTTCTCGGGCGGGATGCGCCAGCGGGCCATGATCGCGATGGCGCTCTCGTGCAACCCGAAGCTGCTCATCGCCGACGAACCGACCACCGCGCTCGACGTGACGATCCAGGCCCAGATCCTCGACCTGCTCCGGTCGCTCCAGCGCGATCTCGACATGGCGATCCTGTTCGTGACCCACGACCTCGGGGTGGTGGCCGAGATCTGCGACCGCGTCGTCGTGATGTACGCGGGCCAGGTGGTCGAGGAGGCCACGGCCGACGCCTTGTTCGTCGAGCCCCGACACCCCTACTCCGAGGGCCTCCTCGGATCCCTGCCGCAGACCGCGGTGATCGGTGAGCCGCTCCCGGTCATCCCGGGTCAGGTCCCGCGACCCGATGCGTTGGCGCCGGGATGCCGCTTCGCGCCCCGCTGTGGCTACGTGACCGACGTCTGCGCGACCCCGCCTCCGCTCGTGGTCCACGGCGCCGGTTCGACCCGGTGCGCACGCGTCGACGAGCTCGTCCTGCACGGATCGGTGACCGGCGTCAGCGTCGCGGGAAGCGCGCCCGCGGTCGGAGCACCCACCGCGGGGGCGAAGGGCGCGATCCTCGAGGTCTCAGGGCTCGGCAAGGACTTCCCCGTCCACAGCTCGGTGTTGCGACGGGTCGTCGGTCAGGTGCGGGCGGTCGACGGGATCGGGTTCTCCGTGGGCCGGGGTGAGACCCTCGGACTCGTGGGCGAGAGCGGCTCGGGCAAGTCGACCGCGGCCCGACTGGTGCTGCGGCTCGTGGAGCCTACGCGGGGCTCGGTGCGTTTCGGCGGCGCGGAGCTCACCACCATGGCGGCGCGCGAGCTCCAGTCGGTGCGGCGGGGGATGCAGATCGTGTTCCAGGATCCGTACTCGTCGCTCGACCCTCGCGCCACGATCGCGGAGACGGTCGGCGAGCCGCTCGAAGTGCACGAAGGGTTGAAGGGTGCGGCGCGTGACGAGCGGGTCGGTGAGCTCCTCGAACAGGTCGGGCTCGGGAGTCACCTCATGCACCGCTATCCGTACGAGTTCTCGGGGGGCCAGCGGCAACGGATCGCGGTCGCGCGCGCGCTCGCACTCGAGCCCGAGCTCGTCATCCTCGACGAGCCCGTGAGCTCACTCGACGTCTCGACGCAATCGCAGGTCGTGAACCTGTTGACCGATCTCCAGGACCGCCTGGGGATCGCCTACCTCTTCATCGCCCACGACCTGTCGGTGGTGCGCCACATCAGCGACCGGATCGCGGTGATGTACCTCGGGCGCATCGTCGAGCAGGGCCCCGCGGAGGAGGTGTATACGCGACCGCGCCATCCGTACACCGAAGCGTTGCTCTCGGCCATCCCCGTCCCCGATCCGGCCGCGCAGCGGCAACGCGCCCGCATCGTGCTGTCGGGCGACGTGCCCAGCCCGCTCGCGCCCCCGGGCGGCTGTCGGTTCCACCCGCGCTGTCCCGACGCGATGGACGTGTGCCGGGTCGACGATCCCGAAGAAACCGTTTCCGACTCCGGGGTCCGGGTAGCGTGCCATCTCCACACGTCGGGACCCAGGTTGAACGGCGCACCCCTCGGGCTGCGCCGGTACGGGCAAGTGTCGGAAGAGGCGGCCGCCGGTCGCCGGACAGGGGGAACCACATGAAACGATCAGGCCTGATCGCAGGAGCGATCTTCGCCACGATGGTGCTCGCGCTCGGTGCGTGCGGCAGCGACGACGAGAAGAGCAGCGGCAGCGACGAGACGACGACCACCACAGAGGGGAAATCGAAGCCCAGCGCGAGTGCCACGCCCACGACGGACCTGACCCAGGATCAGGAGGTCACGGTCTCGGTCAAGGGATTCAAGTCAGGCCTCACGCTCGGCATCAACGAGTGTGCGCAAGCGGGCGACGCCGAGGTCGGCCAGAACGACTGCGATCTCTCCGCGATCAAGACGATCACGGTCGGGTCCGACGGAACCGGTACCGGCCCGATGATCGTGAGCAAGGGCCCCATCGGCCAGGCCGCCCACATGTGCGGGACACCCGATGTCCGGTGCTTCCTCAGCGTGGGTGAGCTCACCGCCGAGCCCGACGCCCAGCGCGCCGACGACATCGACCTGACGTTCGCGCCCTAGCGCCGAGACGCATGCGCGTAGGGTGAGGGGATGGCCGACGCCCCGAAGTCGTTCTTCCTCTCACCCGAGGCGCAGGCGTACCTGGTCGCGCAGGGCGCCGCGCCCGATGAGGTCCAGCAGGACCTGATCCGGGAGACCGCCGCGCTCGGCGGGATCTCGATGATGCAGATCTCGCCGGAGCAGGGTGCGTTCATGACCCTCTTCACCCGACTGATCGGCGCGCGTCGCGTGGTCGAGGTCGGGACGTTCACCGGGTACTCCGCGCTCTGTATCGCGCGTGGTCTCCCCGACGACGGCACGCTCCTCTGCTGCGACGTGAGCGAGGAGTGGACCGCGGTCGGCCGACGGGTGTGGGAACGGGCCGGCGTGGCCGACAAGATCACCCTCGAGATCGCACCCGCGCTCGAGACCCTGCGGGCGCTGCCGCCGGACCCGGTCTTCGACCTCGGGTTCATCGACGCCGACAAGCCGTCGTA
>Ga0209591_10007542_pt1 | contig 11947 bp, 7 predicted proteins | sample MAT01_FD_187207 | JGI IMG/M metagenome (GOLD analysis project Ga0209591, IMG submission 187207) | Freshwater microbial communities from Lake Fryxell liftoff mats and glacier meltwater in Antarctica - MAT-01 (SPAdes) (version 2) | ecosystem: Environmental > Aquatic > Freshwater > Ice > Liftoff...
GACGGGACGACCTCCTCGGAGAAGTAATGCGGAAAAAGAGCAAGCAGGAACTGTCCCGCCTAGCGGGATCGGGTGGATCTGTACTGCGAATTGGTATTAATTGCACACACACAGACTTGCATGTAGTTGTGTTTTTCTGCACGAATCGGCGTAGAGAACGCGGAGAATGCAGTGCCTGAAGGCATTCAGTGCATCCATACGGTTTATGAAATGCATTTCGCACTACTGCATCATGGCATTTCGATCAGCGTTCATCCAAGATCACAACCGCGTACAACACGTCGATCAAGCATCAATTTTGGCGCGATAGTCCTACGCCGATCTGTCCCTGGGGGAGAGACAGCGGTGTGTAAGGTCCACCCTGTCGTTTCATTTAGCCTTGGCCGCTAACTCGGTTTCCGCCATAGGGGGGATTGAACGTGAGCCAGCCATCCGGTGGCCGTTCATGCAAAGTCTGGGAAGTTGTGAGTAAGCCTCCCAAATCCTCGCCGGGAACAAGGCTTTATTCACCCGACCGTAACCATCGCGAGTGCACAAACGTATCTTTGGCCTTGCTGTTCGGTATCCCATTGGCGGGCATTTAGCGAACGCTCCCGGCGCAATGAACGGGAGGTGTCGCGACGGGTACCACAGAAGACCAACTCGGAACGAATGCGCACACGCAACGCGGTATGGATCGGCCTTGGGCTGATATTGACCTTTTCGGGATGCATCGGGCGAAAGTCCCTGAATTACTTGACCGACCCTTCTCTTAGCAATGGCTCCAGCAAGCTTTTCGAGAATAGGAAGTTCGAGTACCGAATCCAGGTGAATGATGTGCTTTCCATCCGTGTGATGGGGTTGGATGATGCCACGAGCAAGTTCTTCAATGTGGAAAGCCAAGCGAATGGCATGAACCTCACCGATGCAGCCATGTTCGTGAATGGCTATAGCGTTGATAAGAACGGCCAGGTGCAGTTGCCTACGGTGGGCAAGATCAAAGTGCAGGGGCTTACCATGGGTGAGGCGCAAGAGCTGGTGCAACGGAAGATCAATGAGTTCTTCACCAATGCCACCGTGATCCTGAAGATGGTGAATTGGCGATTGAGCGTATTGGGCGAAGTGAGCCGCGCTGGTGCTTACTTTGTCTACAACAACCAGATCACGATACTGGAGGCCTTGGCCATGGCCGGCGGACCCAATGAGTTCGCCGACAAGTCGCACATTACCTTGATGCGGCAGAGCGATCGCGGTGTACAGGCATTGTATGTGGACCTGTCCGATACCAAAGTACTCAGTTCAGAATACTACTACCTGCTACCGAACGATATCATCTATGTTCCGGCACTCAAGGCCCGCCCGGGACGTTTGAACTTGGAGATGCTGACCATTTTGCTCACAGCTACGACCACGGCCGCTTTGTTGCTTAGTGCCATCAACACCGGTCGTCGATGAGCGCGCCGAACACCGATGCGATCGATCTCCGGTCGGTCTTTCGCAAGATCAGATCGAAGTGGTGGTGGTTCATGATCACCGTTCCATTCTGCATGGCTCTGGCGGTATTCTACTTGAAGACCACCACCAAGCAGTTCATTGTTGAATCCGTGATGCTGCTGGGAGAGAAGAAGCGCACCGGGTTCAGTCAGGATGATGAATTCATCAAAGGCACGTCCTACCTCAGCAACAACACCGAATTGGAGGATAAGGTCGCCCTGTTGACCTCACATTCCAACGTGACCAAGACCTTGTTGCGTCTTGGGTTCGGGATCACCTATTACGAAACGAAGTTCTTCAAGCGGGAGGAATCATACAACTATCCACCTTTCTTCATCAAGTTGGATAGTGTCGCGGTGCAGGTCATTGATGTTCCGGTGGAAGTGTCTGTGGATCGCGCTGCTGGGACGTATCGTGTGAGGGGTAAGGCGAAGAACGTACGGCTCTACAACGTACAGAAACAAGAGGTCCTTCCAGAATCGTTGCCGCAGTACGAGATCGATCAAACAGCCCCGATCGATTCCGCCTTCGTTGGTGACCACCTCAGTTTCAAGATCAGCTTTCCTGCGGATCGGATCTACGACAAGAATTCGAAGTACACCTTCGTGCTCAACAGTTTGGATGACCTGGTGTCAAGCTACCGGAACAGCACACTGGCCGAGCAATTGAGCAAAGAGAGCAACATCATCACCCTTTCTATTCAGGGCGAAGTGGTCACCAAGAGCCAATCGTACCTGAACAAGTTGATGGAGACCTACATCGAAAGTGAACTGAACAAACAACAAAAGAAGGGCAAGCGCACCATCGCTTTTATCGATGAACAGATCGGCACCGTATCCGATTCGCTCCAGAAGGTGGAAAGCTCGATGGTCAATTTCCGGGGCTCCAGCGGTGGTATGATGGATGCGTCCACCACCTCGGACGCCTTGTTCCAAGAGCGGAGCAGATTGGAAGATGAGCGTTCGTTGATCCAACGTCGGCGCAATTACTGTGCATCTGTTCTGGACAAGGTGCGCTCCTCATCCGATCTACGGAACGTACCAGCACCTTCCTCCTCGGGGATAGACGACCCGGTGTTGAACAACCTGGTCATTGAGATCACGCGTCTTTCGGCCGACCTCGCTGCACAGAACCTTTCGACGGGTGCCCGCAGTAACCCAACGGTCATCGCCATGGAACGCAAGATCAAGAACTTGACCGCTTCGCTCGCTCAAACCACGGAGAGCTTGGTGGAGCAGGCCGATCTTAGCTTGGCCGAAGTGAACAGACGTCTGGGGAGTGTGAGCTACCAGTCGAACCGGTTACCGGAAGATGAACGTCGCTTGGTGAACATCGAACGCAAGTTCAAGCTCAGCGATAACCTCTACAATTATTTGATGGAGAAGAAAGCTGAGGCAGGGATCGCTATTGCTAGTGACGAGGTCGATAGATCCGTTGTGGATACTGCGCGAATGAAGGGGTTCAAGCCTGTCTCACCGAGCAAAGGGAAGGCGCTTGGTCTCGCCATGGTGCTCGGATTATTCCTGCCCATTGGCGTCGTCCTCTTGCGCGATGTGATCCGTGATCGCATTGACGATGTGGAAGAGTTGAAACGGAATACCAGGTTGCCAGTGCTGGCCGTGATACCAGCGAGCAAGCGCAAACGCATACTGCCCGATGAACCCAAGTCGATCCTGGCCGAATCGTTCCGCACAGCGCGCGTGAACATCCACTATTTGAACCCGAACAGCGAACGCCAAGTGATCGGGTTCACCTCTTCGTCCAGCGGCGAAGGCAAGACCTTCTGCGCGGTGAACCTGGCGACGGTTATGGCACAATCGGGGAAACGAACGATCATTATCGATGCCGATATGCGCCGCCCGAACGTATTGAAGATGCTGGAGATGCCTGAGGCAGTTGGCTTGTCTACCTGGTTGATCGGTGAGGCCGGTATCGACCAGTTGATACAACGGACGGACATCAAGGATCTGGACGTGATCGGTTCGGGGCCTATCCCGCCCAATCCCCTGGATCTGGCAGAAAGCCCGCGGATGGCGGAATTGATCACCACTTTGCGGTCCCGCTACGATCAGATCATTGTTGACGCATCGCCACTTGGCTTGGTAAGCGAATACGTGTTGTTGATGCGCTCCATAGACATCACGCTTTATGTGGTGCGCGAGGGCAGGACCGGTCGCAGCGCATTGCGCATGATCAACGAGATGGTGGCTCAGAACAAGGTCCATAACGTGGATCTGCTGTTCAATGGGGTCAAGAGCCAGAACGGGGACGGATACGGCTACTATACGAAGTAGTTTCTGGACCCCATGTTCAGGACCGAGGGCTTTCAGAAGTACTTGAAGAATTTCTCCTGGTTGTTCGCGGACCGGGTGCTTCGCCTCGTTCTGATCCTGGTCACTACCATTTTCGTTACACGTTATCTGGGCGCCGAGCAGATCGGTCAACTCAACTATGCGCTGGCGATCGTGAGCATCGCAATGGTGATCAGCAGTATGGGGGCCAATGAGGTGATCGCGCGCGACCTCGTGCGACATCCCGAGCGGCAGGACGAACTGATGGGAAGTGCATTCATGATCAAGCTGGTGGGCGGGATCGTGTTGAACATCGTGGTCTTCCTGTTCGCGGTGATCGACGAGGTGGACCCCTACATGCTTTTACTGATCATGGTCACCGCTTCGGGCGAATTGTTCCGATGGTCCACAGTGATCGAGTATTTCTTCCTGTCACGTGTGCAGGGGCGTATCTCTGCGCAGGTCAACATCTTTGGTGCTGTCTTAGGTGCGGCCTATAAGTTGTTGCTGGTGTATTGGGAGGCTCCGTTGATATGGTTCGCATGGGCCTATCTTCTGGAGTTGGTGGTGTATGCGGTGGTATCCTACCTGGCTTATCGCATGCAAGGGTATCACGTGCGAAATTGGAAACCGAGCTGGCGCATGGCGCGATACCTGCTGAACCAATCATGGCCCATGCTCATTTATGGGTTCGCCCTGCAGGCGCAACTGAAGATCGATCAGGTCATGATCTTCGATATCCTAAAAGGCCCGATCGGGGAACAAGCGGCGAACGTCGAGGTGGGCCAGTATTCCGTGGCGGTGAAAATGGTCGAGGCCATGGCTTTCCTCCCGGTCATTCTTCAACTTGCGCTAGCCCCCGCCATCGCGCGCGCGCGTATGCAGGATGTGACCCTTTACCGGCAGCGCGTCACTAACCAGTACCGTCTGATGTTCATCCTCTACGTCTTCACATCCTTGCCGCTCTATTTCCTTGCGGAGCCGTTGATCACGTGGCTCTATGGCGAAGAGTTCCGGGTGGCTGGTCAACTGCTGGCGGTGTTCGCCGTTCGGCTAGTGTTCTCTTACATCGGCATCGCTAAAGGCAGCTTCATCACCAACGAGGGCTTGTTCAAATTCTCGCTCATTACGGCCGTTATCGGTGCAGTGATCAACATCGTGCTCAACTGGCTGTTGATCCCGACCATGCGTTCCGATGGCGCCATCTGGGCCACCCTCATCTCCTTTTTCGTAAGTGTGTATTTGGCCGATCTCTTTACGGCCAGAACGCGTGTCAACTTTCGGATGATGACCGAAGGTATGTTCACGTTCTGGAAGATCGGAAGCGTTAAATGAGCATTGGAACACGTCGACCATTCGAACCATGATCACGTTCACCCCACCTGGCCCTTTGCGCGTGCCAGTGCTGTTCACAGCATTCAGCCGCTACGACACGTCCCGCAAGGTGATGGAGTCCATTCGCGCAGCGCAACCACCCCGGTTGTACTTCGCGTGCGACGGACCGCGTAACGAAGCCGAGAAGGAGCGCACGGACAAGGTGCGTTCGTTGTTGGAGCTGGTCGATTGGCCGTGCGAGGTGTATACGCTGTTCCGCGAGCAGAACCAGGGGTTGAAGAAAGCCATGGTAGGGAACATGGATTGGTTCTTCGAACATGAACCAGAAGGCATCGTGTTGGAAGATGACACCGTGCCAGTGCTGAGTTTTTTCTGGTTCGCACAAGAACTGCTCGAACGCTATCGGGACAACAACCGTGTGTGGTGGATCTTGGGCAACAACTTGATGGCGGACCCGAACGCAACACCGGCTTTATCGTATTACTTCTCTGAGCATGGCTATGGCGCGCCTTGGGGGTGGGCCGGTTGGCGCAGGTCGTGGGAACTCTACGATGCCGATATCGCTCTGTGGCCCCAGGTGCGCAACACACCAGCATGGGATGCTTTCTTCTTGAGCAAGGAGGAGAAGAAGGAGGCCTGCACCTTGTTCGAAGCGACTTGGGATGGCCGTATCCACACGTGGGATTTCCAGAACGACTTCTGCCGCATCTATAATAAAGGTCTCACGATCATCCCCGAGTTCAACCTGGTACAGAACCTCGGGTTCAGCGGAACAGGGACCAACACCGTGCAAGGCTATGATCCGCGTGATGTGGACAACGCTAGTGAAATGGCCTTCCCCTTGGTTCATCCAACGGAAATGGAGGTGGACCAGGCCCGCGATCTGGCCTACTTCAATGCCTTCATTAGACCTCCCTTGTTCCGCCGCGTGAGATCGAAGATCAAGGTCTTTTTGCCGCAGCGTGTGAACGACGCCATAACGCCTTTTTTGTCCCGGTTGCAGCGAAAACTTGGGGGCAATTGACCGTGTCGTGAGCCTCTAAGGCGAATTGAACTTGGGAGGAGTACCCAACTTTACGCTAAAAGCCAGTTGCGCTGTGTTGATGGATGATACAGGATCGGCCATCGCTATCCATTCAACCGTGGCCGTTAGAACGCATCTTTGCGAGGGACCTTATCACCCTTCCCCGTGCTACTTTCGAAACGGAAGCTGATCAACACCCTATTCCTGCTCTCGTTCCCGTGCTATGGGGTGGGTATGTATATGGGGTATAAGTCCAGTATCACGGTTGGTACGGTCGTGGCGGTGATCCCCTTTTTGATGATCATCGTGTTCCATGTGCTCGACCTGGTCTATATGCGGTCGGTGCGCAACATGGTCACCAAGGCCTATTGGCTGGGGCTCTTGTTCTTGATCTCGCTGGTCGCCTCCATGTGGAAGGCCTTGGCCACTGGTTATCCTGGCGCGAACCCAGGCAACACGATCGCCTATTCGATCATGTTCCTTGCACCGTTCCATGCGGCTATTATCGTACACATTCGCAACCGCGACCAAGAGGATTTTGATTTTGCGATGATGGTGCTGAAGAGCCTCGCCTTCTTGATCATCCTGAACCTGCTGGGCGTGGCGGCAGGCATGCAGAACGTCCTGCACAACATCGAAGGCAGGATCAACCTGCCATTCCTTCTGGGCATTTACGATGCCGCGCACTTGCTCTCGATGATCAACCTCATGCTGCTGTTCTACTTGAAGGACCTGGCAGCTCGCCCTGGCCGGTTCGTGTTCCTGCTCGGGTTCTATCTCATGAACATGGCGGTGATGATGAGCGTGAACAGCCGGCTTTCGTTCATGACCTTCTTGTTGCTCACTGGTCTCTTTCTGTTCCGCATGATCGGGAAAGCGCGGTTGATGTTCCCGCTTTCGCTCTTCACCATGACCATGCTTACCAATTTCGCATTGTTGATCTATTGGGTATTGACGCTGCCATTCATGACGGCGATCGTATCGCGTGTGGACAAGGACGACGTGACCACCTTCAACAACCGGACAACAGTATGGGATGTGGGCTGGAACTGGTTGGAAAAGGACCGCACGGGGATCTGGTTCGGAAACGGCTATCAGGGGCAATACCTCCTGGATGGATGGGACCACATCGGGGAGGTGTTCAATGTGAGTGAGGCCTACAACGTACACATGCACAGCACCTTCATGCAGATCCTGATCGCACAGGGCGTGGTGGGATACGGCCTGTTACTGCTGGTGATGTGGCAGCTGTTCCGTTACTTCCGCAAGCAGTATCTGGATGGTACGTTGCATGCACCCCTGTTCGCAGCGGTGGTGTATATGTTGTTCATCCTACAGATCGACATCGTGTGTTACGGCAACGATTTCGGGAATGCGTTGATCTTCTGTCTTTTCGCCATGGTGGTCATGGATCCCAAACACATCAGTCGCCAGCCACGCGCTCTGGATGGAGGTTTGCTGGCTTGATCCGAGGTCATTGCACCAACAACCGATGGTGTTCCACCCGGTTCGCACTGCGCAACAGTACCACGTAGTGCCCACTGTGCAATGCGCTGCCAAGTGGCAATTCCACGTTTCCAGCTCGTAGCTGGCTCCGGAGTGCAGTGCGTCCGCCAGCGTCAAGGACCTCCACCTCAGCGTTGGCTGGAAGCGCTTCGGAAAGAAAGATCGATGAACCGCTGCGTACCGGATTGGGATAGAGCGTTGCTCCCGATGCAGCGCCATCGACTTCTTCCACCGGGGTCGTCAAACCGCACAATGTATCATCTTCTTTGGCCAGCACAGTGGAGCCGAATGCAGGCACGGTGATCGATCCCGAATGGATCCCGCCAAGCACATCGCGCCAACAGCCGGTCAGTGGTACATCGATCGCCGAGCCAGTTTCATTCACCAGCAGGATATGACGCTCATGCGGATCCACGGTCTGCACATTCACCTTGTACAGTTCCACGTTATCCAGCCAATAGGTGCTTTCGGTAAAACTGTTCGCGAACATCATCACCGAGGCTTCCGTGAGGTTGCTTTGGAAGACAATGGTCATGTCCCTGCGCTGCGTATCGAAGGGTATGTTGCGCGTATGGATGAAGTAAGGTGTAGGGGCCTGCGATTCGCCTTTGAAGTCGGCGCGCACCATACCATGGGCGGTGCTTTGGATGCTGAATTTCATTTCGTACCAGGCCCCGTTCTCCACGGGCACGGTGTTCGTTGTTCGCAGATAGAACTCCGGAGAGCCAGCGTTGGCACCGTAGATGATCTTCATTGCACCATTATCCAATAAGCTGGCATCGCGCAGGATCTGTCCCTGCGTTGGCCAGCCGGCCCATCCATTGGTATTGTAGTCGAAGGTGCCGTTGGTCATCATGTTCGCGGTCAGGCGAGAAGTCACTTCCTCCGCATTCAACCGATCGGGGCTGCGCGTACTGCCTTGGTCATCGTTGCGCAAGGTCTGCCAGCGCTCCAAGGTGTAGGTCTTCACAGAGGCACCCACCGCATTGATCACCAGAATGCTCAATTCGTTGTATGGGTTGAAGTAGCGGTTGTTGGTGAAGGTGCCGAAATCCACGAGGTTGGCTCCGTGTACGTGGTACTGCTGCACGCAGCGCTGCTCCTTCTTTACGCAGTGTAGCGTATTGCCGCTGTAAACGTCATCGAAGTTCGGCACATGGTACGGAGCCGTTGCCCCCGGTCCATTGGTGTTGGAAAGGTCCGTGATGCTGAGCTGGATGTCATTGTCGTAGAGCACATTGTCCCGCACCTGTAAGCCGCTGGATACCATGGTGTGATCGACATGAACACCAGCGCTGCTGCAGCCATGTACGGTATTGCGCCGCACGATGATGTTGTGGATCTCCGCATTCCCGAAGTAGATCCCATGCCCTAGTGGAACATTGATGGAGTAATCCGTGGCAACGCTTTCCATATTGCCACCGACATTGGAGACGAAGTTGTCCTGGATGATCGCGCCATCGGCACTGTCCCAATAGATGCCGCCACCATCGTTCACCGTAAGCAAGACATCGGTAATGATGTTCTGTTCAACCAACGGACTTCCACCGAGGAAGAGCGCGGAGTTCCCTGTGCGGCTGATGCGGTTGCCGCGCACCACGTTGGTTTCTCCCGATACATACATGCCGTAGTAGCCCCAAAAACTTTCGCCTAGACCAGGGACCAAGGCGATATCCGAAACGGTGTTGTTGGAAACCGTGCTATGATGGTCCAGAATGCCCATGCCTGAAGCATACGTGTTGCGCACGATGTTGTTGGTATAGGTGCTGTAGCTTGCGTAGCTGCGTATGCCGAAGTAGGAGCGCTCGAACGTGCAACCTGTAACGGTGACATGGGCTCCACCTCCGCTGTAAACACCGGCGTAGCGTTGGCCACTGAAGGCAAGGTCTTGGATCGTGAAGTATTGTCGCTGCCACCCGATCTCCACGCCGCTTTCGTAGATGGAAGCAAGGACTGCCAAGCTGTTGGGGTCCGCATTGTTCGGTGCCCAGAAATAGAGCACACCAGCGATGGCGTCATGGTACCATTCACCTGGACTGTCCAATTCGCTCAGCTTGTTACACAGGAAGAAGCCCCACTGGTGGTTGCCCGGGTTGTAGACAATGGAAGGGAATGCGAGCGTTCCGTTGTTGAAGTTGTTCACCACCGCGTTCTCGTAGCACCAATTGGTGCTGCGCAGCACCAACTCGGCACCGTTCCAATAGCCATTGGCTTGGGTCAGCGAAGCGCTGTTGAGTTGTGTCGTGGATGCGGTATTTACGCGCAACCAACCCGTATTGGGATAGCGGGCCAGGGTCATCAAAGTGCCGTTCACGTGAACATATTTGACCGGCTGCGCCACGTTGGCGCGCCAGATGTTGCCTTGGTGAACGCTCCAACCTGTAACGTTGGTGGCACCGGAGATCACGGGCTGCGGCCCAGAGCCAAAGGCGCCGATCACAATGGGTTGCGCAGGAGAACCGGAAACGTTCAGGGTAAGGTGTCCAGGGAAGGTTCCGCCCCGTTGGAAAAGAACCTGGTCGCCAGCTTGCAGCGAGCCACTGGCTTGCTGAACTCGAGCGATGGATCGCCAGGCATCAGCCTGACTGGTACCAGCGTTGGCATCATTGCCCTGTGGCGAAACGTAGTAGGTGGTCGCTAAGGCCATGGAACCAACCCAGAGCAGGCTGGTGATCGTTGCGCCGATGCGGTTGATCGTGAGGTACATGGATGTCGGTTCTGGGTTGCTTCAACCAGATACTACACGGCACAGTTGCAGGGATCAGACCGAGAGTACCCTGGCTTCGACGGAGCGCCGAAAACCACTGCCGGGCAGTTCCACGGGGTTTTGTTGATAGCGCCTACACGGCTCTGGAACGTGCTGCTATGGCGGCGGGTACTTTTGGCCGGTGCCTCACAAACGCCACCGTTGCCGCATTCTGGTTGTTGGTCAAACCCCGCCACCCCATCACGGGCAGGCTATCATGATCGCCCGTTTGCTGGAGCTTACATCGGACCGCGTGGAGCTTTTCCATGTGCGCATGGCCTTTTCCGAGGACATCGAGAGCGTTGGCAAGTTCGCGCCGCGCAAGCTATGGGTCCTCTTCACCACCATCCTGCGCATCTGGTGGTTCCGGTTCCGATACGGGACCACCGTGCTGTACTACCCGCCCAGCGGACCCAGCAAGGTGCCCATCCTCCGTGACATCATTTTATTGATCGCGACGCGTTGGTTGTTCCCCAAGGCGGTCTTCCATTTCCACGCTGGTGGTGTTGCGGCCTACGAGCCAGAAATGCCAGCTTGGTCCAGGCCATTCTTCCGTTTGGCATATAGGCATCCCACGCTGGCCATTCGCACCGCCCCGCAGAATCCGGAAGATGGTGTGGCCTTAGGCGCAAAGCGGAACGTGGTGGTGCCAAATGGTGTGCAGGACATGCGCGGTACGGTCCCAGAGCACGTTGCGGCGCCGGGTGCCCCGATCACCATCCTATTCACCGGGCTACTTGTACCTGGCAAGGGTGTATCGGTCGTGTTGGAGGCATTCAAACTTGCTGTTGCAGAAGGTTTGCATGCACGCCTGTTGCTCATGGGCAAATGGAGCCGGGCAGAATACAAAGCGGAGTGCGATGCATTTGTGGCATCCCACGGTCTGAGGGCGCAAGTGGAATTCCTTGGTGTATTGAGCGGCTCGGAGAAGTTCGCGCGCTTTGCTGCCTGCGATGTGTTCTGTTTTCCTTCGTTCTACAATGCGGAAACCTTCGGATTGGTGCTGTTGGAGGCCATGCAATTCGCCAAACCCGTTATCAGCACCCATTGGCGGGGGATCCCATCGGTGGTCGCCGATGGACAAAGCGGCTTTTTAGTACCTGTTCAGGACCCAAGAGCGGTGGCAGATAAATTGTTGGTCCTTGCGCGTGATCCAGAATTGAGGCGCAGGATGGGCTTGGAGGGGCGACGCATCTTTGAGCGGGAATTCACGTTGAACGCCTTTCACCGCAACATGGAGCGCGAGTTCGTGCTCCTTTGTGAGCAGGTGTGAGCATGCGAACGAACGGTACGATACTTGACAACGTGCAGCCCATGCCCGGATCATCCACATCACAAGGGTCATCCAAGGAATGCTTGCCCGTGTTAAGCAAATTGCGCGTGATCACGGCGGATATCACGGTGGGCTCGTTCGCGGAACAAATGAGCGCGATCGTCGCCTATGGTGCAGCCCATCGATCATCGTATGTCTGCTGCGTGAATGCGCACATGATCGTTGAAGCCAGGGATCCGGCGTTCGCAAGGATCATTGCCAAGGCTGACTTCGCTACTCCTGATGGCATGCCGGTATTG
>Ga0209591_10007544_pt1 | contig 11945 bp, 10 predicted proteins | sample MAT01_FD_187207 | JGI IMG/M metagenome (GOLD analysis project Ga0209591, IMG submission 187207) | Freshwater microbial communities from Lake Fryxell liftoff mats and glacier meltwater in Antarctica - MAT-01 (SPAdes) (version 2) | ecosystem: Environmental > Aquatic > Freshwater > Ice > Liftoff...
CTGTGGGTTTTATGATGAATCAGGCGAATTTGCTTTTCGGGTTGGATTGCCGGGCAAAAGCGGAGTCGGTGGCGGTGTAGTGGCGGTAATGCCCAATAAATTCTCAGTCGCTGTATGGAGTCCGCCACTCAATGCAAAAGGCAATTCCCCAAAAGGAGTCAAAGCGCTTCAGATGCTGCGGGAAAAATTGAAATATTCGCTTTTTGAGGAAAGGAAGTAGGAAGTCTCTTTGCAGTGGGCAGTTTTCAGTTTCCCGTGGGCAGTTATGTGGATTGAGGTTTGGAGGTGAGAAGTAGGAAGTCTCAGTTTGCAGTGGGCAGTTTTCAGTGGGCAGGTTGAAAGCAAGAATAACAATGTACAAAGTACCAAGATTGGCTGATTCCTGCTAACCATCACAATCATCACAACCATGACAACCATGACAACTAGACAACTTATCTTCCGTCGGCCATAGCCGTCAGTTTAAGAGCGTAAAACGGTAGATATGAGTCAGTGAATGAACAAAATGAATATCCTCATCGCTATTCGCTTTAACCTCGATTTTATCGGTGGCTGTGAAAGGAGTAATTTTAGCATAATCAAATAATTGCTAAAATGCCCTGTTTTTAAATATGGAAGCAGTTATAAATAGGGTTCAGTTTTGAAGAATTCCCTTTAAATATAGATTTCTATATTCCCAACATTTTTAGTAAATCAATATTTAACAGCCACAAAGTAACAAAGAAAACAAAAGCCCGCTTTTTGTTTTCTTTGTTACTTTGTGGTTTATTCTTTTTTTAGGCTGCTTTAAATCTGATTTTGCCCTTCAGTTGCCTGATTTTGGAAATCTTAGAATTTTTATTCTCTTAGGCTACAAAGTTTTCACAACATTCATGGTATAACCCATTTTTCAAAATTTGCCGTTGTTTCCAAAAGTTCATCCTTTACTTAGAAAAGATGGCGTATAAGAGTAGTCCTTAGAAAGAATTAATCAGAAAAAATAGTATCAACTGAAATCAGGACGTGACAAGAATTTTGGAAGTGGGATTTTGGAAATTCGTAAGATTTATGGGAGTCGATTCCCGAGCCATGTTGAGGGGTAGATTTTTCGATATTATATTTCGATACGTGCAATCAACCGGATACTCATATTCTTAAAAGATTGGATATATAGGTAAAGCGTGTTTATTTCAGTCATGCAAACTTGGCCGTTTTTTCCTCCATGGTTACATCGCCCCCTTTTCTGACCTGCATCCTGTAATACACCAATACTTCATCGGCGCCTGCTTCCAATACAGCCTCTTGGGCTTTAAGTGCTATAGCCATCAGTTTGTCTTGTGGACCTTCCATGACTGTTTCGAATGGGGTGACCACGTACTTAACCCCTGATTTTTGGATGACTTCAATTGCTTTGTCTACCAAGGCATAGCTATCAAGCGTTTTGCTTTTTGGGACGATCTGGATTCCGAGGTTGATGGATTTGGACATAAAATAGATGTGAGATGTGAGACGTGAGACAAGAAGCGATAATCAAAATTCAAGACGGAAGACGGGAGACAGAAGTTTACGTCATCCTTAGGGAGGTACGACCGAAGGATCTCATTTGGAAGAGACATGAAGCAAGAAGCGAGAATCAAAATTCAAGATGGAAGACGGAAGACAGAAGTTTACGTCATCCTGAGGGAGGTACGAACGAAGGATCTCATTGGGAAGATGCAAGAAGCCAGAAGCGAGAATCAAAATTCAAGACGGAAGACAGAAGTTTACGTCATCCTGAGGGAGGTACGGCCGAAAAATCTCATTGGGAAGAGACATAATGCAAGAAGCTATAATCAAAATTCAAGACGGAAGACAGAAGTTTACGTCATCCTGAGGGAGGTACGACCGAAGGATCTCATTGGGAAGAAGCAAGACACAAGAAGCGATAATCAAAATTCAAGACGGAAGACAGAAGACAGAAGTTTACGTCATCCTGAGGGAGGTACGACCGAAGGATCTCATTGGGAAGAAGCAAGAAGCTATAATCAAAATTCAAGACGGAAGACGGAAGACAGAAGTTTACGTCATCCTGAAGGAGGTACGACCGAAGGATCTCATTGGGAACAGATATAAAGCAAGAAGCGAGAATCAAAACTCAAGACCGAAGACGGAAGACAGAAGTTGGCATTGATGTCATTTTCTCCCACATAGATAAAGATTTTTTGGGGTTCAAAATGGATAACCAGTTCTTCCAAGTACTGAAGCAGGTCGCCCGTCTGACTTCCTATAAAACCCGTATTCACAATGTCTGCTTTTGGAAAATCTTTTTCCAATGTTTTCCAAAACTTAATGCTTGAACTTCCCGTGAATACCGATCCTCCTTTTTTCCAAGGAATGGTTTTGTACTTTTCTACCAAAGCGGAAACTTCAGAAGCAAACTTGTCCTCTTGGGCAAAGGTGAATCCGCTTAATAGTATAAAAAAGAATGTTGAAATTTTAGCCTTCATTGGATTTCTTATTTTCCCAATGTGATTGTACACTTTATTGCCACTAACCAAATAAAATAAGGTTTGAAGTTCAATTTAACCTGCCGTGGTCTTTCGTCTATGGACTATGGACGATTATCCGCACCAAAAGTGATCCGAAATAAACTTAGTGGCATCATTGCGGATAATCATTTTTCCTAAATTCTGTTTTTTCAAAAATACCTTTACTCTAACTTTGTCACAAATACGGACAACCCCTGAACGTTTTATAGGTTTGTTTCAATATTGGACATCAGATATGAGGTTAAATTCCGAAAGGGTTTTCGGGATTTTAGGCCGAAAACTTATTTCTGCACCTAAAATAAGTTATTCTACCCCATTTGAGCATATCGTTTCAATATTGTCTATACTTTTGCCTGTTCTAGTTCGTTTTTTGTTAGCTGTTTAGTATTCCAATCAATCAATTCCCGATCATGAATAAAATCACCAAATTCTTTTGGTTCTGTTCAGGTGCTTATGCCCCGCTATTGTCCAAATCTCCTACCGAAACCCATAAATATGTAGGAATTGGAGGAACCGTATTTTTTACCGGACTCTTGGCTGCGATTTCAGCAGGATATGCCTTGTTTACTGTATTCGAATCCCCTTGGTACGCTATCGGGTTTGGCCTTGTTTGGGGACTGATGATATTCAACTTGGATAGATTCATCGTATCGAGCATGCGCAAGCGGAACAATGCCTGGGCAGAATGGAAAATGGCTATTCCAAGATTGGTTTTTGCGGTGCTTTTGGCCATTGTCATTTCCCGTCCTTTGGAACTCAAGATTTTCGAAAGGGAAATCAACAGAAAATTGGATGAGAAAAAGACCGAAATGATCGCCCAAAGCAAGGAAGCGCTCAAAGCGGGTTTTACAGAAATCAATGGCTTGGAAGCCAAAAAGGACAGCCTCAAAGCAGAAGTTGTCGGTGCGGTGGCATTCAGGGATAAAGTCCAACAGGAATATGATTTTGAAAGGTTTGGCACCAAAACAGACGGGACGAGCGGCATAGTAGGATTGGGAAGCAATGCCAAGAAAAAGGAGCAGCAACTCGATGTGGCGCAAAAAGACCTTGAAGCCCTACGTGCCGCAAATCAGGTCCGTATCGATACGCTCGATTCCGAAATCAAGAAAGTGACCGCTTTGCGGCAGGCGGAGTTTGATAAGATCCAACCAAATATTGATGGATTCGATGGCTTGGCAGCGAGACTGGATGCTTTGGAAAAATTGACCAAGGAAAGCAATGCCATGATGTGGGCCAATATCATGATCATGCTTTTGTTTGTTGCCGTGGAGACGGCGCCGATTTTTGTGAAATTGATTTCACCGAGGGGTCCTTATGATGAGTTGTTGGATTTGGCCGAAATGCGCGTTCAGGTATATTCCAATGAGCAAACAGTTAAAACAAAGGAGAAGAGTGAACACAATATTCAGGTATTCAGAGCGGCTAATGGAGTAAGTGTTTGATCAAAATGAAGCCGTAATGGACAAAGTAATCGTCAGGTTTTCTTTGAATGTAGGGTTGGCGTAAGGGCCATATCTATAGAAAGCCCCCAATCCCCAACCCCTGTATTGTAACCCTGATTTTTGCTTGATGAGGTTATTGATCTCAATCCCTGACTCCAAATACCCTTTTTCCATGGTTTTGAAATTAACAAAATCATAAAATTCCGGATTGGTCAAGGTACCGATTGCGAAGCTTTGGTGGAATTTGAGTTGAGGTGCAAAGATCGCCTTTCCTGCTTTTTTGTAAAATAAAGGACCAGTCTGATGGGAGTAGCCCGCATGCAAGCTTCTGTCGGAGAGGAACTCATATATAAGCATGGTCTGCAAATACCCCGGAAACGAAAGGGCAAAATCCAAGGCATTTCTTTGTCCGATATTGATGCCATATCCGGTGTTGAGGTAAGAAATGGGAAGGTTATCTCCCCAGATTCCATGTGCCGAAAGATGGAATTGGTTCAAAGAATTACCTGTACTCCACTGATGTTGGAATTTGAATTCAGTATTCCAAAAATCCACATTTCCGCCAAAAGCATCCGGAATTGCTTTGGAGGCCCTGATGCTGATGACAGGATAGGAAGATGTCCACGAAATTAAGTTATTGCCAATTCGGGACACACTTTCCCCGCCTACAAAACGGAAGTCGACTCCGGTCTCTGTCGCCCTAAAGGTTTTCGGAAAATTGTCTGAAGGAACTCCGGTAGCGTAGTTTAGGACATTTGCTCTATTCTCTACTGTTCCAAAAAGACCTAACCGGACACCTTTTACAGGCATTTGGGAAAATTCTACCGAGTACCGCTCCACTTCATCCATCCGGTCTGCAATAAAATTTCGGAATAAATTCCCTGCCGAACTGAAGGAATTGACTTTGGGAATCAGAGTTCTTCCCGGTTCGGAAATGTCCTGACTGTAGTAAAACGTCAGCTTGGAATCATATTTCTTGTCCAGCCTGAATTCTGTTCCGGCCCCGTATTTCCAGCCTTTGTCCCTGAAGCCATACCTGAAATAACCTTCTACCCTGAAAAAATCTGAGAGTCTTTCATTGGAAGACAGGCCTAGTCCCAAGCCGACGCTTTCAAATCGGTTAAACCGAAGTAAACGGTTTGGAATCAGGTCGACAACCCCAAGAGGGATTCTTCCCGAACTGAGTTGGGTCAATAATTTTGAAGCCATATTGAGGCGTTTTTTATCTTTTTCCGGCATTTGGTCAAACCTTACATAAGTCAAAAATTCCCGGCTGGTCAGAGAATCCATGCGTAGATTTCCAAAGTCATACCTGTCATTTTGGATGTCAAAGTTCAGTCCTATCGGGCTAAACTTTGTGCTCCTGTCGAGGTCGTTGATTATAACTTCAGAGATGAAAGTCTGGTTTATGATTTTAAAAGCCTTGCCTTGAAATTCCAGTTCAGGGGATAAATAAATGCTGTTCAGTTGCTCAGGAAACCAATTTTTGCCATCCCAACTGTTTTTTTGCTGGAGTTCAAAGAGCAGGTTGGTATCAGGATCGGATGGCTTGATGACCATATTTTCCAAGGCAAATCGGAGGGAAGAGATGTACATCAGGCCTTTTCCCAATTGATACACTTTCCCGGGTTTGGGTTGGTAGCTGATGATGTAGGACGTGCCGATATCGTTTTGGATACTGTCTTCGAGGAAATAATCGTATTTTCTCAGCCCGTCATTGGAAAGTGGATTTACATATGGGACTTCAAGGATTTTGATATGGTCAGTGTAAAATGAAAAGGGTTGAAAACTGCTGGATGCCATGGCAACGAGTGGGTTTTCTATTCCGGACATTTTGGATGCTTTGACGGTTTCATTTCTTTTCCCCGGTTTTTTGAAAATCACTTCAGAAAAGCTTTCGGTCATGAAAATGTGACCCCCTTGAAGGATATTCACCGTGGAGTCATCGACCTCTGGCTGCTCATGGAGTCCCTCCAAAGTCATGACCATTTTATTATAACTCGTAAATCTGTAGGAGTCGAGCTGATCCGGATTGTTGGTGTCTTTATTGGCTATTGCCTTGCGCATGATAGGAAGTGCAGGGTTTTCACCGGCTAGGATTTGGACTTCGCCCAATTCTATTGTCATCGGGACGAGAAAAATGTCCGGCTTAGACTTGAGGTTTAGGACCTGGATTTCCTGTGGCTTAAATCCGACATGGGAAATCACCAATACATCGTTTTCCTCAAATGAATCCAGTCGGAAGAATCCCCTGACATCGGAAATGGTCCCTTTTCTTTCTTTTCCCTTGAGCTGAATATTTGCAAAGGGAATCGGTTGGTTGGTTTTTTGGTCATAAACATGACCTGAAAGGAGGGATTGGGATTGTCCAAAAGAGAATAAAGGGGAAAAAAGGAAATAAATAACAAAAATTAAGATGTGGCTGATTTTCATAAACGGAATCTAAGAAACTAATTTTAATACCCATACCTGGCAAAAAGGTTTTGCCAAATACACCAATGCAGGATTTCAGTGACCGATCACACTTCTTTCACGGATTTGTTCAGTTGCTCCATGATTTCCGGGACTGACTTCCATTCGGACAGTCCTATCAGCCAGACCCAAAACCGGAGTTTGATGCCCGGGTTGGTCAAGCCTTTGGCCAAGATAGCGATGGTTTTGTCTCTTTTATGCAAAGAATCTATTCTGTCTTTTGCTGCCTGATACTTCATGGCAAATTTCCAGGCGCCGTCCCTGGCGAGTTTGATGCTGAAGTTGACGAGAATCTCTTCTTTCCCTTTTGCAAAAAGGATTATCCTGCTAAAAAAAGGTGAAATCGTGCCGATGTTGCTTTTGACTCCCTCAACCAATTCTGACAATATGGAATTTATTTTAATGAAATCGTTTTGGAGGGAAACCAAACCTTCCCCGTCCATGGTTTCCACGGCTGCTATGCCCAAGTCAAGGTTGATATGTGAATTGATCCCCAGGAGAAGATGCTGCAAGACCAGATGCTTGGAAGAATTGGCTGCCTCGAAGGCATGCGCCCAACTTGAAGTCGGTTTTTGACCGGAATGAAAAGCGTCATAGGCATCAATGAAGCGCTTCGCAAAAAGCACGTCGAGTTTTTCCATTCTTGGATTGTCATCAAATTCCGAATTCAGGATTCCATTTTTGATCCGGATAGTGACCTGTCTGTATAATACCGCAAAATATCCAATCCGGCTGCTTTTGCTTTTGCAGTCAGCCACTATTTCGTCCATGCGGGCTATCACTTCATCGATGGTGTTCATTTATGCATTTGCGATTAAAGATTCCAAAAAGTCACCGACATAATAAGCGACCAAAGCAGCTAAAAATCCCAAGAGGAGTGTTTCTGAAATGCTTTTCAAGACATTGGTTTGATTGACAATGCTTTTCAACCAACCCACTGCCAGGAAAGCCATGCCGGTAAAAATACTTGTCCATAGGAAAAGGTCAGCTGAAGTAACCCAAAGAAGGTCATAGAGATAAACCATCAATGGAATAAACCCAATCACAATAAATGAGATCAGCGTAGCCAACCCGATCTTAAATGGACTTTTGGTGTCCTCCATCATATTCAGTTCATCCTTCATCATCTCGTCAACCCACCGGTCTTTGTCAGAGACGATTACATCTACTACTTTTTCCAACAATTCGCCCTCAAATCCTTTGGCTTGGTATATTTCGACTATTTCCTGCCGTTCTTTTTCTGGGATGTTTTCTACTTCCCAATATTCGATTCCCCGGTGTTTGCTGTAATTTTCTTTTTCCGATTTGGCAGAAAGGTAGGCGCCAACAGACATAGAAAATCCATCGGCAAGGAGATTGGCAAAGCCCAAAATGATGATGATCGAAGCATCCAGGTCCGCACCCACTGCACCTGCCACCACCGCAAAAGTCGTCACGGCACCATCTATCCCTCCATATACAAACTCCCGTAGGTAGTTTTGGAGGTCGCCCGCAAAACTGATTTCCTTATGTATTTTGGCCTCTTGCATGGTTAGTATTCAAATTTCAATTTATTAAAAACACTTGGAATTCTTATTTGTGGTAGATGAAAGATTCTACAGGTTTTCCAACAGGAATCTTTTTACATTCTCTCCCATGACCGCTTTGATTTCCTCATCTGTAAATCCATCCTTCATCAAAGCTTCTACGATAATCGGCAAGCCCGTAATGTCAAAAGGAACTGCCACACTTCCATCATAATCCGAACCAAGTGCCACATGTTCGATGCCGACGAGGTTTTTGACCCGCTTCATGGATGCCACGATTCCTTTGATCTCGTCTTCTCCAACAGCCATGTCAAAAAAGGCAATCCCGACGATTCCTCCCTTGGCGGCAAGTCTTCTGATCTGATCGTCAGATAGGTTGCGAGGGGAATTCAGCACTGCACGGATACCGGTATGGGACACCATCACTGGCTTGGTTGAAAGCGCCAAAACATCATCAAACATCTTGGGAGAAGCATGTGCCAAGTCAATGACCATGTTCAGTTCATTCATTCTTTTGACTACTGCTTTGCCAAAATCTGTCAGGCCTTCTCCACTCATGCCGTGGGCCGAGCCACCCAATTCGTTGTCAAAAAAGTGGGAAGGGCCGATGAGGCGTACACCGGCGTCATAGGCCTTATTTAGGTTCTCTATTTTTCCTTCCAATGCATGGCCACCTTCGATTCCCAATAGTCCCCCGATGATATTTTTGTCTGTCTTTCTCAATTCAGCCAATAGCTGCACATCTTCTTTTGACTTGATCATAATGAACTGCCCATCAAAATCATCGGAAAATTCTTCCAGCATCGCAGACTGGTATAGCGTACGCTTCATCAGGCTAAACCAGTTGGATATAGGTCTGCCCTGCACCACATTGAGTAAGGTAATATTATCAGTGGCGTCTGGACTGTTGACTTCCATATTTTGGCCTTTGGGTGATTTGGAGACAACGGTAAATACTTCCATGGCGACATTTCCTTCTTGCATTCTGGGAAAATCCACGTGGCCAAAATCTGATTTGTTGGTCAGGTTTCTTCCCCACAACAAGGCATCGCAGTGGAGGTCTGCGACAAAGTCCAAAGAATTGAAAAGTGACTGTGCTTCGGCTGAGACGAGATAGGGTGGCTGGGATTTTACAGGGTTTTTATCTTTTTCTATTTTGGAGGGAACGACCATGGTAGCTATCCAATAGGTCAAAAAAAGACAAATAAATACAATAAGCGTTTGCTTCATAGGAATTGATGGTTTGGCTATGAAGGTAAGGAAAAAATGAAAAATGGATTCCCCGTCCCATTTTTTTTATGACATGTCAACTTTCCCCTATGTATTCCTCACCTGTTTTGATTGGAACCAGGTTTTCAAACTCTTCCATGGTAAATAATCTGGAGCGTATCATAAAACGGATTCCCATTGGGATTTCAATCGAAAAGCTGCTTCCCCTCCCCGGAGTTACGTCCAAGGTAAGCTCTGTGTGTTTCCAATATTCGAACTGGTCCGCATTCATAAAAAAATCACAACCATATACTTCTCCCAGCCAGATGTCACTGCCCCCAACTTTGAATTCGCCTTTTTCGAAGCACATTGGTGATGAACCGTCGCAGCAGCCGCCACTTTGGTGAAACATCAAGTCTGTCCCGAACCGCTTGCGGAGTGTATCGATGACATCCATAGCAGCTTCGGTAATCAGTACTCTTCGGAGCTTATTTTTTGCAGCCATGGTTTTTTGGTTATAATTATGAAGCTAATCCATTTTTTATGGGTTTTCGGAAAAAATGAGAAGTTTCCTCCATATCAAGGAAACTTCTCAAATCTCACATCTCAAGTCTCACCTCTCCTCAAAAGAAACCAAGTTTTTTCTTATCATAAGAAATCAGCATGTTTTTGGTCTGACGGTAATGGTTGAGCATCATGAGGTGGTTTTCTCTTCCAAAACCGGATTTTTTGTATCCACCAAACGGTGCATGTGCAGGATAGGCATGGTAGCAATTGACCCATACACGGCCAGCCAAGATCGCTCTCGGTACCTGATAAAGTTCATGGGCATCCCTTGACCAAAGTCCCGCACCCAATCCATACATGGTGTCGTTGGCAATGGCAATGGCTTCCTCCGTGGTCTTGAAAGTAGTCACCGAGACCACAGGCCCGAAAATTTCCTCTTGGAAGATTCTCATTTTGTTATGGCCTTTGAAAATGGTAGGTTGGATATAATAACCATTTTCCAATCCTGAATTCAAGAATGCTTTTTCGCCACCACAAAGCACTTCTGCGCCTTCCTGTTTCCCAATATCGAGGTATGATAATATTTTTTCGAACTGGTCATTGGAAGCCTGAGCACCCATCATCGTATCCTCTGCGAGTGGATGTCCCATTTTGATGGCTTTGGTCCTGGCGATTACCTTATCCATAAATACATCATAGATATCCTCATGCACCAAAATCCTGGAAGGGCAGGTACATACTTCGCCTTGATTCAAGGCAAACATCACAGCACCTTCCACTGCTTTGTCAAAGAAATCATCATCTGCATCAGCCACTGATTTCATAAAAATATTTGGGGATTTACCACCCAATTCCATGGTTACAGGCACAAGGTTTTCGGAAGCATATTGCATGATCAACCTCCCTGTAGTGGTTTCTCCTGTGAAGGAAACTTTGGCTACCCTGTTGGAGGAAGCCAGTGGTTTTCCTGCCTCAACACCAAATCCGGTCACCACATTGAGGACTCCCGGAGGAAGTATATCTCCGATCAATTCCATGAGCACCATGATACTGGTAGGGGTTTGTTCTGCGGGCTTGACTATAGTGCAGCATCCGGCGGCCAGCGCCGGAGCAATTTTCCAGGTAGCCATCAGGAGCGGAAAGTTCCATGGAATAATCTGGGCTACGACGCCGAGAGGCTCATGCAAGGCAATGCTGATGGTATTTTCGTCATGTTCGGAAATGGTACTTTCGTCAGCCCTGATTACCGACGCAAAATACCTGAAATGGTCAATTACCAACGGAAGGTCCGCAGCCCTTGATTCCCGCAATGCTTTGCCGTTGTCAATGGTTTCTATTCTTGCCAACATTTCAAGATTGGCTTCAATAACGTCAGCTATTTTATTGAGCAATTTGCTTCTTTCAACAGCAGAGGTTTTGGACCAAGTAGGAAATGCAGCATGCGCGGCATCAAGTGCTTTTTCGATATCTGCTTTATTGCCTCTTGCTGCTTTGGAAAATACCTTTCCGTCTATGGGGGAGGTGTTGTCAAAATACTCTCCCGAAGATGGTGCTACCCATTTGCCACCGATAAAGTGGTCATACTTTTCTTTGATGTGAGGCCGCTCTACAGGCTTCGCCTCGGATAAGGTCAGTGTTGTCATGTTTTAGATTATTTTGGATTTATCCAAATTTCTCAAATTAATTTTAGAAAAAATCCACTTATCCGATCAAGTCATCCACTTAAGTTGACTATTTTAATGGGCTGCTTGAATGGCATTGATAATTTTACCTTATAACATTCAAGCTTGTGACCCCGTTGTTCTACAGGAGGTATCTTTTAAAAACCCTTCTTTCTTTCTAACTTTAGACATACCCAAAACACCAAAATGCAAAACACCTTTATCGCAGGCGTGCCTTGGAGAAAAGAAAGAGACCTGAAAACCCTCGTGGAAAACAGGACCACATACACTTTGGGTGATTGCGAACTCAATATTTTTGAAACCCACCAAGAAGCTAAGGATGTCAGTCTGAGTTTTGGAGATCTGGTCCTGACCACCATGCTCAAAGGGAAAAAAGTCATGCATCTTTTTGAAAAACCGGGGTTTGCCTATTTACCCGGAGAATCTGTTATTGTTCCGCCCAATGAAATCATGAAAATTGATTTTCCTGAGGCGAAATTTGATAACCCTACTCAATGTATCGCCTTGTCGATTTCCAAAGAAATGATCGAAAATACCTTCAATCTCTTGAATGAAAAACTTCCAAAAAAAGAAGTGAACAAAGATTGGGGTTTAGATCTT
>Ga0209591_10007546_pt1 | contig 11942 bp, 15 predicted proteins | sample MAT01_FD_187207 | JGI IMG/M metagenome (GOLD analysis project Ga0209591, IMG submission 187207) | Freshwater microbial communities from Lake Fryxell liftoff mats and glacier meltwater in Antarctica - MAT-01 (SPAdes) (version 2) | ecosystem: Environmental > Aquatic > Freshwater > Ice > Liftoff...
CAAGCGCTCCCGCGTTCCGCCGTCGCCGGTTGGCGCTCCGCTCCTTGCCGCCCGAGCAGATCACCGTCGGCACCACCGGCGCGATCTTCGTTTGCTGGTCGGGGATCGATGTCCTCGACGAAGTCGCGGCTGCGGCGAGGGAACGGCGGATCGACATGCTGCTCATCAGATCCGCATCCGGTGGCGCCTTACGAAACGTCCAGCGAGGCAGCGCGAGGATCGGTAGAGCCGACCAGGTGACGCGCGTGATGGTCGGCGCCGGGATTCCCCGGCCCGCCCCGGCCACTCGCGCGATGTAGTCGCTCTACGCCGAATCAGCCGGCCGGCGCGCCGGTCGCAGCGCCCTTCCGGGTCGCACGGGCAGTGAGCGCCTGTCGGGCCACGGCTTCGAACGGCAATGGCCGATGGCCGGTTACTGCTTCGATCGATCGATCGTGCACGACCACTTCGGTGGTCATCGAATCGACCAGTGCCCGGGTGGTCGCCGTGTCGACGTCGGTGAGCAGCCTCAGCCAGTGCGACGAGAGGCGAGGGGTCAAGAGCGGGATCGGCATGATCAGCAGTCGGCGGTGCATCAGCCGGGCTGCGATCCGCATCATCGACAGGTACGTCATCGGCTCGGGGCCACCGATGTCGAAGTGCCGAGACGTCACGCCGTCGGCGGCGAGGACGCCCACGAGGTACGTCACCGCGTCGTCGAGGCCGATGGGTTGGGTACGGGTGGTGACCCAGCGCGGCGTCACCATGACCGGGAGCCGTTCGACGAGCTGGCACAGGATCTCCCAACTGATCCCGCCGTCGCCGACCACGATCGCGGCCCGCAGCGCGACGGTGGGGGCGAGGTCGATGAGGATCTCCTCGACCTCGCGGCGGCTCCGGAGATGCTCCGACCAGCCGTCGCGTTCCTCGCCGAGACCGCCGAGGTAGATCACCCGTCCGACGCCCGCGGTCGTGGCGGCGGCGGCGAAGACCGTCGCGGCGCGGGCGTCGCGCTCGGCGAAGTCATCCTCTTGCAACGAGTGGACGAGGTAGTACGCCGCGTCGACACCGTCGAGCGCGGGTACGAGCGACTCTGGATCGGTGACGTCGCCGCCCACGGGGGAGCCGGCGCCGCGATACTGCTCGGGCCGACGGGTCAAGGCGATCACGTCGTGGCCGTCGGCGTCGAGCCGCGCGGCCACGTGGCCGCCGACGAACCCGCTGGCCCCGGTGACGAGGACTCTCACTGCTGCCTCAGTTGCGGATCTCGAAGTGCGAGGTGAGTCCCGCGAGGTCGATCAACCGACGGGTCGACCGCGACGGGGCCACGAGCACGAGGGACACACCACTGGCTTCGGCCCGCGCCTTGGCCTGCACCAGGTTCTCGAGTCCGGCGCAGTCGAGGAACGAGACACCGGAGAGATCCACGAGACCGGGCGAGTGCGCGGCACGGATCAGGGTGTCGAGGTGTTCGACGAACTTCGGCGAGGCGGCGAGGTCGACCTCTCCGCTCACGAGGAGCATCGCCTCGCCGTCGCGCTCTCCGTGACGAAAATGAGCCGGCGTTGTATTGGTCATCGCCCCTCCCGAGGTTCATACCGAGCGTATCGTGCGTGGACGAGGGCACGGCGGAGCAGGGCCAGGACCACCCGGGTCGACAGCGCGAGCGCGGCAGCGACCTCGTGCCTGGTGAAGTCGGCGAGGATGAGCACGAACACTTCACGTTCTGCCCGCGACATCTGTGCCAACGCATGGCGTGGCGCCATCGCCACCGTCCCGACACTGGGGCTCGGACCGACGACTGCGGAGTGAGTCTCGAGGCTCCGGCGGTAGGACGCGTCGAGCAGGCGCGACGGGAGCGCGTGCTCGCTGTCTCGGCGAGACTCGGAGGCAAAGGCGTGCGGCGAGAACCAGAGGTCGATGAACACGCCAACGACGACGTCGTCGGCGACAGCCGGATCGCCGCTCACCGAGCAGGCGAGGAGATGGGTCGCCCGGCTGTAGCGCTGGTACACCTCCCAGAGCGCGTTGCTCTGGCTGTCGGCGACGCACGCAAGGAGGGCCTCGTCGGGGAGCGCCGGCCACTGCGCCGGCGCGCCGCCCTCGTCCTGAGTCGCGACCGAACCATGCGTGGCGATTCTCGATTGTGAGGTCGTTCGGGTGGGCTGCTCGTACAAGGGAGACCTCTTCGCTGGGCGGTCCGCGGTCCTTGGGACCGGGCTTCTCGCCAACCGGGGTCTCGAGCAGGCAGATCCGAGAACGGCGATGCATTCGAGGGCCTGGCGGGAGACTAGCGCGCGTGGGCGCCCCGTCGAATCGTTCCGGTGGGCCCGAGTTGAGCCTTACACGGCGACCGATCGAGCGTGGGCGCGTGCGTCCACCCGGACGTGCGCGTCGGACGGGAACGTCATGGCTGCTCCGATCTCGAACCTCAGCCGCACGAGTTGCCGTTCGTGGTCTGATTCGAGGCCGATCACGAGCAGGAACCGGCCGGGCTCGACCTCCAGGAGGTCGGCCGGGAGAAGGTCGGCAGCTCGGATGCGCTCGCTGGGCATGGCGCTTCCAGTACCCCGCTCCGCAGGGTGGCAACCCTGCCTCCTCACGCGCGGGCGCGGGCACCCGACTCGAGGTGGCGCTCGAACCATCGGCGGGTCGCGCCCTGCGCCGTCGCGGTCCGCCCGGCGCCGGTCGCGAGCGTGGCGACAGCCCGGGCGCGACCGGGCGACGCGCCGTCGAGGAGCTCGTTCCAGAAGATCGACCAGCCACCAGCGAGCGCGGGTCCGAGGCCGGGCAACGTCAGGGCTCGGCCGACGCCACTGATGAGCCCGGGGTGAGGGAGCAGCGCCGCCTGGGTTGCGGACGCGATGCGATGGTACGGGAGGTGGGCGGCCGCGAGCCGCGACGTGTAGTGCGCCGCCGCCCGGTCGGGGCCGGCGAGGATGGCCTCCGCAGCGGCCCGCCCGCTGCTCATCGCCTGCGAGATCCCCTCGCCCTGGAGCGGATTGACGAGCCCGGCGGCGTCGCCGACGAGCAGCACCCGGCCCGCGGCCGGAATGGTGCCGACCATCCCCATCTTCAGCCACCCGCCGAGTCGGGCAGCTGGTGGCGAGATCGTCGACGCCGGCGAGGCCACGAGCAAGCCGAGTCGTTCGAGGTCGCGGAGAAAGGCCGGGAGCAGGCGCACCGCCGACGTCGCGGCGGTCCGGTCGGTCAGCGTTCCGATCCCGAGACCGACGTTGGCCCGACCGTCGGGCCCGGGGAACAGCCAGCCGTAGCCGGGCAGCGCCCGCCACCGTCGCGGTTCCCACAGCACGATGTGGGGTACCTCGACCGGGTGGTCGAGGTAGCTGCGGATGGCGAAGCCCCACATCACCCGCGTTCGATCGACCAGTCCGGCAACATCCGCGACCCGACTCGTCGCGCCATCGGCTCCGATCGTCGTGTCGGCACGCAGCTGCAACCCGTTCCCGAGCGCGAAACCGTCGATCCCGTACGCACCGTCGAGGGCATCGACGGCGTGGCCGTCAACCGGCTCGGCGCCGGCCGCGATCGCCGCGTTGCGCAGCGCGTCGTCGAACGCGGCGCGGGGAACCGCGACGGCGTGATCGGGGTAGGTGAGGCCGGCAGCACACGGCAGGCGGACCCGCCGCCCGGTTGGTCCGACGACCACCATGTCGCCGACGGAGAGGCCACCCGGCACCGAGACGTCGAGGTCGTCGAGGATCTGCAGCCCGCGCGGACCGACGAGATCACCGCAGGCCTTGTCGCGAGGAAAGGTCGCCTTGTCGACCAGCGCCACACTCGCGCCGGCGCGGGCGAGGACGAGCGCGGCGATGCTCCCGGCCGGTCCGGCGCCGATGATCAACACATCGAAGCGTTTGTCGCCCACCGGAGCCTCCGAGCTGCAGTCGGCCTACTGTATGTGGCATCACCGGAAGCAGGAGTGCGATGCGCGATACCGCCAACCCCGACCGTGTCGCGCAGGAGCTCTTCGACGAGCTCCCCGCTCGGTACGATCGACTCGCCGAGGTGCTGTCGTTCGGTCAGAACGGTCGGTGGCGTCGTGCGGCGGTCGATCACATCGCTCCCGACGATCCGGGGTTGGTCCTCGACGTGGCGTCGGGCACCGCTGGTGTGGCCATCCAGTTGAGTCGGCGAACCTCGGGGCGCGTCGTCGGTCTCGACCTGACCGAGCCCATGTTGCGGCGCGGCCGCGACAACGTGGCGAGCGCAGGGCTCGGCGAGCGGGTGTCGCTGACCGTCGGGAGCGCTGAAGCCCTTCCTTTCCCCGACGAGGTGTTCGACGGGCTCGTGTTCACCTACCTGCTGCGCTACGTCGGCGATCCGCAGGCCACCCTCACGGAGCTGGCGCGCGTGGTGCGTCCGGGTGCGGCGGTCGCGAACCTCGAGTTCTTCGTTCCTCCCAATCGTTTCTGGCGATTCTGGTGGTGGCTGTTCACGCGCTTCGTCCTCCCGGCGGCGGGCTTCGTGACCGGAGGACGAGAGTGGTTCGAGGTCGGACGATTCCTCGGACCCAGCATCTCGGGCCACTACCGCCGCTACCCGTTGTCGTGGCACGTTGCCGCGTGGAAGCAGGCAGGATTCGACGAGGTCGGTGTGCGGATCATGAGCCTGGGCGGCGGCTTGGTGATGTGGGGGAGGAGAGCCGGTGGCAGCCCCTGATTCGCGACCGGCCTACTACGCCGCCGGTTCCGGGGGGTGGCGAGACTGGTGGACGCTGCTCCATCCGCCCTACACCGCCTGGCACCTCGCGTACGTGGTCATCGGTGCTTCGCTCGCACCACAGGTCGACGCCGGCCGACTGGTGGCGACGTTGCTGGCTTTCTTCTTCGCGGTCGGCGTCGCGGCCCACGCCCTCGACGAGCTGCACGGTCGCCCGCTGCGCACCCAGATACCGAGCAGTGCATTGATCGCGGCCGCGATAGTCGGTCTCGCCGCCGCCTGTGCCCTGGGGGTCGTCGGTGTGGCGGTGGTCGGGTTCGAGCTCGTCCCGTTCATCGTGATCGGACCGCTGCTCGTGGTCGCCTACAACGCCGAGCTGTTCAACGGGGTGGTGCACACCGATACCGGCTTCGCGCTGGCGTGGGGCGCCTTTCCCGTGCTGACCGCCTACGTCGCGCAGACGTCGAGTCTGGGGGTCGCGGCGGTGATCGCCGCGACCGGCGCGTTCGCGCTCTCGCACGCGCAGCGGTCGTTGAGCACGCCGGCGAGGATGCTGCGGCGCCGCGTCCGTCACGTCTCCGGTTCCGTCGTCTTCCTCGACGGGACCACCCGTCCGCTCGACTCGGCGATGCTCCGCGCGCCATTGGAGCGCGCGCTGCGGGCCATGTCGTGGAGCGTGGTCGCGATCGCGGTGGCGCTTGCGGTCGCCCGCTTGGGCTAGTCGCGCGACTCGAGATCGAGTCGGAAGCCGGCCACGGTCGCGTCGACCACACGATCGTGGCCCCAGAGCAGGAGCGGGCGGGCGACCCGGTTCGCGATCTGCATGGTCCGCTGCATCATGCTGACGGTCCATGCTGCGGTGACGAGCGTGCCTTCGTCGTCGTCGGTCAGGACGAGGTGGGCCGTACCCTCGAGGTCGCCGTGGACGGTCGCGTCGATCGACGACGCCTCGACACACTCGTCGAGCACGACCTCGACGCGCATGCGGTAGGGGAGCGGCGGCGAGACCACGCCGCTGAGCACCGTGCCGGGGGTGAGGCCGTCGCCGTCGATCCGGAACTCGCCGAGCCATGCGCACCGGCGCGCCAGGGCGTCGGTCCTTGCGATCGACGCCCATACGGCGTGAGGCGGAGCGGCGATGAGGAAGTCTCGGCAGAACTCGATGCTCGGCGACGAGTCGGGCGAGTCGTCGCCTCGGCGCGCCGGCGTACGCATCGCCTCCCGAGGGTCAGGCTTCGAGGAGCTCATCGGGCGAAACCCACTCGGGCATCGAGTCCCGGTGCCAGAGGCCAAATACGACGCCGAACCAACGAATCACCATGCATGGCCACTACCCGTTCTCGGAGATTCCAAACGACCACTACCAAAGGACCACTCGGAGAGCGAGTGGAAGAGGATCGCCGCGTCTTCCCGACCCATGCGGAAGTAAACCTCGGATTCGGGTGTGGGGCCGATCGGAATCGGATATCACCCCAGAGACAAGACCGACTTGTCTACAGAAGCAGCGAAGTGACCTTGGAGGCTCGACGTGAGCATTGATGGCAAAGCACTTGAGGGCTTGTTGGAGGAATCGCAAGATCTCCAATCCGACGCGATGCGTCAGGCCACCGCAAGCATTCCCGACCTGCGTGATGTGGCAGCAGACCGCCGGGGGGCCGAAGTAGACCCCGCAGCCGTCGATCGCCTCAACACCGGGAGGCTCAGTCTTCTCGAACGCCTCGGCTTCGGTGAGGGCTCCTCCACCGCCAAGCGCGGCCTGTTCGCCGGCGGAATCGGTGCGGCAGTGGCGGCCTTGCTCGCAACGCCCGCCTCGGCCGAGAGCGACATCGACACCCAAATCCTCCAGACGGCTTCGTCGTTGGAGATCCTGGCGATTGCGACCTACGAGGCTGCGCTGACGTTGCCGTTCATCAAGGACGGCAACCCGGTCATCGTGACCTTCGCCGAGACGACGAGGGATCAGCACGACGCCCACAACAAGGCGTTCCAGGCCCAGACGAAGGCGCTCGACGGCACGGTGCAGGACCAGCCGAATCCGAAGTACGCCCCGGTCGTCGAAGAGGCCAAGCCCACCCTGGTAGCTCCGATCGACGTGGTGAAGCTCGCCGCGACCCTCGAGACCGTCGCGACCCAGACCTACCTGTCGGATCTCGCCATGTTCACCGACGCGAAGTCGAAGGAGATCATGGCCAGCGTGATGGGGGTCGAATCCCAGCACCTCGCGACGTTGCGGGCCGTTGGTGCCCTCCTCGAAGCGGGAGCCGACAACCTCATCGCGATCCCGGTCGACGCAGCTGCGCTTCCGGCAGTGGCCGGCAGCGTGGCGTTCCCAGAAGCATTCGAACCCGTCACGATGGCGAGTCCGCCCCAGGAAGGTGCAGTCAAATGAACGACGACATCCAGCACGACGACGTCCGACGCAGTGAGCCGTCCCGAGTTCCGGGCTCGTTCTCGAGGCGTGGCTTCCTGATCGGTACCGGGGTGGCCGGCGCAGCGGTCTTCGTGGCCGCCTGCTCGTCGGACGACGACTCGTCGACCTCGACGAGCGACTCGACCTCGACGACGAAGGCGGCTGCAGGAGGCAACGACGATCTCGCGACGGCAGCGTTCGCCGCGAGTCTCGAGGTGCTCGCGGTCGGTACCTACAAGGCGGCGCTCGATGCCGCCACGGCGAACAAGCTCGGTGCGGTTCCCCCGGCCGGTGCGACCTACGTGCAGACCGCGTTGGACCAGCACCAACAGCAGCTCGACGCGTGGAACGACGTCGTCACGGGTGCAGGTCAGCCCGCGGTGACCGAGCCCCCCCCGGACCTGAAGGCCACGGTCGACACCGAGTTCGCCAAGGTGACCGATTTCGGGGGTGCCGCCAAGCTGGCGCTCATGCTCGAGCAGATCGCAGCCGCGACGTACCTGAAGGCGATCTCGACCTTGCAGGGCGACGACGCCATCCAGCTCGCCGGGTCGATCAACATCATCGACATGCAGCACCAGTCGATCCTGTACTACGTGCTCGGCCAGTACCCGGTCCCCGACACGTTCGCCAAGACCGACATGGCGGCCAGCCCCAGCTGACCCCGTTTCGTTCCGATTCGATGCCCCGCCTGCAGCTCCAGCGCTTGGCGGGGCATCGACGCGTCCGGATCCCTCGTCAGCCCTTTCGGAGTGGGTCGCCGAGGACCTCCTGCGTTGCGAGTCGACGGGTGGCGATCGCCTCGGCGACCTCAGCCAGGCGGAGCTGGTGGTTGCGGGAGTAGAGACGGAGGGCCGAGAACGCCGCGTCCATGTCGAGGTCAGCGCTGGCGGCGAGGATCCCCTTGGCCTGCTCGATGAGCACCCGGCTGTCTCGGCGGTCGGGCCTTCGCTTGCCGGCCCGGTCGATGAGGAGGGTAGCCCGGCCCTCCTGACCGTTCGTTCGCCCGGCGGCGGTTGGCGCGATCAGTCGGCCCGCAGGGTGTCGAGGAACGAGACGATCGCGTCGTTGAACAGGTCGTTGCGGTCACCTGCGACCATGTGGCCGGCACCGGCGACGTCGACGAGCTGCGCATGGGGGACGAGCTCGAGCAACTCCTGCGCGCCTTCCGCGCTCAACAGATCGCTGATGCGGCCCCGCACGAGCAGCGTCGGAAGGGTGATGTTCCGGGCCGCGTCGGCGAGGCGGTCGCCGTCGACGAGAGACGAACGGGTCTCGTCGGGCGAGCCGAAGCGTCCGCTCACGAACCGGGGGTCCCAGTGCCACGCCCATCGACCGTCGGCCCGTTGGCGCATGTTCTTCTTCAGGCCGGACAGATCCTTGGGCCGGGGTCGGTGCGGGTTGTACGCCTGGATCGCGTCGGCGACCTCCTCGAGGCTGGCGAATCCGTCGAGGTGACCGGTCATGAACTCGCCGATACGGGCGACGCCGGCCGCTTCGATCCGAGGTGCGACGTCGACGAGCACGAGGGCCCGTGCGACCGGTGGCGGTGGCGTCTCGGCGATCGCGGCAAGCGACGCGATCCCTCCGAGCGACGCACCGATGAGCACCGGCGGCTCGGGCAGCGACCGCGAGACGCTCACGACGTCGCGCGCGAACGCGTCGAGGGTGTAGTCGCCGTCGGGAGCCCACGCGCTGTCGCCGTGGCCGCGCAGGTCGACGCTGTAGGCGCGCCAGTGTGCGGCGAGGTGCGAGAGCGTGGTTCCCCACGCATGGCGAGTCTGGCCGCCACCGTGGAGGAGCACGACCGGAGGTGATCCGGGATCTCCGGTGACGTCGGCCGCGAGCACCAAGCCGTCGGCACCGGGAAGGGTGATGGTCTCCATGGGCGCAGCACGGTAGAGGATCGACGGCACGCTGGTGCGCAAGGCCGGGGTGATGGGCGTCGTCGTGCTCGGCGGAGTCGTCCGAAACGGAGACTCCATCGAGGCCGCGCTGCCGCCCGGCGCTCACGAGCCGCTTCGCCCGGTGTAGTGCAGGGTCAGGCCGACACCGCGATTCCCAACGAGTCGGCGCCCTCGAACTTCGGTGCCCCCTGTTCGTAGAAGACGTCGAGCTCGGTGATGGTGAAGCCGGCCGACGTCAACAGCTCGACGATGGGTCGGGTGAGGTGGCAGCCGCCGAGCAGGCGCTTCTGGAGCGGCTCGACCCGATGCTGCCAGCGTCGTACGGCTTCGTCGGGAGCCAATCCGTGCTCGACGAAGTGCAGTGTTCCTCCGGGCTTGAGCACACGGCGAATCTCGGCGAGCGCCGCCTCGACGTCGGGGATGGTGCACAGCGTCCAGGTCGAGAGGGCCGTGTCGAAGCGGTCGTCGGCGAACGGCAACGACTGGCCGTCGAGTCCTGATCGCTCCACCGGGATGCCCGATGCGGCAAGGCGTTTCGCGGCCAGCTTCCAGCCGAGATCGGCGGGCTCGACCGCGACGACCCGACTGACCGTCGCGGGGTAGTACGGGACGTTGTGACCCGAGCCGAAGCCGAGCTCGACGACTTCTCCCGAGAGCCCGTTGCACACTCGTTGTCGCAACGGCGTGGCGACCTTCGCGCCGCACGCGACGTCGATGATCCGAGGTAGGACCTGCTCACCGTAGAAGCCCATGGATTCCTCCCCGCTCGCGCATACCTTACGACTGCAACGTTCGACCGGTTGCGGTGACTGCACGGCGCACGCAACCCGCCAGGGGGGAGCAGGCATGCAGGCAGTGAAGGTGGCGACCTGGAGCGAGGCGGCCGCCCGGTGCCGCCACCGGGGTGCGCTCCTCGCCGACGGGTCGGTCACGCCATGATCGAGTTCCACAAGGTCGCCGAGCTCGACGATCTCGAAGACGGACGCGTCCGCACCGTCGTTGTCGGCACCCGAACGTTCGCGCTCACGCGCGTCGGCGATCGCTACGGCGTGCTGAGCAACCACGGCGCAATTGCCGCCGCGGTCGCGCACGACGGCCCCGCGCTCGTCGAGGTGATCACGGACCTGGAGTCGGTCCAGGACCGCAGCAACTTCCAGAAGGCCGGCTGTAACGTGCCGACTCCGCCGGAGACCAACCGGCTCGGGGGATTCGACGGAGCACGGCGGCCGGACATGCACTGCAACCAGTTCGTGGAGATCGTGACCGACTACCTCGACGGTGCTCTGGCGCCCGTCGAGATGGCCGGCATCGACGCGCACGTCGGCGCGTGTACCGGGTGTGTACGTGTGCTCGATCAGTTCCGTGAGACGATCCGCCAGTCCGGGCGTATCCGAGAGCGGGATGTCGAGCGGATGGACCCGGCGGTGCGGGATGCACTGACGGACGCGTTCACCCACCACCTCGGACCGGGAGCCTGACCATGGTCGACATCGCGGCGATCGATCCCCTGCGGGAGGCGCGTGATCGCGTCGAGGGGCGCTACGACGTGCGGGTGCTCGAACCGTCGCCGCCGGCCGACGCGACGTCACCGTGGTTCGCCGACGATCCGGTGGCCGTCGACGGCGTCGCCGCCGATACCACGATGGTGACGCCGTTCCCGTCGGTCGGGATCACGTGGGACGAGCTCGCCCGCAACGAACCGGAGCTCGCGACCTGGTGCGCCGATCGCTGGCTCGGCGCCTGGCGCCGCCTCGCCGCGGTGACCGACCCGGCGGCGTTCGCGGCCACGCGCACGAGCTGGCACGCGCTCGCGGAGCACGTCGTCACGCCGGCGAGGCACCGCGCCAACGGCAAGATCGGCCTGCGCTACACCCGGGCCGGATTCGGCACGCCGTTCTTCGGCGCCGACGAGCAGGTGCGCGTCGCGGGTGAGGTCCTCGTGGTCGTCAGCGGCGAGAGCGCCACCATCCATCCGATCACGACGCTCGGCGACGCGGCCGAAGCCGTCGGGATCGAGGCCGGCGCGCCGATCGACCTCTTCACCCCGACGACGCCGCTCGACGTCGACGCGCCCCTCACAGTCGATCCGACGGCGGCGCGGTTGCTCGGCGACTGGTTCGGGTTCGGGTGCTCGGTGCTCGAGGTCTTGCGAGCGGGCGCCCGACCCGACGACGCTCCCACCCGGGTGCAGCTGTGGCCCGAGCACTTCGACCTGTCGATCGACATGGGTTCGGAGGCGAACGGTGCCCGCGGGACCTACGGCGCCTCGCCGGGTGACGCCGCCCATCCCGAGCCCTACCTGTACGTGACGCACTGGGCAGACAAGCCCGACCACCCGATCTGGAACGACACCGCTTTCCCGGGTGCGAGCCTGCCGCTGTCGGCGTTGGCCGACACCGATCGGGCCCGCGCCCTGGCGTTGGCCTTCTTCGCCCGGGTCCAGGCCGTCCTACGCGACCAGGCGACCTGAATCGAGCCGACTGAACCGAGCCGGCTGCTCAGAGCCGGGCTGATCAGAGGTCGGGCTGATCAGAGGTCGGCGGCCTCGAGGAGCCGGAGCCAGACCTCGCTCACCGTCGGGAACGACGGGACCGCATGCCACAACGTGGTGAGCGGCACCTCGCCCGCGATCGCGATCGTCGCCGCGTGCAGCATCTCGCCGACGGCGTGCCCGGTGAAGGTCGCACCGATAATCACACCCCGTGCTTCGTCGATCACCAGCTGGCTCGTGCCGGTCATGTGCTCACCCGAGACGGATGCGCCCGCGACGTCGCCCGTACCGAACGACACGACGCGGACGTCGAACCCGCCGTCTCGCGCCCGTTGTTCGGTGAGGCCGACCGCAGCGATCTGCGGGTCGGTGAAGGTGACGCGAGGGACCGCCCGATGGTCGGCCCACGCCTCGGCGTCGCGACCCAGGATGACGTCGGCCGCGATCCGGGCCTGGTACTTGCCCATGTGGG
>Ga0209591_10007547_pt1 | contig 11941 bp, 6 predicted proteins | sample MAT01_FD_187207 | JGI IMG/M metagenome (GOLD analysis project Ga0209591, IMG submission 187207) | Freshwater microbial communities from Lake Fryxell liftoff mats and glacier meltwater in Antarctica - MAT-01 (SPAdes) (version 2) | ecosystem: Environmental > Aquatic > Freshwater > Ice > Liftoff...
TTAAGTTTACACTTATGGTTGGAAGATAAACAGCAAGCCTATGAACAGGATTTTAACGCCACCGTGCTGAACTTATTTGACAAGGTGCTCTTTCCCCGCCATCCCACCGGTCGAGCACCAATGCTAGCCAGCAAAGCGCTCGATATGACGCGCGACGCCACTAAGCCCTTTGACGGTGAGGCGCAGATCGAGAAGACCCTGACAAGCGATCCGCTCAAGCTTTATTTGGACGTGGAGAAAGAGTTTGACGCCATCCGCGATAAAGCCCAAGATTTGCTTTGGCCGGAAAATTTGCAAGAGGCGCGTTGGAGCGACGTGATTGATCGCATGGCGGAGCAAGCTGGTATGTACTGGTTGCCACCCAAGGGACTGGAAACGCTGAAAACGCTGGCCTGCAATCGGGGGCTGTGGGAAGATCTGGGCAATGGCTATGTGACCAAACAGCCGCAAAAGAAAAAAACGTCGGTGCAAGCCGTGGCCGACTATGCGCCGAACGATGAAGGCGCGGTCGCCCTGCGCATCAACGCGCAAAACGCCGGCCCGGCGCCCCGCATCTATTACGCCGAGGATGGCCTTGTTTCCACCGCCAGCCCCCAACTGAAGGAACAGGTGTTGACGACGAAGGCGCTACGCGTGAATTTCCTGGTGGTGGACCCGTCCGGGCAATATGAGACTGGCGACCCATTCACCTGGTCGAACAAACTTGTGTTGCGCAACAAGCTCACCGATAAAAATGGTCAGCGCAGCATCGAACTCTTTGTCGCCCCGCGCGGCGCCATTCGCTATTCGCTCGATGGCAGCGAACCGCGCGCGGGCACGCCCTACACCCAGCCGATTGTGATTGGGGAAGGCGAGGTGCTTTTGCGCGCCTTGGCCGAGGCGGATGGCCTGGAAACCAAGGCCGAGTTCCGCTTCCCGGCCAAGGGCAAGCAGGGCGTTCAGCTTAACGAGACGCAGCCCAGTTATCTGGTCTCACGCACGGGCCGCAAGCTAGATTCACGCGCCAAAACGTTCGAAGGCTTAAAACAGGCAGCCGATTTGTCGGCAAGCTTTGAAAGCATCGTCCTGACGGTGGGTCAAGGCAGCCAAATGATTGGCCTCAATGTCGGCGAAATCCAGGTCGATGCCGCCTTTCTCGATGCGATCCTCAAAATAGTCTTGGAGAAGTTTACGCCGACCACGCCATTGACCATGACCTTCCGCAAGGCGCATTTTGCTTCCGGCCATGACCTCAAGACCTTTGCCGAGCGGCTGGACATCGAGTTGCAAAGCGGGGATGTGGAGCAATGATCCACCCCACCCTAACCCTCACTGCCACTAAGTTAAGGATGCGTAGGTGCGGTTTTAAACCGCACAAGTTAGGGTTACCGGAGAACGTGCGGTTTAAAACCGCACCTACACTGCTCATCATTTCGCTTAACCTAAGGGCAGTGTCCCTAACTCTTCCCTTGGGGAGGGGATTGGCATGGCTCCGCTCTCAGGGCAAGGTAGGCTGGGCGGGGGTTGCGTGACCAAAACGGTTGATTTTGGCGCGCCGGATCAATTTGGGGCGCACCTTTTTCGCGTGGAAATTCCGGCCGCCAAACAGGCATCGGTCTCGATTGTCGAGGACTTTGGCTATCGCGGGCTGGAAGGCGGCATCCCGCGCGAGGAGGAACGGGTCGTCCTGGCGCGCTTCGTTTGGTCGGCGCTGGCCCCGATTGCCCGCAATGAGTTTAACAGCCGGCTCAAGGCAGCCAAGACCGCCACCGGGCGCTGGCACACGGGCACAAATCTGGTCGACCGTTTGCTGGGCAAGGAATTGTGCGTGCTGGCTTGGGCAGCGGAGACCGCCAACGCGGAGCAACTGCCGGTGATTGCGAGCAAATGGGCGGCGCTGCGTCCAGAGGAGCGTTGGTGGCTCTTTGCCATGACCGTGGCCGAGGCCGGTCTGCCCGAAGATACCCAACGCGGCTGGCGGCGCGCCGTGTTTTTTGCGCTTTCGGATGGCGAGAAGCCAGCCACTGAACGGAAACGCCGACGCCCCGTGGAAGATGCGGTCACGTTGCCACTTTTTCAGGAGAATGTATGAGTAAGTCTGTCATCCCTTTTTCGCTCAAAGATGCCCCCGCCCTGATTGAACGGCTGCTGCCGGTGCAGAAGCTCTCTGCCGAGGCGTACAAGGAGCAGATGGCTGGAATTGGGAAGACCTTAACCGCGCTCGGCAGCTATTGGAAAGGGCGCAAACCCCTCATCCTGAATAAAGCTTGTATTCTGGGTTGTCTCCTGCCGGTGACGAATGATCTTACGCGCGATCTTGAGATTTTTGAGATGCTGATGGGGATGAACATGGCGGCATTGGAAGCCCGCCTGGAAGAAAAGAACTCGAAAGAAGGCCGCTTCCTCCTGGCGCAGCATCGTTCGGTTGGTCACAGCGCTTCGTATCGGACTTGGGTTGAGCAATCCGCGCGGCCAGAGGAATGCGGTGATGCGCTCTTTGACCCTGTTTGGGATGACATTAATGCTCATCTGAGTACGCACGCCCATTCATTCCCGGAATTAGTCGAACAACTGGGGATCATGCGTTTCGGTCATCGCCCGCGCGTCGCTGACACTTTCTGCGGATCGGGCCAGATTCCGTTTGAAGCCGCCCGGCTTGGCTGTGATGTCTATGCAGCCGACCTTAACCCCATTGCCTGTATGCTTACCTGGGGCGCGCTTAAGATCGTAGGCGCATCTTCCGACTCGCGAGGAGAGTTGGTTAAGATGCAGAAGAAAATGGTCAAACAAGTTGAAGCGGAAATCGATAAACTGGGCATCGAAGAAGATGGACAGGGTTGGCGCGGGAAAATTTATCTCTACTGTGTTGAGGTTAAGTGTCCTCAAACGGGCTGGCTTGTACCCCTGCTTCCGCATCGAGTGGTGAACCAAGTACGCGAAGTAATTGTGGAGCTAGAGCCTGATTCGGTGCATAAGCGCTATGACATTTGGGTTCGCTCCGGTGTAACTGAGTCTGAAATGAAGGCTGCACGAGATGGCGGCACGGTGCGCACGGATGGGCGTGGACAAGATCCATATCTGATTCACACAGTTAATGGGGTTGAATACCGCACCAAGCTTTCCACGTTAAGAGGGGATTACCGAACGGCGGATGGCTCTTATGCAAACAAATTGAGACTCTGGGAGAAAAGCGATTTCAGACTACGTCCAGACGACATTTTTCAGGAGCGTCTCTACGCCATTCAGTGGATGCGTCCCAAGCCCAATGGCCGCGGTGAAATTTATGAAATTCGGGCTGTGACGGAAGATGATATTAAACGCGAAAGGATCGTCAACGAATTCGTTAGTCGATATTTAACTGATTGGCAGGAGAAGGGTTGGCTTCCCGATACTCGAATCGAGCCGGGTGAAAAAACTGACGAACCCATTCGCACTCGCGGTTGGACTTACTGGCACCACTTATTCAACGCTCGCCAATTGCTTATATCGGGTTTGATCAATCGATTCTCAGATGCCGCACTTAAATTGGGGTTCGGTCGAATGTTGAACTGCAACTCCCGACTGAGTCGCTTTACTAACGGTGGAAGTGGGGCTGGAATGGTTACTGGTGTATTCGACAATCAAGCTTTAAATCCACTTCTCAACTATGGCTGTCGGGGATCTCAATATGCCCTTGATTTAACAGAGGTGGATTTCAAAGAATTTCCAATTGATTCTAAAATCGCTTTACAAGTTAGCTGCTATGCAGCCTCAGACATCGGCGTAGAAAGTGACATCTTCATCACCGACCCGCCCTACGGCGACGCGGTCAAGTATGAAGAAATTCTTGAATTCTTTATTGCCTGGCTACGTAAAAATCCACCACCAGAATTCGCCGATTGGGTATGGGACAGCCGTCGTTCACTCGCTATCAAGGGCGAAGGCGAAGACTTCCGGCGCGGCATGGTGGCTGCCTACAAACGCATGACCGAGTGTATGCCCGACAACGGCATCCAGGTCATCATGTTCACCCACCAGTCGGGCAGCATTTGGGCCGACATGGCCAACATTGTCTGGGCCGCCGGTTTACAGGTGACGGCGGCCTGGTATGTCGCCACCGAAACCGAAAGCGCGTTGCGCCAAGGCAACAACGTCAAAGGCACCGTGCTGCTCGTGTTACGCAAGCGCCGCGGCATGTACAAAACCACGCGCGACGAACTGGCCTGGGAAATTCAGGACGAGGTCGAGGCGCAGGTGCAGACGCTGACTGGGCTGAACCAAGCGGCCAAAGGGCTTTATCGCGACGAAAATGTCTTTGAAGACGCCGATATCCAGATGGCCGGTTACGCCGCGGCCTTGCGTGTGCTCACCCGTTACGCCATCATCGACGGGCGCGCCATGACCAGCGAAGCGATCCGCCCGCGCGTCAAAGGCGAAACGACCTTTGTCGATGGCCTGATCGAGTTTGCCGTCGCCACCGCCAACCAATGTCTCGTGCCGCAGGGCATCCCCAAAACGCACTGGGACCGGCTCAGTGCCGCCGAGCGCTTTTATCTCAAACTGATCGATTTAGAGGCCAAAGGGCTGAAGACGCTCGACAACTACCAGAACTTTGCCAAGGCGTTCAAAGTGCGCGATTTTCATCTGCTCATGGCCAGCCAAAAAGCCAACGCCGCCCGCCTCAAAAGCGCGCTGGAGTTTGGCAAAAGTGAGATGAATGACACTTCCGAACTACACGGGTCCCCCTTGCGCGCCGTGCTCTACGCATTGATGGAATTGGTCAAAAACATCGATGGCCACGAAGTGCTCGCCCATTTGATGCTCAATGTGCCCAATTATTACGGCGATTTGACCCAGCGCGAGTTGGTGATCGAGTTGGCGGCCTACCTTGCCAAAAATCTCGAAACATTGCGTCCCGAGGAAGCCAGCGCCGCCCGTGTCTTGCGCGATCTAGTGCGCAATCAGCGCTTGGGGTGAAGGACATGACCGTGCTTTGTATTGAAATACTTTAAATTAGTACACCCGCCAAGCCTCTACTCTTCAGCGCATGCTCAAATGTGGCGGGTTTTTCTTTTCTTTTATGCCTAAATTTACAGAAAATTTGACGGATAATACTAGATATAGTACTATATCTGTAATGCAATAAGCATGAATACCTAGGCAAGATAATGAGCAAACGTGAAAAGCTGTTACAACGCTTTCGTAATAACCCTAAGACAGTTCGTTTTGATGAGATCGACATTCTCTTACGTCAGCTTGGGTTTGAGAAACGGCAATCCGGTAGCCATGCTACGTATACGTTTAAACAGCATCTGATCACGGTCCCTTTTCGAAAGCCCTACATCTTGCCTATTTATGTAAAGGGTATCTTGGAAATACTTGACGCGCTTGCGGCGCCCCTAGCGGATGAATAATCAGCTAAGAAAAAAGGACGGCAAACATGGCAACAAAAACGGTTGAGGAATATTTGCAACTGCCTTATACAATTGAAGTTGTACGGGATGCAACAGATGAATATAGTGGGTGGTTTGCGCGCGTGGTCGAACTGCCGGGCTGTATGACCCAAGCCGATACCTTTGATGAACTCGACGAGATGGTGCAAGACGCTATGCGCGCCTGGATTGAAACCGCACAGGGGAAAGGATTATCCATTCCTGAACCGAGACCAGGCGAGCCATATAGCGGTAAATTTGTGATTCGCCTGCCACGTTCACTGCATAGAGAGTTGGCCGAAACAGCCGCGCGCGATGGCGTCAGCTTGAACACTTTTGTTAATGTCGCATTGGCGCGGGTTGTCGGTGTCCCTGGCTAAAGGTCCATAGATGAATTATTCTTTATGATCAATCGTTTCTCCTCGCGCCGCCAACGGCTCGACCATGCCTTCCTGGGCGCAAAATTACAGGGCGCAAAGTCTTACAAGCGCATCGCCGGTTACTTTCGCAGTTCGATCTTTGAGCTGGTGGGCGAAGAGATCGCGGCGATCCCCTGCGTGCGTATCGTCTGCAACAGCGAACTCGATGCGGCCGATGTAATGATCTCCCAGCATGTGCGCGAAACCGCTTTGAAAGAACGTTGGAACGTAGCGCTGCCTGAAGTCGAAGCGCTGCTCCACAAAGATCGCTATCGCCAGTTGCACGCGTTGCTGACCAGCGGTCGCGTCGAGATTCGTGTTGTGCCTAAAGACCGTGTCTTTCTGCACGGCAAGGCCGGTGTTATCGAAAGCGCCGATGGGGCCAAAACTTGCTTTCTCGGCTCGATCAACGAGACCAAGCGCGCCTTTGCGCAGAACTACGAAATTTTGTGGGAAGATCAGTCGCCCGAAGGCGTGGCCTGGGTAGAAGAAGAGTTCGAGGCGCTCTGGCAAGCTGGTTATCCGCTACCCGATGCGATTATTGAAGAAATTGCGCGCATTGCCAAACGGGTTGAAATTCGTTTTGAAGAGGTAATCCCTGCCGACTTGGCCGCCGCGGCCCTGGTCGAGAGTCCAATCTATCGCGGCGGCGAGCAACTCCAATCTTGGCAGCGCGCTTTTGTCACGCTCTTCCTTCAACATCGCGCAACTTATGGTTGTGCTCGCCTCCTGCTCGCCGATGAAGTGGGCGTTGGCAAAACGCTTTCCCTCGCCGCCAGCGCGATGGTCTCTGCTCTGTTGGACGATGGGCCGGTGTTGATTCTTTGTCCGGCGACGCTCACCGTGCAGTGGCAAGTGGAGTTGAAAGACAAGCTGGGCATCCCGAGTGCGGTCTGGGTTTCCAACAAGAAAGTCTGGATCGATCCTAATGGCCACACCATTAAGACACGCGGCGCCGAAGACATCACGCGTTGCCCTTTTCGCATCGCCATCGTCTCTACTGGCCTCATCGTCCACGACGCCGACGAGCGCCGTTTTCTGCTCGAACGCAAATTTGGCACCGTAGTCCTCGATGAAGCGCACAAAGCGCGGCGGCGCGGCGGTCTGGGCGAGAAAAAGGATGAGCCGAATAATCTACTCGACTTTATGCTCCGCATCGGGCCGCGCACGAAGAATCTCTTGCTCGGCACCGCAACACCGATTCAAACTGCCGTTGCCGAGCTTTGGGACCTGATGCAGATCCTCAATGCCGGCGCCGATTTTGTGCTGGGCAAGGCCCCCTTCAGCTTGTGGACCGATTGGGAACGTGCGTTGCCGGTGGTCAAAGGGGAAGAAATGCCCGCTGACGAGCGGATCGCCTGGGAGTGGTTGCGCAACCCACTGCCGCCCGGCGACCAGGAACCGCTGATCGCCAATTTGCGCCTTCAACTGGGCATTGCCGAGAATCTCTTTTTTACTGCCAAGGGTTTTGGTGCACTCGGCTACTTTGATCAGCTAGCGGTACAGCAAACGCTGGAGCCAGGCTTTTATCAGCAGCACAACCCGATCGTCCGCCACACCATTCTGCGCCGCCGGCAAACGCTGGAAGCGGCGGGATTGTTAGAACGGGTCGGCGTCGAGGTTCACCCCAATCCGCACGCACCCACACCTGCCTATCGCGGCGTCAACTTTGATGGCCTTGGCTTGCTAACCAATCACCCGTTTGATCTAGCCTATCAAGCCGCCGAGGATTTCACACTCGCGCTGCAAAAACGTACCAAAGCCGCCGGCTTTATGAAAACTTTGCTACTCCAGCGCATCTGCTCCAGTTTTGCCTCTGGCCGCAGCACTGCCGCTAAGATGTTGAAGCGTGAACTACTGGATGATGAAGATGATGCGCCTCGGCTGCTGGAGCCACTCAGTTCGCTGACACCGATTGAAACCAGCCACTTGCGCACCATCTTCGAGGAGCTATCGCGTCCTGAAGCCCATGATCCAAAGTTGGCTGCTGTGCGCTACTTTCTTACCGAACATCGTACCGAGGGGAAGACTTGGCTGGAGCATGGCTGTATCATTTTTAGTCAATATTACGACACCGCCTTCTGGATTGCCGCGGAATTAGCGAAGACGCTGACCGATGAACCGGTGGCAGTCTATGCCGGTACAGGTAAAAGTGGCATCTTTCGCGCAGAGGCTTTCGCCTCGGTCGACCGCGAGGAGATCAAAAAGGCCGTCAAGCAGCGCACCATTCGCCTTGTCGTGGCCACCGATGCCGCCTGTGAAGGGCTTAATCTGCAAACGCTGGGGACACTGATCAACGTAGACTTGCCCTGGAATCCGTCGCGGCTCGAGCAACGCTTGGGGCGCATTAAGCGCTTCGGCCAGGCCCGCCGCACGGTAGATATGCTCAACTTGGTCTATCACGAAACTCAGGATGAGAAGATTTATAGTGTGCTCTCGCAGCGCTTAAAAGACAAATACGACATCTTTGGCGGTTTACCTGATACGATTGAAAGCGACTGGATCGAGAGCGTAGAAAAGCTCGAAGCAATGATGGATGAATATATTCATCTGCGTAAGCAAGCCCGCGATGTTTTCGAACTTCGCTATAAAACAACGATTGACCCCGACCAAAATCGCTGGGAGCTCTGCTCACGCGTCCTCGCGCGGCGCGATGTCGTCGCGCGGTTGTCGGCGCCGTGGTAGAGCAGGGTACCAATAAAGTATTCGATGATGAAGCAGATAAATGAAGCGTCCAGACCCTGAGGTCTGGACGCTTCATTTATCTATGTTACACGGCTGAGACGAATTTGATTATATTAGACTAATTCATCTACCATTGTCATCAGTGAAGTTTACGGTGGTGGTGGCAACAGTGGCGCTCCCTATCTAAGCGACTTTGTCGAACTCTTCAACCGCGACATGACGACTGTGTCGTTGAACGGTTGCTCCATTCAGTACGCATGCGCAACGGCACCGGAAATTTTAGCAGGAACCCCGTTGCCAAAGGTAGGGGAATAATCCGCTTGACAGTGGCTGACACTCAGGCTGGGCGCATAAAATATACGCTGATCGGGGGATGCAGCGCATAGATCGGAGTTTCTATTTATTCAGCATGGGCCACAATACAGAGGCTGACATTAGTACACATGCTATAAAAAACGGCGTTTATCACTGCAATCCAGATGCAACTTCTGGTAGGGGATGAGCAAAGATGGTAAACAAACGGACGTGAAGGGGAAATTTTAGGGGAATGGCAGGGAAAAATATAACCCTTTCATCTGTGTTCCCCCGATAACGGCAAAGCCGCACACAGACAAAAGGGTTATATCTATAGTATACCACATTTTTTAGCTTTGTCAACTACCGAAAACCTCCGTAAATCCTATGATCTAAAAGTCATATAGGTTGTCAGAATGAGTTGTGCCGGTTGAATCTGCCCGCGTGATGCCAATCTGACCAAAGCTATAGCTCACGAATCTCCACGGGGTCGAGCGCCTGCTTCTTATTCCAGGCATTAATATACTCCAGCGACTGGTGGCGGAAGTAGGTGTTGTAGAGTTCGGCATAATGGCCGCCGCGGGCCATCAAGGCATCGTGGTTGCCCTCTTCGATGATCTCACCCTGGCGCAACACAATAATCCGGTCGGCCTGTTTAATTGTCGAGAGGCGATGGGCGATGACGATGGCGGTGCGCTCGGCCAACACTACGTCCAGACTTTCTTGAATCTGCGTCTCTGTCAGCGGATCGACACTGGCGGTCGCTTCATCCAGGATCAAGATCGACGGGTTCTGTAACAAGATGCGGGCCAGGGCGACCAGTTGGCGCTGACCCATCGACAGGGCGCGGCCTTCTTCGCCGACCTCAGTCTCCAGCCCATTGGGCAGCGCATCCAGCCAATCCCCACCACCAATCTGGCGGGCGACGGCCAAGACCTCGGCGTCCCCGGCTGCGGGACAGGCATAACGAATGTTGCTCGCCACCGTCCCAGAAAAGAGGAAGGGTGTCTGCGGCACGATACCTAGATGGCGGCGATAACCGCCCAGGTCAAAGGTGCGAATGTCTTTGCCATCGATCAGCAATTGACCGCCATTAAACTCGTAAAAGCGCGCCACCAACTTGCCCAGGCTGGATTTGCCTGCACCCGTATGGCCCACCAGCGCTACGGTTTCGCCGGCCGCAATGGTCAGGTTGAAATCGGTGAGTACGGTCTCTTGTTTGTTATAGTGGAAATCGACATGACGAAACTCGATTTTCCCTTGCACCGTCGCGACAGGATCTTGGCCGGTCTGGATGACACGCGGTTCGGCGTCGACCAGGGCAAAGACGCGCTCGCTGGCCGACAACCCCAGTTGGAACTGGCTCCAAAAGGAAGCGATACTGGTGAGCGGGAACCAAAAAATATTGACCGCCTGTACAAACAAATACCATTCACCCGGCGAGATGCGGCTGCTTAATACATTCGTGCCGCCAAAGTAGACGACGAGTACGGTGCCGATACCGGCAATCGCCACCAGGGCCGGGAAGATACTACTAAAGATCATGCCCTGACGCAGCCGTACGCCGTACAAGCGATTGTTCATCTGTTTGAACTGGGTGTAGATCGTCTGCTCCTGGCGGAAGTTTTTGGCCACAGCAATGCCGCTGATCGTCTCTTGCACGTTGGCGTTAACATCGGCGCCGGCGCGTTGCGCACGTTGGGTGCTGACCCGAGCCAAGTGGCGAAAGCTGAGTGCCGTGCCAATCACCAGCGGCACAATCGCCAGCGTGATCAGCGCCAGGGGGGCATCGATATAGAAGAGCGTGCCGACGATGAGAATGACCAACAAGATCTGGCTAAGCAGGTTGAGCGTCAACGTGATCACGGCGGCGAACTCTTGCGTGTCCGACGTGACGCGGCTGACGATCTTGCCGGAAGAGAACTCGTCGAAGAAAGACATATCGCGCTGCATCACGGCGCTAAAGACATCCTCGCGCACTTGCAGCACCACATCGCCGACGATGCGCGCCGTATACCACTGGCGAAAGAAGTTAAAGGTCCATGAAAGCACGGCGGCCAACAAAAATGCCCCAATCAGCACAATCACCATGCGTAGGGTGATCCCTTTACTCAACTCGTTGACGCCCTGTGAAATCAGCAGCGGCAGCGCTAGATCCATCAGCGAATTGAGCACGATCAGCACGGCGACGAAGAACATACTGCGCGTCTTTGGTCGAAAATAGTGCAAGATCCGGCGCAGCAACTCACGGTCAGAATAATCGCGGTCGTATGCCTCGGCATCCAACCCATCCATGACAAAGCCCATCTCTCTTTCCTCCTAAATGCTTTAACGCAAAGATGCCAAGGAGCAAAGACGCAAAGGAAAAGCAGGACAAAACCTGGCGGCTCTGCCTCTTTGCGCCTTTGCGTTGAAATTAATTATAACGCGCAAAAATCCGCTGATAGAGGTCGCAGCGCGCCAGCAACTCTTCGTGGGTGCCCTGGTCGACGATCTCGCCGCCCTTGAGCACCAAGACATGGTCGGCCCAGCGGATCTGGGACAGGCGATGGGTGATCAGCAGGGTGGTGCGGCCTTCGAGGACGCGTTGAATCGCTTTCTGGATCTCGTCTTCGGTGGCGCTGTCGATCGCACTGGTCGAATCGTCGAGGATCAAGATGCGCGGTTCCGAGAGGAGGGCGCGCGCAATCGCCAGCCGTTGGCGTTGACCGCCGGAAAGCGTGACGCCGCGCTCGCCGATCACGGTCTCGTAGCCGTCGGCAAAGTGGGTGATAAAGTCGTGGGCCTGCGCTTCGTGCGCGGCCTGTTCGATGGCGGTGCGATCGGCTTTTTGGCCGAGCCCAAAGGCGATATTCTGTGCTACGGTGCGCGAGAAGAGAAAGACATCCTGTTCAATCGTCGAAATCTGCGAACGCAGGGCGTCCATGCTCCAGTCGCGCACATCGACGCCGTCGATCAAGACGCGGCCGTCGTCGGCATCATAGGTGCGATTGACTAATTTGGTCAACGAACTCTTGCCCGACCCGGTTTGGCCCACAATCGCAATGGTCTGCCCTGGCTTGGCGTGGAAGGAGATATTTTTGAGCACAGGATGGCCGTTGTAGCTAAAGGTGACATTTTCAAAGCGCAGATCACCGTTCAGGTTGTCACGGT
>Ga0209591_10007549_pt1 | contig 11940 bp, 11 predicted proteins | sample MAT01_FD_187207 | JGI IMG/M metagenome (GOLD analysis project Ga0209591, IMG submission 187207) | Freshwater microbial communities from Lake Fryxell liftoff mats and glacier meltwater in Antarctica - MAT-01 (SPAdes) (version 2) | ecosystem: Environmental > Aquatic > Freshwater > Ice > Liftoff...
ACCGGCTACACGCCCATCATTCACGGCAACAGCTACATCCAGGTCGTCGGCTGGACCGCGGGCGGCGCAGTGGAGGCGCGCGGCATTCTGACCTACTCGCAGTCGGATGATCCAGCGTCACCCTACTCGGGGGATCTCACGCGGCAGTACTCGACGGGAGGGCTGGTGCCGTTGCCGTTTTACGAGAGGGACATTCTGGCCGACAAGAATCTTCGGACGTTGCGGCTCAGGCAGTAACCCGGGAGCATGGGGTCCGATGTCCATGGTCGGTCGACGCTATCAAGGACTCTGACCCAATGGTCGCTCTGACCCCATCGTCGAAAAAAAGCGGCCCGCAGACCAATTCGGTCTGCAGGCCGCGAACAGCCGTCTGATTCTGTGGTGCTTAGCGGGTAACGCGGCGGCGGCGCGCAATCCCGATCATGCCCACAACGCCGATGAGCATCAACGACACCGTGGATGGCTCGGGGACGACGGAGCTCGCCGTGCCCCGGATGATGAACGGCAGCTCGTAACCCAGGCCGTCGCCGGCATCGACGAGTGGGGCGAACGGGGCGCCCGCGGCGCTCTGTGCCGCGTTGCCAACCACGCCGTTCGAGGTCGGCGGCGCCCACGGGCCCGAGGCCGCCGTGCCAGTCATGGCCCAGCGCAGCCAATAGCTGCCAGCGCTCAGCGAAAAATCGGTGACGTCGACGTCGAGCTGGAAGATCGCGCGGTCCGTGTTGGTGAGGGTCGTTGCCGTGACACGATAGCCCAGGAGACCGCCGTTGGTCGGTACCGTCGAGCCGGAGGCAACGGTGGTTCCGGTGTTCACGTCACCGGCGACGATGCTCCAATTCACTCCGGTGAAGGTGAAAATGCTGTTGGCGAAACTCTGGTACGAGAATAGGCTCAAACTTGTGACGTTCCAACCAGATCCGGCGACGGAGAAGTTGTCGGCGACGAAGTTCGGAACGGTGGCCTGAGCGCCGGCGCCAAACGTCGTGCCGCCCGCACGGATCACAGATAAGCCAGCGGTGACCGCGGGACCATTGTTGAACAGAATCTGGCCCGAGCCTGTCGCTGCCGCGGAAACGGTCAGCCCGATGATCGCGGCAGAGCCGCGGAGGAAGTGAGCGAGTCGCATGTGGAGAATACCGCCTGGACGAGAGAGAAGGGACCGTGGCTTTTTCGTGACATGGATGAGTCTGAGCAATTTTAGTACCACTTAGATTCCAGCAGGGAACGCGACGAGAACGGTACGAAATGTGTTGCGGCCGTAGCACAAATTAGTTGGATGCTCGCCATGCAACGCGGACGATATTTCCGGGTGAATGGGGTCAGAAGCATGGGGTCAGAGTCCATGATCCCGAAGCATGGGGTCAGAGTCCATGATCCCGAAGCATGGGGTCAGAGTCCATGATCCCGTCGCCGTGACGCGCGCAGCAGGGACTCTGACCCCATGATCGGACCCCATGGTCGACAGAAGCGGGTGGAGGTACCTGCCGCCTTGCATCGTATGGGCCAACTGGTCGCGACACACATCAGCAAAGCGGGCTCAGCCGTGCGTGCTATTGATCTTACTAATCGATACCGACATTGAACGACCGAGCCAGCACTCCGAACAGGTCGAATCGATTGTTAGGGGAGCTTGCTCGAGCGACATGAATGGTGCCGACGCGATCAGGGCGCTGCACGCCACGGGTGCGCTGCGCAACCTGAATGTGACGGTCGTCATGAAGCGCGAAGAGGAATATCCGGGTGATCCGCTCGTCGAGGCGCGGGCAGCGCTCGTCGACGCAGCGAAGCTGAGCAATCTCGCGCTGGCGTTCGAAGGTGCCTCACGCACTTCAGCGACGATCGGCCGACGTTCGACCAGCGACTGGACGATCAACGTGACAGGGCACCAGGACCAACAACATCGCGCCGGTGACCTGAGTTTCGTTGCACCGTCCATCGATGGCGTCGAGAGACTGGGTGCACCTGGCACTGGCGCCCATCCGCCGAGCGAGTCGGTGAACCCGCCCGAACTGACGATGCAGACCGAGCGCGCCGCGCTCATGCTGTGCACCTCGTCGCCAGATGAATCCCGGCATGCCCGACGCGCAGCCTGCCCTGCGAACAGTGCCTTCCAGCTCTGGCGCGCGCGTGGCTGGCCGCGGTCAACCAGAATCAACTCGCGATTTCACCTCCCGCCCAACCAGCGACGCCGTCAGAGCCGCAGATAGCTCCATTCTTTCGTAAACGGGATGGAACTCATCAACACTCCACGGTCCTTCGTCACGAGCAGTCGATCACTCGGGTTGATGCCGATGCCGCGCACGGCGTCGTACAGCCCCGGTTCCACCGAGAAGGTCATCCCCTCCTGCACCACCGTGTCGTCCCCGAGGGCGATGAACGGTGGCTGATGGCCTTCGAAGTTCGTCCCCTGGCCATGCCCCGGCCGGTGGTAGATGAACTCCTGCATGCCGGCGCGGATCTGATGCGCGTGCACCTTCTGCGCAATCTCGCCGCACACCGCGCCTGGCTTCGTCTCATCGACCATGATCTGGATGGTCTCGGCCACGACCTGCCACATGCGATCGTGATGGGGCGTGCTGGGTGTGATGATGTAGTTCCGGTAACCCTCGCCGCCGAATCCGCCGAGGAGGATGTCGCAGTTCACGTAGACCGGCTGGCCGCGACGCAGTGGCGTGTGGAAGAATTGGTTGGGGTGCGGGTAGGCCGTGGCCACACCGGCACGCACGTAGTTGCCCGTGACCTCGACGCCGACGGCGCTGTGCGGTTTTCCGTCACGCTTCACGTCGCGCATCATAAGGGTGATGCCGTAGCTGCTGAGCGCCTGACCCACCTGATAGTCGGTGGTGTTGGTGCCATGCTCGAGGATGTAATCGCGGGCGAAGGCGTGGATCCGGTCGAAGTAGCGGTAGGCGCGCTGGATCAGCGCGATTTCCTCCGACGTGCGGATCATGCGCATGCCGAGGCAGATGTCGCTGATGTCGACAGTCTGCGCGCGCGGGAGGATTCGCGTGACGGTGGCCTGTGCGCTCGGCGTGAGCTCGCGATCGAGTCCGATGGTCGCGCCATCCAGTCCGCGCTCCGCGAGCTGGGTGAGCGCCCACGCCCAGAGATCCACGCGTCCGCCGCGCAGGTTTTCGCCACGGTTCGGAAATCCGCCAGCAGCGTGCGGATAGCAGAAGTAGTGCGTGTTCTGCGTGCACCACCACGACTGGATCAGATCCCGGTCGATCGCCGGCGAGTACCAGTAGATCGTGTCCGGTTCGTCCACCAGCAGCAACGCCCATGTGGTGCGTTCACCGCTGCCGCGGAAGCAGCCCGAGAAGTAGACGAGATTCGGATCGGACTGCAGCAAGACGGCCTTCACGCCTTGCGCTTTCGCCGCCGCCCGCAGCCGGTTGGTGGTGGCCTTGTACCAATCCAGCGGCAGCCGGTCCACGCCGACGGGCGCGGGCACGGGGTGGTAGGGGTTGGGGACGAGCAGTTTCTCGGAGCCCTGCGGTGGAGCGTCGCACGCGAGTGCGGCGAGGTCGCTGGCCGCCGCAGCCGATGCGGCGAGGGAGAGGCCCATCGTGCGGACGAAATCGCGTCGGGAGGACATGGGACGTGGCTCGGGTCGAGGAACTCCGGATAGAAATCGGCATCGGCATCCGCATCCGCATCGGCACAGATGAATGCCACTGCGACAGCCTAACGCGGAACAGTACGGTCGCCGAACGGCTGACGGTGAACGGCTGTGGCGCTGGCCGATCAGCGGCTGCTGCGTTCTGCGTCATGTCGGTGCAAGTCCTCGAGCGGACCATCCCGGCGGCGCAATGACACGGGCGCGGTGGTGTACGTCAAGTCAGGTCAGGTCAGGTCAGGTCACGCGCCCGGACCAATCTGAAGAAACACACCGTGAGCGTTCTTCCCGAGACGCAAACGATGCCGCTATTCGGCGGCACAGCAGCCGAGATTGCCGCAGCGGCCCCACGCGGACTCAGTAATGCGGTCGTCCCTCGCGCTACCCTCACGCTTTCCATCCCGATATGCCAGCATGAGGTTATCAAACGCGGCTGCAACAGCCGATCTTCCCCCTCCAGTTGCCTTGACCTGTTCGACCGCGAGTTTAGCGATGCTGTCCGCAGTCCCACAATTGATGAAAGCGTGGGTCACCTTGATCTGCGCGGTATCTTTGAAGTGCTCATGGCCGCATGACACGAAGGCACCTGTTTCCGTATTGACCAGCTGAAACGAGTCGCCTCCATTCGTCTTGATCGTCCACGACGTCCAACGTCCCACCTGTCGGTCAACGCCAACCAATGCTGTCCCTGGATCCGTGGTCACGGTGAGGAACGTGAGGAGTCGGCCTGCACTGATTCCCATTTTCGACTGCACACTGTAGCGCGCAGACCAGCATCGCGATCGGACGGAATCAGACATGACAGCGATGAGAAGATCACGCTTCTTCGTACCCGTCGTCGGAAACACAGCCATTGCAGTAGCTGGCACCGCGTAATTGACTACAATCGAATCCGCCTTGCTCGGCACACCCCCGACGCAATCGGCTGCAATCTCGCGCGTTTGGGTAACTGTTCCATGGTTCAGCATCCGAGAGACGGCATCGGCGAGCTTCTGAAGGTCGCTGTCCTTCCATGTCTGCCAGCCGTCCGGCATGAGGTTTCTGCACCGTGATTTGTCACTCAAGTCGTCGGTGATAGTGCATTCTGGTCCCGCAGTGGGATAGGGCATACCCGCTGCGTCTGCTGCGTGATTACGAGACCCTTTAGTCGAGCATGCTGCAAGCAACTGTAAGGTCGCGCACAGCACGCGCGTTACACACCGCATCGTCCACCTCCCCGTTCGTTTGTGTTGATCTGCATCTCCCATTCGCGCGACCGCGAGTCACCTGCTGCCAGTCGGCTCCCTGTCTGCACTATCGCCTCAAAAATCGTGATTGGTGACCGTGATGTCGAGAACCCCACGACGTCCCCCGCGGCCTTGACGCGTCGCCAACTCCGACCCTACTCCGCCGCACAACAGCCAAGATTTCCGCACCGGCCCCACGCTGACTCGACACTGGGGCCTTCCGAGAAAAGTGCGCGTAACAGCATCTGATCACCCGTCTTGTATTTCGCCAGTAACACCTCGAACACCTGATGGATGCTGCGCACCGCACCAGTCGTTCTCGATCGCGCGTCGGTGGTCATCTTTTCCACGAGCTTGCTCGCCGAGTCGGCAATCTTGTGAACGGTCTTGCAATCGATGAATGCCACATCATTCGGTCCAAGATGAGGCGTACCACAGCGCACGTACGCCCCTCGACGCAGCGTATCGAGCTTGTATTCGCTTTCCCCCGGAGAATTCGGATTCGGTCGCATGTACAACGACCACGACTTCCACGTCCCGAACGCGACGTCCTCGGCACCCGGAGTCGGCACCGAGGCCTTGTCGGTGTTGGCGGTGATGAAGTGGAACAGACGAGTCCACCCATCGTACTTGCGGACGATGCCGTAACGCGATTCCCAGCAGTCATCCTTATCGTCGATTGATTCCATGAATCCAACGACGAGATCACGTCCGCTGGTACCGTTTTCGGGGAACCGCAGCAGGTCTTTGGGCGCGTCGTAGACGACCCTGACCATCCGTGGCTGCGACGTGATGCCGCTCAGCCGGCACTCAGCGCCCGCAACCCGCAGCTGATTCGCGCCGGTCTCCTGCAAATCCTTTTTTATCTCGTTGAGACGCGCCTGCAGCGCCGACAGGTTCGGCTGCCCCGATATCGTGTTCCAGTCGGGATACAGGAGGTTTTTGCACACAAGTTCATTGCCCTCGTTCGGCACGCAACTCGTGGTCTGCGCGGTCGGCGTTACACCGCTGAAGGGATTTGGATTGCAGCTCGATGCCAGCAGCGGCAGGAGGGCGACGACTGCGGCCGATCGGGGTAAGCGATTGCGCATGCGAAACCTCGTGATGAACGGTTGAACTGCGTACCAGAAATGACGCCCACCTCACCTGCTCTTTCCCGCCTCCAGATGTATCTGAGCGGCATGGCACACCGCCCCCGCTCTCTGCAGCGTCGGGATGCGCGACCGCAGTGAATCACACAAGGCGAGGCTGCGCCGCAGTCCGGCACTCTGTTCGAGATCGCGGAGCGCATAGTCCATCGTCGCATCGAATCCCTCCAGCACTGCGACGAGAGTGGTCACTGCTCCCGCCGTGTCACGCGCCTGCAGTGTCATCGACATCTCCGCAAACCTGGTATCCCACGCAACCGAACCCGCCGAGGCACCGCCCCGCCCGTCGCGCATGAGCTGCAGTATCCGCGCGGCCGCAGCGGTGTCACTGCGCTGCAGCGATTGCCGCGCACGGACGAGCGGATCGGTTGCTGGCGCATCCTGAGGAGTGGGCGCGCCAGCGCATGTCAACCGCGACCAGTCTGCCGACTGCAGCCACTGCGCCTCTGCGGCGGTCCGCTCCGACTGCGCGAAATGTTTGCGCAGGCCATCGACAGCGGCTGCGCGGAGTTTACCGACGGATTCACACGCGCCGAGTGCCGATGCAACGCGGAACTGCGCCACAGCCGTCGCGACTGCGGGCGGAAGGCCATCGCCATTCTCCGGGCTCACTTCGATCGCGTGCACCATGAGCGATTCAGCGAGCGCGATCCGACCAACCAGCAGCGCCACCGGCGCAAGGCGCTCCGCATCGCCAGCGGTGGCACGATCGGCATTACGCAGCAATTGCGACGACACCGCAGACGCGGAGGCGAAATCCGCAAGACGCAGGTGTTGTCGAAGGATCGCAATCCGGATGCTCGCAGAATCAGATGGGCTGCGCGCGACCGCGAGTGAGGCGTCGAGCACACTGAGTGCCGAGGGACCGCTCGAGGCGCGCAGCACACCCGCATACTCCAGCGCACCCGCATACGCGAGTTGCGCCGCAATGCTCTGCGGCGCGCGGCGCGAGAGCGACTGCGTGAGGTCGAGGAGGCGCGTGCGCAATCGTCGAACTGCGGCCTGGTACGTGGACGGGACGGTGAGCGCAGCATCGGCAGCGAGTTGTGGCGAGGGCCACACGACCACGGTGTCTCCGCTCAGCGCCGGCAGGCCAGCGTAATTCTTCCCGCCGGTCCGCAGCCACCGGCCGTTTCGCTTTGCCCCATTCAACGCCAGCGTGATCGCGGGCAACCGCTCGAACAGCGGCACCAGCCCCGCCGCCGGCAGCCGCTCGATCGCCTCTTCGAAGGCCGTCTCCGCCCCCCACCGCGACGTCCTGAACCGCGCCCCGGTCGGGCTCGCCTCGTCCAGCACCACGATCGAATCCAGCCGCAGGCACTCGCCCAGCCCGTACCACGCCGCGAACGAGCCGCCTGCGATACGCGTCGCGCGTGAATACGCCTCGCACGACTCGGGCATCCGGTCACTCGCGCGATGCAGCAGCGCCTCGGCCAGCAGCGAGTCACGTCGGGGCAGGACGGCGACAACGGATCGCGCGGCATCAGCGGCGTCTCGCCAGGCGGCTGGAGCACGAGGCTGCCGCCACGACGCCACCGTCGCACGCCAGAGCGCCGCCTGCGGCAGACTGCCGCTGCGCGACGCGTCGGTGAAGGCCCGCTCGGCCTGCGCGAGTTCACCGGCCAGCAGGGCCACCCATCCGTCGCCGTAACGACGCAGCGCGGCCACTGGATGCTCCACCACGACATCAGGCAACTCCACCGAGTCGGGGCTCACCTGCGTCGCCATCAACACGCGCGCTGCGAGAAGGCGCAGGGAGTCGGCGCGCAGTGCCGCGTCGGACGGAAGAGTGACCTGCACCACCCGCGCCGGCGCCGAGGCCGATGCACCGGCGGAGCGGATCTGCACGGACGCATTCACACCGCCGGGGAGCGGCGTCACCCGCGTCGTCAGCACCACTCCCGACTCGGCTCCCTCTGACGGTGAAACGGCGGCTCGGATCTCCGCCGACCAGAGCCCAAGTTCGGTGGCAAGCGCGTGCGCCACCGCGCTGTCTCCCTCCGCCACCACCGCGAAGCGCGTCGCCATACTCGCCGGCTGTACCGTGGCAGCAGCCGCCGGACGACGGAATCGATTTGCCCCCAGCCCACCCGCCGCAACGGCCACCAGCGCGACGCCGCCGACGAGCCAGCGCCGCGTGCGCAGAGGGCCGGCGACCGGACGAACCGCTGACGTCGCGGCACTGACGCGAAACGACGCCGAGTGCGGCCCACCGTCGAGGGCCGTGCTGAAACCGGAGATGCTGGTGAACCGGTCGGCCGGCGAGGGGGCGAGCGCCTGCTGCAGCGCCTCCTCGACATGCTCCGGCACGGTCGGCCGGTGCGCCCGAACGGGGGCGTGCTTTCCGACGATACGCAGTCCGCGCAGCCCCTCGGCGTTCGCGGCCACGTGGGCGGGCACGCCGGCGAGCATCTCGTAGAGCACCAGTGCCAGCGCGTATTGGTCGCTGCGCGCGTCGATGTCCTTCTCCGCGCAGAGCTGCTCGGGACTCATGTAGAGCAGCGTGCCGACGGCGGTGCCGGTGGACGTCGCGAGGGTGCCCGGCGTATCGCTGAGTGCGCGCGCCACGCCGAAGTCGGTGAGCAGGGCGCCGTCGGGGGTGAGCAGGATGTTCTCCGGCTTCACGTCGCGATGGATGATGCCCGCGTTATGCGCGTGCTGCAGCGCCCCGGCGAGCTGCTTCGCGATGGTCAGTGCCTCGGCCACCGGCAGCTGATGTTCGTGCGTGAGCCGTTCGGCGAGTGTCGCCCCGCGTGCGAGCGCGATGACGAAGTACGGCGAGCCCTTGAACTCGCCCGTGCCGTAGACGTGGGCGATGTGCGGATGCTCGAGCTTCGACGTGAGCCGGATTTCACGCAGGAATCGCTCGCCGACATGGGATCCGAGCAGCTCCTCGCGCAGCATTTTGACCGCCACCTCGCGATCGAGATGCCGATCGAGCGCGCGGTACACGATCGCGTGCGAACCTCGACCGAGCTCCGCGGTCAGCGTGTAGCGGTCGTCAAGATCACAGGGGAGCGCTGGGAGCACGGATCCGGGGGGCAGGGTCGAGCCATATGGTACGGATGTTTCTCTGGTTCCGCAATCGTCGGCACGGTGCCAATGGTAACGCTTTGCACCATCGAGCTGTCTGATTTCAAAAGCAGCAGGACTGCAACGAAATCACCCGGCGCGGCATGGCACAGTTCGGCAGGTAGTCCCATCCTGAGCCGAAGTTCCTTGCGGCTGACAGACTCATCAGCGAGCCCGTGCGCACGTATGTCCAAGTCAAGAAATTCCACTTGAAGGACTTTGTATCCTGGAAAGAGGCAGGACTCGAACCCGCGACCCATGCATCATGGGTGCCATGCTGTAACGAAACGGGTTCTCAGCGTGGACTGCCCATTTCCACAGACTGATCGCAATCCACCGATCGCCGCTTCAGGAACAACCAGCGATGGGGTACTGACTCTGGCATGCCCACTGCAAGCTGTTCATGACATCCCCGGACACTCGTGGTCTCCCCAGTTGATCACGCGTTGTCAGTGACGGGGCGTGCTAGCGCGACGAGTAGAGCGATGCCAGCGACAGCATCAATGCAACGACCGACCCAGTCCCACGCGTACCAGCTTGCCGCTCGGCGTTGAAGGGCCGGTTCCACTGTGTCGCGGTATCCCGTGGCGACGATGTCCGCGAAGAGGGGCTCGAGAAACGCCACGGTGGTGACGCCGCTGAGCACGAAGAGGGTGAATGCGCCGAGCACCAGGCTCCGGCGCCGAGTCTTCCAGTTTGCAAGGGTCGCAAACAGAAACAATGCCGCGGTGATAGCCGGGACGATCTGCTAAAACGCGCTGCTGTCGTAACGGTACTCTCCCTCGAGTATCGCGAGCGATCGGGGTGGAGCCGCACTCACCACACGGGCAATGATCGCGAGGGCAAAGACCCCGGCGCCAATTTGGGTGAAATAGCACGCCGCCAACGCGATGAGCGTGAGGTTCTGCAGATGGTTCCGGCGCACGGCGTCACCTCCTAATGGGTGCGAGATCAATTGACTAGCTCGGAGGCCGGTGACGAGCGCCGTGCTGCTAAAACGAGACAGGGTTCTGCCGCCATGCGGCCGCACAAAAGGGCGTCCTGCTCACAATACCTCGGCCGGGTTGCCAGCAGCAGCCCGGGTTGGATGCGGGAACGCCCGAGCCGCGACATGAAGCAGATGGCGGCGCATCACCAAACGCCGGGGATCAGGCGATGTGGCACACGCTTCGTATACTCACGGTATCCTGGTAGCTCGCGGCGAAGCACCTGCTCCTCCAGGAGCATCCGCCACAGCACGAGGCTCAGCGGAACGATGGCGCACAGCACGGCGACGTAGGACTCGAGCCAGAGGCCGAGACCGACGAAGATCAGCGGATCCGCGGCGTAGAATGGGTGACGAACGATACCGTAGATGCCCGAATCTGCCACGGCGTGCTTGCGCTCGCGCTGGATGCGCACCGCAGCGACCGCGAACGCATTTGCGCGGAGGGCCAGCGATTTGAGAGTCCATCCTGAGCCGAAGAGCAGAAGGCCCAATACGGACAGGGCCGCAGTTGGCGCCGGTAACAGCGGCCACTGGAATCGTTCCAATCCGGCAATCGTGGGAAGTCCAACGAACCCCGTCGAAAGAACTGCGAGCATCAAGAGCTTATCAGGCCATGCTTGACCGTGCTGAATTGGAGACTTCGCACGCTCACGCATCAGTTCGGGATTCACACGGAAGACCAGACGCGCTCCGACAAGCCGGATGATGAGCAGCACTGCGAGGAGTGTCCACGCGCGCCACCATCGCCCTGTTCCGGCGGTGCCGAACAGGGCGATCGCCACCGTCAACGCGTCGAATCCGATGCGGGCCACGACTTTGAGCATCGTTGCATGGTTGAGTAAAAGAAACCTAGATCGACGGTGGGCCTAACGACGAAACTGGGTTCTGCTGCAATGCGATCGCCCTAAAAGCTTTGGTGCCTACAATAGCTCGGTCGTATTGTCAGCAGCAACCCGGGTTGAACGGCGGCTGATTTACTTGTGCGACGGTTCACGCAGGTGTTCCAGAACTTCCAAAAGACGCATAGAACGCATCCCAAGAACTCATAAGTGCCATGACAGCGTGCACTGCGAGTTCAGCTTCCATTTCAGCTACGGGCCGAAAGTGCCGAAGAGTGAAGTCCCCTGAACTGACTGTATTCGCAAACTCTAGGTGCGTTACGCCTTGAACGATCGGATGACAACTGTACGAGAGGTACTGGTAGACTCGTCCAAATGCCGCACCACAATAAATGTTGATGAGCGTGGCGCGCCCAAGGCCGCTGAAGTGACCTGTTCGCCGCCGCTTGAACTGCGCCTGAGCGAGCGCGAAAACGTCAGGGTGGCTCTTCTCAAAGGCCACGATCGATGGCCCAATTAAATCCGAGTTTCCATCATGCAGAACAAGTAGAGCCCACAAGCGATGTCCCCAGACCCGTGTTGAAGCCGGTGGAATAATATTGAGATACGAAATCTCTGACCAGATCTCCAGCATGGTGCGGACAATCGGGTAAGCCGCCTCTCGATCTTCCGTGGCCAACAATCGCTGTACAGCAGATGCGTGAGCGATTTGGGCGCGCAGCAAACCAAGTGTAATCTCGAGGAGGGCCGCTTCATCAACGGACTCCAACACGTAGGATATTGCGGTTCTGGTAGGATCGGCTAGCGCCTCAAGAAGCACCGCCAATGCCTCACGCTCGTCGTCGAAAGCTTCACCGGACGCACGAGACCTTGGGATGTCAGGAATCAAGTCAAGCTCCCAAACTGTAAGGTGCGAAGCCACCTAACGAGGCTGTAGAAAAAGGTCGGGCCCGCGTCCGATTCTTGCAAGGATTCTCCGCAGTGCCATGCTTCGAATCTGTGCCGTGGACCTCTCGCCGTCGAGCCCTGCATGCCGCGTTACAAGTAT
>Ga0209591_10007551_pt1 | contig 11935 bp, 10 predicted proteins | sample MAT01_FD_187207 | JGI IMG/M metagenome (GOLD analysis project Ga0209591, IMG submission 187207) | Freshwater microbial communities from Lake Fryxell liftoff mats and glacier meltwater in Antarctica - MAT-01 (SPAdes) (version 2) | ecosystem: Environmental > Aquatic > Freshwater > Ice > Liftoff...
CACCGTGAACGCGTCGTCGCGCCAGGCATCGGCGGTCTTGGCTTCGTCGTCGTGATAGTGGAACCGGGCCCCGCCGGCGGGCGCGATGTAGACGAGACCGGTCTCACCGGTCGGGAGCGGCTGACCCGTCGGGTCGAGGATCCGCACCTCGGTGCCGGGCCACGGGAGCCCGACACTGCCCGGCCGGGCCCGCCACTCGTCGGGCGAGATGCGCGTCGCACCGCCCTCGCTCGCGCCGTAGAGCTCCCAGACCTCGCCCGGTACGAGCGCATCGAGAATCCGGGCCTTCACCGACACCGGGCACGGCGCGCCGCCGTGCACGATGATCCGCAGCGCCGACAGATCGGCGTCGCGCCAGGCCGCCTCGGGGAGCTCGAGCAGACGGATGAAGTGCGCGGGCACCATGAAGCTGATGGTGACCGCGTGCTCCGACGCGACCCGCAGCCACGCGGCGGCGTCCCACTCCGGCAGGATCACGGTCGTCGCCCCGACCGCGAGCGCGGTCATCGCGAAGCCGCCCGGGCCCGCGTGGTACGCCGGGCCCGACAGCAGATACACGTCGGCGTCGGTCCAGCTCCACAACATCGCCTGGCCGGTTGCGATCTGCTGACCACGCGCGGCGTCGCCACCTCGCTGCGATGCAGGCGTGCCGTGCACCACCCCCTTCGGACGACCACTCGTGCCCGACGTGTAGAAGACCGGCGAGGCGAGCACCGTCGCCTCCCGGGCCGGCGCATCCGATGTCGCCGCGCGCTCGAACGCGTCGCCGGTCACCAGCACCTCCCGCCCGTCGAGCGCACCACCGACCTGCGCGGCCAGCTCAGGGGTGGTCACGAGGACGCCGGCACCGGAGTCGTCGAGGATCCACGCGACCTCGTCGGCCTTGAGGTGCCAGTTCACCAGCACCACGAACGCGTCGAGCTTCGTGACCGCGAGCCACGCGTCGAAGAACTCGAGACAGTTCGGGAGCATGATCGCGACCCGACCACCCGCTTCGACCCCCGATCGGGCGAGTGTCTCGGCCAGCCCGTTGCTGCGTTCGTCGAGCTCCCGAAACGTCCGTGTCGTCGGACCGAGCACCACTGCCGGGTGCTCGGGCGCGCGCGCCACCGCTGCTGCGATACCGAGTTCCCCCATGCCGGTCAGATTACGCGCGGGACCCCGAACCCCGTCGGGCTGCGATCCTCTAGCCTCCGCCCCGTGCCCGCCCTCGTTCCGCAGACCCTCGACTGGATCACCCGGGCCCCGGTGCGCGCCAACGGCGTGTCGACGTCGACCGCGTCGCCCGACGCCGTGTTCGCGGTGCTGGCCGACCACGAGCGGTGGGTCGAGTGGTTCCCGAGCCTGAAGCAGGTCGAGGTGCTCGGCCCGGCCGTTGGGGTCGGTGCCCGTCGGCGGGTGAAGATCCCGATGTCGTGGATCGAGGAGGAGTTCATCGCGTGGGACCCGGGGGTGCGCTGGGCGTTCACCGCCACCGCCGCGTCGCCCCGCTGGACACGCTCGCTCGTCGAGGACTGCCGGCTGACCGCCCGTCCCGACGGCGGGACCGACATCGACTACACGATGTACCTCGACCCGGTCGGACCGATGGGCTGGATCATGCGGCGCTCGATCGGCCGCGTCAGCGACACGATCCAGCAGGCGATGCAGCACCTCGCCACCCGCGCCTCGGCCACGAACCTCGCGTGACCCCCCGCCCCCGAATGCTCGGCGGGACGGCACGCTCAAGCCCCGGGCACCGGATGTCGTCAATAGCGGGATGGACCCCTACGTCGTGCTGGGCGTCGACCGGGTCGCGGGCCCCGACGAGATCGAGGCCGCGTACGCCCGTCGCAGCCGTCTCCACGACCCCGACACGCAGTCGACCGACGCGGAACGCGCCGCGGCCGAGCGGTACCACGCGGAACTCGGCGACGCTTACCGCGCTCTGCTCGGCACGACTGCGCCCGAACTGCCGCCCACACTGCTGCCCGGCGGCAACGCGCCGGGCGGATCGGCGAACGGTGCCCGCCCCTCGATGCGGCCCGCGACCGCGGTCCGTCCATCGACGGGGACCACACCGTCGCCCGGGCGGAGCGTGCTCGTGGTCGTCGGCACCCTGGTCGGCGCGTACCTCCTGATCCAGGTCTCGGTCACCGTCGCCCCCGGCCTCGGCGGTCTGATCTTCGGGATCGTCGCTGCCGTCGCGCTGGTGGGCTTCATGCTCATGCGCGAGCACAGCCGCGACTGATCCGCCCGCGCGAACATCTCCGGGTGGACCACCGCGACCTCGTCGACGACCTCGAGCTCAAACCGCATCCCGAGGGCGGTCACTACCGGCGTACGTATCTCGACCCCGACGGCCGGGCCAGTTCGATCCTCTACCTCCTCGGCCCCGGCGAAGAGTCCCGCTGGCACCGCATCGACTCGGTCGAGATCTGGAACCACTGCGGTGGTGGACCCCTCGACCTCTCGATCTCGACGGATGGTGCAGCAGTCGAGCACCAGCGCCTCGGTACCCCGCCCGACGGCCGCCCGCAGGTGATCGTCCCCGCGGGCGCGTGGCAACGCGCGTCAGCCCCCGTCGACGCCGCACTGGTGAGCTGCATCGTCGTGCCGGCGTTCCGCTGGGAGACCTTCGAGCTCGCCCCGGAGGGGTGGGAACCGGGCTCGGGAGCCGGTAGGCTCTGACACGAACGTCAGGTTTCACCGATGGATCTCGATGGCAGATCTCGACTGGCAGCACCGGGGGCGGCAGATGACCGACGTCGACATGGCCCGACTGGCAGGACATCGGGGCCGGCTCGTCGACGGGCCCGACGTCGACATCGTGACCGCGGAGGTGATCCGGGGTGCGATGGAGACCATCTGCTTCGAGATGGCCGTCTACGTGAGCCGAACCGCCACGACCCCGATCCTGAACCAGAGCAACGAACGCAACGCGACGATCCTCGACGCCAAGGGCCGCCTCGCCGCCCTGTCGGTCGGGATCCCGCAGTTCATGCTCACCAGCACCCTGCCGGTCCGCTTCGCGCTCGACTTCCTCGGCGAGGACGAGTTCCGCGAGGGCGACGTGTTCGTGGCCAACGACCCCTACCACGGCGGCGGCCACCTCCCCGACTACAACGTGTTCGCGCCGGTGTTCGCCGAGGGTGAGGACGGCGTGCGACGGATGGTGCTCATCGCGAGCATCCAGTGCCATCACGGCGACACCGGAGGCGGGGTGCCCGGTGGCTACAACGTCACCGCGGGCGACATCTGGGGCGAGGGCGTGCGCTGGCCGGCGGTGAAGGTGATCGACCGCGGCGTCGAGCGCCGTGACGTGCTGTACGCGCTGCAGACCAACAACCGGATCCCCACCTACATCGGCGACCTGCGCGCGCAGATCGGCGCGGCCCAACTCGCGTGCGAGCGGCTCGAGCGTCTCATCGACCGTTACGGCGCGGCGGTCGTCGAGGGATCGGTCGACCACATGGTCGACTACGCGGCCCGGCGGTTCCGTGAGGAGGTCGCGGCCTGGCCCGACGGGGTGTACGAGGCCGACGCCTACGTCGACCACGACCCGCTCGGCAACCCCGACATCCACCTGCACGTGAAGATCACCGTCGACGGCGAGAAGCTCACGATCGACTACACCGGCTCCGACACCCGCCAGGAGATCCAGGCCTGGTCGACGTTCGGCAACACGCGCGGGTACACGGTCGGCCAGATCGCCTCGATGATGGACCCCGAGATCCCGAAGAACGAGGGGTTCTTCGACCAGATCGAGCTCATCGTGCCCAAGGGCTGCGTGTTGAACCCTCATCCCGACCGACCGGTGAGCGCGGGTACGCACCACCCGGGCGCCGACGTCGGCGAGGTGATCGCGGTCGCGATGCAGCACGTGCTCCCCGACAAGGCCGTCCCGCAGACGTACAAGACCGGCATCCCCACGATCATCGTCGGCACCGACCCGCGCACGGGCACGACCTTCACCGACCACTCGGCCGAGGTGTACGCAGGCTGGTGCAACGCGGGCAAGGGGATGGATGCGTGGGGCGCGCAGAACGCGAGCTTCGGCAACCTGTGGAAGGCCACCGCGGAGATCAACGAGAGCCTCTACCCGCACATCCAGTGGAGCCGCGACTACCGCACCGACTCCGGCGGGCCCGGGCAGTGGCGCGGCCTGTGCGGCAGCCACTACGAGAAGGAAGTGCGTGCCGACGCGAAGGTGTACACGTACGTCGTCGGCATGAAGTACCCGATGCCGGGGATCTGCGGCGGTGAGCCGGGAGCACCGAACCGGATGGTCATCCGCTACGGCACCGACGACGAGTTCGTGGTGCAGCACACCGCCGACTGGGTGCCGATCTCCGCCGGCGAACGCGTGATGTACGACTACGGCGGAGGCGGCGGATGGGGCAACCCCCTCGACCGCGATCCGCAGGCCGTGCTCGACGACGTGCTCGACGAGTACGTGAGCCACGCGGCCGCCGAACGCGACTACGGCGTCGTCCTCACCGGGTCGCTCGACGACCTGACCCTCGCCGTCGACGAAGCCGCCACCACCGATCTCCGCGACTCGCGCCGCTGATGCAGACCGAGAACGCTTTGGCGTCGCAAAGCGCCAATAGTTGTCGACCAGCGACGCCAAAGCGCCTGAGGAAGGGTTGATCGTGGGGTATCGCGTCGGGGTCGACGTCGGCGGGACGTTCACCGACGTCATCTGCGTGACGCCCGAGGGCGAGGTGATCCTCGACAAGACGCCCACCACGCTCGACGACCAGTCGACCGGGGTGATGAACGGCCTCGCGCTGCTCGCGACCCGCTTCGACCGCCCGCTCGCCGACTTCTGCGGCGACCTCGACATCCTCGTGCACGGCACCACCACCGCCGACAACACGATGATCGAGATGAACGGCGCGGCGACGGGTCTGCTGGTGACCGAGGGCCACCGCGACGAGATCGAGATGCGTCGGGTCCACAAGGAGCAGATCTGGGACCCGACGTACCCGGCCCCGCTCCCCATCGCCCGCCGCCGGGCGCGCATCGCGATCCCCGAGCGAATGGACTTCGAGGGCAACGTCCTGCTCGCACTCGACGAGGACGCCGTCCGCCGTGGCGTGCAGAGGCTCCGGAAGCTCGAGGTGCGATCGATCGCGGTCATGTTCCTGTTCTCGTTCGTGAACCCGGCGCACGAGCGCCGCGCCGCCGAGATCATCCGCGAGGAGTACCCCGACGTCGAGCACATCTCGCTCTCACACGAGGTGATGGCCCGCGGTCCGGAGTTCGAACGCACGTCCACCACGTTGGTGAACGCCTACGTGGCGCCGCGCATCGCGTCGTACGTCGGCCACCTGCAGGAGAAGCTCCGCACCGCGGGCTACGGCGGGCCGTTGCTCATCATGCAGTCGACCGGTGGCGTGATGCCCCCCGAGTACGTGTCGCGTCGAGCGGTCTCGTTGCTCGCGTCAGGTCCGACCGGCGGCGTGATGGGTGCCGCCCTCGCCGCGACGCGGGCCGGCGTCGGCGACTTCGTGGCCGTCGACATGGGCGGCACGAGCTTCGACCTCTGTCTCGTGCGCGACGGCCGACCGGAGATCAAGACCGACTGGAACTGGCGGTACCGGTACTACATCGGCCTCCCGATGGTCGACGTCCAGAGCGTCGGCGCGGGTGGCGGTTCGATCGCCCGAGTTCGCCAAGGTGCGCTGCTCGTCGGCCCGGAGTCGGCAGGCTCGAACCCCGGTCCCGTCTGCTACGGCCGGGGCGGTACCCGGCCGACCGTCACCGATGCGGATGCCGTGCTCGGTTACCTCCCTGTCGACGGCTTCGCCGGCGGCCGCATGAGCCTCGACCTCGACGGCGCACGTTCGGCGATCGAGCGCGACGTCGCCGGGCCGCTCGGCATCGACGCGATCGAGGCTGCGTGGGGCGTGGAGCGGATCGTGAACGCGAACATGGCCGACGCAACCCGACGGGTCCTCGCGTCGCACGGTGCCGACGCCCGCGACCTCGCGCTCATCGCCTACGGCGGCAACGGAGCGGTCCACGCCTGGGCCATCGCTGCCGAGCTCGGCATCGACAGGATTCTCGTACCCCGAGCCGCGCCGGCGTTCTCGGCGCTCGGTGTGCTCGTGGCCGACTACGTGGTCGACCTGCTGCGCGCCTACGTCACTCCGTTGTCCCAGGTCGATCTCGGACGGTTCCGCGGCCTGCTCGCCGATCTGCGCGACGAAGCGGCCAAGGAGCTCGAACCCACCGGCCTCACCCACGAGCAGGTCGACATCAGCCTCTTCGCCCAGATGTGCTACCCGGGCCAGAACTTCGACATGAGCGTGCCCGCACCCGAGGGTGACGCACTCGACGAGCCCGCGCTGCTCGACCTCGCCGAGCGCTTCCACGACCAGCACGAGCGTGAACGCGGCTTCTGCTTCCGCAACCAGCAACCACTGCTGCGGGGCGCTCGTCTCGTGGCCCGCGGCACCACACCGAAGCCCGATCACTTCGCGGAGCCGGGAGCCGAGTCCGACGCCGCCAAGGCGCGCTCGGGGAGCCGCGCCGCATACTTCGGCACCGAGTTCGTCGACACACCGGTGTTCGACGGCACCCGCCTCGCGGCCGGTGCGACGATCACCGGCCCGGCGCTGATCGAGGAACCGTTCACCGTGATCGTCGTCCCGCCCGGAACCACCGCCCGGCTCGACGACCTGGGGAACTACCAGCTCACGCTCGACTGATGGCTCCTCACCACGACGTGCGATCTTGACTCAGCCGGACGCGCCACCATCAGACAAGATGCGTGGCATGACGACGACGGGTTCCGCCTCCCGGTCCCGGTGGTCGCTCTGGTCACAGGATTCGTTCCTGTCGATCGGATCGAAGGGTTCGGTCCTCTCGATCGGCTGCGTCGGCTCCTGCCTGTCGATCGGCTCGGTCGGATCGGTCGCGTCGGCGTTCTCCATCGGCTCCGCGGCATCCGCCTTCTCGGCAATGTCGGCGCGCTCGATCTGCTCCGTGATGTCGTTTCGGGCGAGGCGGCAGGTCATGGGCGCGTCGTGCGAACGCCGCTGATCGGCGGCCGGGTGCGGGGCTGAGCGCGTGCACTTCTCCCGTCGAGCTGACGACGCCGCGCTCGCGGCGTTCCTCCAGGGCCAGGGCAGTGAGCTCTCGTACCCGGAGGTCGGTGCGTCGTTGGGAGCGTTGCCGCCCGGATACCGGCACGACGCCGAGACTCGCGTGCTCGGGTCGGGCTCACGCGTGTTCGAACGAGCGGTGGCGGGGCTCCGTTCGTGGCGTGCCCATCGGGGCGCGGGAGTACGGGTCTTCCCCGAGGATGCGCCCATCGAGGAGGGAACAAGCGTCGCGCTCGCGCTGCCATTGCTGGGTCTCTCGGTGTTCGCGGCGTGCCGGATCGTCTCGGTGGTCTCGCAGCCGGGGCGGTTCGGCTTCGCCTACGGCACCTTGGCCGCCCATCCCGAGCGAGGCGAGGAGGCATTTCTCGTCGAGGACCACGACGGCGAGATCAGCTTTCGGATCGTCGCGTTCTCCGAGCCCGCGGATATCCTGTCCCGGCTCGGCTCCCCGGTCGCTCGACTCGTCCAACGCAGAGTCACCGCCAGCTACTTCGCTGCTCTCGCCTCGTTCGTAGAGCACGGCGACTGATCCCGGGATCGGTGGGCGACGTCAACACCTCGGACTCGGAACCGCCATGATGGCCGGGTGCCGGAAGGCTGGGAGTGGGATGCGACCCTCTACGCGGGCAGCGCCGAGTACTACGAGCGGGGTCGGCTGCCCTATCCGTCCGGCTTGGCCGACGCGGCCGCGGCTGCGCTCGCGCTCGACGGGTCGGGGCGACTCCTCGACGTCGGGTGCGGGCCCGGCATCATCGCGCTGACACTCGCTCCCCTCTTCGCCGCCGTCGTCGGCGTCGATGCCGACGTGCACATGGTGGAGCAAGCCGCGAGCCGTTCGATCGGCCTGGAGATCCCGAACGCAACGTGGGTCACGATGCGCGCCGAGGACCTGCCCGCCGACCTCGGAACTTTTCGCGCCGCGACGTTCGCGCAGTCGTTCCACTGGCTCGAAAGGGAGCGCGTCGCGGCGGCGATCTTCGCGATGCTCGAGCCCGACGGTGCCTTCGTGCACGTGAACCACTGGTCGCTGCTGGGCGACCCCGCGCCCGAGACATCGGCTCCCGCGCCTCCGTACGGCGCGATCCAGGATCTCGTCGAGCAGTACCTCGGCCCGGCGCGTCGAGCCGGCCGGGGCACCCTCCCTGCGGGAACGCCCGACGACGAGGCATCGGTCCTCACCGCGGCCGGCTTCGAAGGCCCGGAGCGGGTCCTCGTTCCCGGCGGGGAGATCGTCGCCGCGTCGGTCGACGACGTGATCGCGCGCTGCTACTCGACGTCGGGATCGACGCCCCACCAGTTCGGTGCCCGCAGAGCTGCGTTCGAGCACGACCTGACCGTCCTGCTCGAGGCGGCATCGGAGTCGGGTCGGTTCGCGGAGCGGGTCCGCGATGCCGAGCTCGTCATCTGGCGGACGCCCGGTTCGGTCTGACTCCCCGTTTCCGGACCCGGGTCGGGTTCCTAGGGCAGCACCGTGAACAGCTCGATGACGGTCTCCTCGGGCGGTGTGGCGAAGCCGCCGTCGATTCCTGCCTCCATCTTGGGCCCGAGCGTCCCGTCACGGAACTCCTCCCAGCTCGCCTGGGAGTCGTGAACGGCCAGGATCGTCCAGCCCCCTCCGACGCCCCGGCCGCGTGGTAGATCTGGCCGTCGGGCAAGCTCTTCAGTCGCCGTGCACGGCGGTCACCGTCGCCACCTACTGCTCCTGGGTTCCGCCGGGAAAGCAGTGCACGAGTCCGTACGCCACGGTGATTGCTCCTTCGAGTTCGGATCCGACCCGGTTGCGACCGTAACCGGGCGAACGACAGCCGTCGCGGCCGTCGCGGGCGGCGTGGGCGGTTGTTCCCGGCCGGGATCAGCTCCGTCGAGCGGATCTCGTCGGGTCGAGGACCTCGCGCAACGCTTCGAGCTGAGCGGGCGACCACCGCTCGTGCAACGCGGCTCGGGCCACCTCGTCGGCCGTCGCGCCGGCGTCGACCGCGAGCGTGGCGCCCGCTGGGGTGAGACGGATCGTCGACCGACGCGCGGCGTGCGAGTCGCGCTCGCGGACGATGACGCCGATCCGCTCGAGGGGGCCGAGCCGCCGCACGACCGACGCGGGTGTCACGCCGCGAGCCGCCGCGAGCGTCGTCACGGGGAGCACACCGCCGGGCGCGGCGTGGAGCTCGAGGAGCAGACCGAGATCGTCGAACCCGACACCGTGCCAGGACCCGAGCGCCCGCTCGATGCGCATGGCGAGCTCGGCACTCGCCCGGGCGAGGTCGAACACGGTCGTGAGGTCGTCGGGCACGGTGCGACGTTACCCAGGCGACCGGACCGCCGACTCTGCGGCTTTGCCTGATCTTCACCTGACATCCGGCTGCCGCCGTGGTTATGGTCGTGCGCAGAATGGTGGCGTGGCACCGCTCGGGGGGGTCGTCATGGATCGCGCTCGTCGTGTTGCACTCTTCGGCGTGTTCGCGCTCGTCGCGTTGGTCGGTGCCGCCTGCGTGCCGTTGCAGAACGCGCCGTCGGGCGGCGGCGCCGTGGTCGAGCAGACGTTCCGCTACGGACCGTTCACACTCGCCCCGGGGGAGGAAACGATGGGTTCGCCCCCGGCCGGGATGCCCCGCCCCGCCGGTGCCTTCGGTTTGCAGTCCGCCAAGTTCGACGTCGTCGACGAGAACAACGTCCCGTACAGCGCGCACGACGTGCACCTGCCCCTCGTCGTCATGACGACCTCTGCGCGCCGGGACGTGCTCTGCCCAGACCGAGCCGAGCGCTTCATCGGCTCCGGCACGGCGTGGACGCCCATCACGCTGGGTTCGCCCTACACGTACCTCGTGGGCGCGAACGATCAGTGGGGTTCGATCTACCACCTGAAGAACGGGACCGCACCGGGGACCCCGGCGAAGACCGTGTACATCCGCTACACCCTGCGCTACCAGCCCGGCGCCACTACTCAGAACAGCCGGCCCGTGACCCCGATGTTCATGGACGTCACGGGCTGTGCCGGAGACGAGTACAACGTGCCCGGCACCGGCGGGCCCGGCAGCGTCCACACCAGGTTTGCGACGTGGACCGCCCCGGCGAGCGGGATCGCGGTGTTCGCTGCCGGTCACCTGCACGACGGGGGAATCGACATCACCCTGAAGAACGAGACCACCGGCCAGATCGGCTGCATCGGCGCCGCCGGCTACCACGAGAACCCGCGGCACCTCGCGTCGATCCCGGCGTGCGTGCTGCATCACCAGGTGACGGCCGGCAACCAGTACAGCGTGACCTCCCGGTACGACAACTCCGCCCCGATCGACGGAGCGATGGGCATCTATCTGACCTACGTGTGGCCGGCCCCCGCCGCACAAGGGATCGACGGCGCCGGATCGACGTGGAGCCAGATCGCGATCGACCAGTGGCGCGCCGACGTCGCCCGCATCGGACTGCCCGTGAACTACTTCGGGATCGGCTCCTCGGCCGGCCGCCAGGCCTACATCCAGAACCAGGCCGACTTCGCCGTGTCGGAGGTGCCGTTCCAGCCCGCGAGCTTCAACCAGCAGGGCCAGCCGCTCTACGACGAGGTCGCGAATGCCGCGAGCCGGCCCTACGCGTACCTCCCGGTCGTCGCCGGCGGCACGTCGGTGATGTACCACCTCGATGTCGCCGGGCAGCGGGTGACCGACCTCAAGCTCTCCGGTCGCACGCTCGCGCGCATCTTCACCGGCGGCATAAGGAACTGGAACGACCCTGCGATCACGGCCGACAACGGCGGGCGGATCCTGCCGTCGCTGCCCATCGTGCCCGTGGTCCGCTCCGACGGCGCGGGGACCTCGGCGCAGTTCTCGGCCTACCTCGCGAACATGTTCCCCGACGTCTGGAACCCGTTCTGCACCGCCAGGCTCGGCCTCCCGGCGCCGTGTCCGCCGACGTCGCTGTATCCCTACTTCGAGGGCAGCGAGGCCCGAGCACTGTCCGACGGCGTGGCCAACTTCGTCGCCGCGCCGTACAACAACGGCGCGATCACGTACGTGGAGTACCGATACGCGCTCGAACGCAACTACCCGGTCGCGTCCATCCTCAACGCCGCGGGGTACTACCGCCAACCCTCGGCGGAGAACGTCGCGATCGCGCTCACGAGAGCACGGATCAACCCCGACCGCACGGCGGTCCTCGACGACGTGTACCGCAACCCCGACCCGCGCAGCTACCCGATCTCGGCGTACAGCTACATGATCGTGCCGACCTCCACTGCCGCCGGCTTCAGTCCCGGCAAGGGCGAGACGCTCGGGAGGTTCATCCAGTACTTCCTCTGCGCCGGTCAGCAGAAGGCGAAGGCACTCGGCTACGCCCCGCTGCCGCCCAACCTCGTGCAGTTCGGCTTCGACGCCCAGAAGTTGATCCCCGGCGCGCCGCCGCCGATCAGCCAGTGCGCGAACCCGACCATCACCGGGGAGTTCAACCTCACGAACGTCCCGCTCCCCGCGGCCGGCGAGAAGGCGGGCGCCACGAACGCCGCCGCCGGCTCCACCGGCGGATCGGGTGGATCGGGCTCCGCCGGCACCACGGCTGCGGCATCCCGCTCACCCCGATAGGCGTCGCCGGGCCGCTCGGCATCGACGCGATCGAGGCCGCGTGGGGCGTGGAGCGGATCGTGAACGCCACAGGGTCAGTCGAGGTCTCGGCGGTCCTCAAGCGAGCGACCATCGCATCGGGCCGCTGACGTACCGCTACGGCACACCCGGCTGGCGCGACCACATGGAGTCCGTGGCCAACGATGCGGTGCGCGTTGCCGGCCGAGACGGCGCCGAGGTCGGCTTCATCCTGAGCGGATCGCTGCTCTCAGGGATCGGTCCGCTCAACGATCTGTT
>Ga0209591_10007557_pt1 | contig 11930 bp, 6 predicted proteins | sample MAT01_FD_187207 | JGI IMG/M metagenome (GOLD analysis project Ga0209591, IMG submission 187207) | Freshwater microbial communities from Lake Fryxell liftoff mats and glacier meltwater in Antarctica - MAT-01 (SPAdes) (version 2) | ecosystem: Environmental > Aquatic > Freshwater > Ice > Liftoff...
TATCAGCAGGACGTGTGCGAATGACGCTGGAAGAGCAGGCCTTGTGTTTCCTTGCCGGGGCTAACAGTATTTTTGCTGGTGACAAGCTTTTGACGACCCCAAACCCGGGTGCCATACAAGATAAAGAGATGTTTCAGGTACTGAATTTAAGGCCGCGGGAGGCGTATAAGAACACAAAAAAAACTGAAAATGCTGCGGCTGTTAATTAGCGAACAGGGTATTTGCCCATGTAATGTTTAAGGCAAAACATTAACTTTTTGATGGCATTTATAACAATTTTTTAACCTTCGGTACACTCAGAATTGAGTTGCCGCGTTTACCTACCTAGGTTTTTTATTTGATAAACTGCTGTTCTGGGCGATAGTCTAGTTTCAATACACATGAATAGAAAAAGTCAATAACGAAGGCAATGAAAGACAGTGGGGTATATAAAACTTTCTCGCCCGGTTGATTAGTAGAGGATCAAGTGCATTTTTATGATAGGGATCAGAATACTCTCTCTTCCGACTCATGCTTATTTAAGAATTAGAAGTCTAATAAAAAAAAGTAAAAACAGAGGACACTCCTAATCAATAGAAGTACCCTCTGTTTTTTCTAGTTACAAATTTAAAAAATCAGAACTTGCTTTCTGAAACGAAGCCACCAATGGGCTCGTTCTGAGTTTTTGTCTCGGTAGTTGCCTTTGTTTTTGATTCCTTGTTTGTACTTGTGAACGAAAATGAAATGGTAACGAGCGCTAATAAAGCTGCGACAATGATTACTTTATTTTTCATAAAAATTAATTTAGTTTGTAAATAAATTAGAATCCTCTGTCACTTGCCTGACCGCCCGCGGGTCCAGTGGTTGCGGGTTTGACTTCCTCTTTAGTACATGAAGTAATGGAACTTGATACAATCAGGGCAAATAATATTGTGTAAATTAGCTTTTTCATGGTTAGGTTTAATTAGAAGAGTTAAGATGAAATGCATTTTAGTAGTATGGTATTAAAAACCTCTGTCACTTGCTTGCCCTCCAGCAGGGCCTGTGGTTGCAGGTTTAACTTCCTCTTTCGTGCATGAACTGAAGGAAGCGGTTATCGCTAAGATAAATAATAGGGAGCAGATAATTTTTTTCATTGGTATTTTGGTTTGGTATTTTGGTTTAACTATTATTAAAATGGCTTAATTATTTTTTTTGATGAGCCAAATGTCTTTACTTTCAAATTATTGGATTTTACAATGTTTCGTTTGACTCAACGTATGTGCCTTTGCTTTAACTTTTACAGACCGATTGTAGCAATTTGCATTGTTTTAGTTTCCTTTTGTCTTGATTCCAAATCACAATCTGTTGCGCAGAGAAAAAACCTTGATACAAACCAGATAAATAAGCAAGAGGAGTTCGATAGATTAATTGATTTAATGAGGAAAAACCTTGACGTTAGCCTAGATAAATCTCTTGGGTTGTCGAAGCAAGCCGAGGCTATTGCTATCCAGTTGCAAGACAGTTTGCGCATTGTAAAGGTATGGTATGCCAGAGGCTTCATTTTTAAAAAAATGGATTTATTAAATGAGTCAATCGCTGAATTCAGTAGAGCACTCGCGGTTGCTTCACGAAATAAATTTGAATCAGAGCTAATTAAAATCTTGAACTCATTGGCTATTTCTTATTCGTTCAATGGAAACTATGACAAGGCTTTGGAATGCCATTTTCAGTCATTGTTGATTAACGAGAGACTTAATGACAGGGAGTCCATATCCATCACTTACAACAATATTGGACTCGTTTATTTTAAACTTACGGACTACGAGACCGCATTAAGCTTTTACCAAAAGTCTTTGGAAGTGAAGAACAAAATTGATAGCAGATTTGATATAGATAGACTGCTGATCAATTTGGCACTTTGTTACAATCAATTGAAAAATTACAAAGAGGCCGAGCGTAACATAAATAAGGCATTTATGATTTGCAATCAAAAATGTGATTCGCTTATTGTGATGGAAGCTGAGCTATGTTTGGGCATATCCCTCCACAACCAAAATAGAAATATCGAGGCACTTGGACATATTGAAAAATCCTTAGCGATATCCATAAATCAGGCTAGCAAAAGATTTCAAATTGAGAGTTTAACGATTCTCGCTCAGATTAAGGTTGCCCAGGCTGATTTCGAAAAGGCAATAGAATTTTTGAATGATGCGGAAGTGATTGCCAAGGTAACAAATTATGTGTTGCCTCAAATTGTTATTTATAAAGAGCTTTTTAAAATCTATCGAAGTAAAAATGACTATAAAAATGCGTCACTTTATCAATCCAAGTATATTGATCTTAGAGACAGCGTCTACAACGAAAATTTAACCAAAAACCTCGCTAAAGTCCAAACCAACTATGCTGAGCGCGAGAATATTAAAACGATCAAAGAGAAGGATGAAATTCTACTTTTGAAACAACAGTTGATCGATCGCCAACGGGCGCAGTATTTCTACATTGTGTTAGTGGCCATCTTAACGCTGGGGTTTGCCGTAGTTCTTTTATTTGACAGCAGGCGGCAGCGCAAATCCCGTGCGGAGATTGGTCTGGCAAAAGAAAAAATAGAAGAACAGAACAAACTACTGGAAGAGCAAAATAAGGCGCTTGACCACCGGGTGAAGAACCGCACTATGGAGCTGAGTAAGTCCAATTTGCTATTGTCTGAAGTGAATGCTGAATTGGATAATTTCCTGTACAAAACCTCGCATGATATTCGCGGCCCTATCGCAACCATGCAGGGGCTGTGCAACCTAGGGTTGATCGATTCCAAAGACTCGGTGGTAACAAGCCTGTTGAATCAAATGGTGGGGCAGTCCGACCGCATGTCGAAAATATTAGGCCGCTTAACGACCATCAGCAACATCAGCCAAGCTCCTCTTCGGCCGGAGGAAATTGACTTTTCAAAGATGCTGGATAGCGTGCTAGCGGGAGAGAAGGAAAATGCACGCTCGAAAAATGTTCACATCTCCTATGAGTTAGATCCCCCGTTGCAAATTGTTTCGGATGGATTGATGATTCGTACGATACTGGAAAACCTGGTCAACAATGGCATTAAATTTTGCAACAACTCCGCTCGCATAGATTCTTTTGTAAAAGTCCGGGTAAGCCAACAGGATTCCCATATAAACATGCGTGTGATAGACAATGGCATTGGAATAGGCGGCACGGAATCAGGCGGGATGTTTCATATTTTTACGAGGGCTTCCGAACGTTCTGAAACGGGTGGTGTGGGGCTTTATTTATCCAAACTTTGCTCGCACAAAATTGGAGGGCAGATACGGATCGAAAAATCGGATGATGACGGCACGATTTTTTTGATTCAGCTTCCGGTTGATTTGGCAGCTTTCTTAGAAAAAAGGAGACTTTTGCAAGAAGATATGCAGCGAATACTAGAAGAGGAAAATACCCAGAAAGCTAAATTGGTTTCCTTCACCTGATCCTTTTCTCTCTACATTTTCCCATCTTTGCGCAGTTTTTAGAAACTGGAGTTATGTAAACACGAGATGTTGTCAGTTTGAGCTTGTTGAAAACTGGCAATTCTAGTTTCAAATGAATTTTAACTGGCTCAGCCTGAAATTAGATTGAGGGCATCTCTAAAAACTCCGCTTACCCTTCTCTCCCGGTAGCTATCGGGATGGAGAAGGGGCAGGGGTTGAGGTAATGGGAGCAAGGGTTTTTGGAGATGCCCTTGATAGATTTGGGTAACATCGGTTTAGCAAAATATGAGCAAAGATTTTAAACGTTATTTAATCACAGCAGCTTTACCCTATGCCAACGGCCCCAAACACATCGGGCATTTGGCGGGCGCCTACATTCCTTCAGATGTCTATGCGCGTTACCTACGCTCGCAAGGACGAGATGTCGTATTTGTATGTGGAAGTGATGAGCACGGCACAGCAATCCCCAACCAAGCGTTAAAAGAAAAAACTACGGCACAAGCGATCATTGATAAATATGATGCACAGATCAAAGAATGCTTCCATCGTTTGGGAATGGCATTTGATATTTATCATCGTACCAGTGAGGCCATCCATCACCAAACTTCGCAAGAGATATTCTTGGCGCTCTACAACAAGGGTTTATTGACCGAAGAAACATCGGAACAGTACTTTGACGTGCAAGCCAACGTTTTTTTGGCAGACCGATATATTATTGGCACTTGTCCAAAGTGTGGCAATCCCAATGCGTATGGCGATCAATGCGAGAAATGTGGCTCAACACTAAGCCCGCGCGAGTTGATCAATCCTCGTTCTACTCTTTCTGGAAATTCTCCGATATTGAAATTGACCAAGCATTGGTATTTACCGTTGCAAGATTATGAAGCGTGGTTGAGCGATTGGATTTTGAAATCGCATAAGGAAGATTGGAAAGTAAATGTCTACGGACAATGTAAATCATGGATCGATGCGGGATTGCAGCCCCGCGCCATGACGCGCGATTTGGATTGGGGTATTAAAGTGCCTTTGCCAGATGCCGATGGAAAAGTGTTGTATGTTTGGTTTGATGCGCCTATCGGATACATCTCGGCCACCCGGGCTTTGTTCCAAGAATTGACAGATGGAAAAAGAAAGTATGCCACACCACAAAGCGACTTTACCAATTCCAAAGCAGATGATTGGAAAAAGTATTGGCAAGACAAAGAGACAAAGCTTGTTCATTTTGTAGGCAAGGACAACATCGTTTTCCATTGCATTATTTTCCCCATCATGCTTCATGCAGAAGGCAACTATATTTTGCCGGAAAATGTGCCCGCCAATGAGTTCATGAACTTGGAAGGTGACAAGATGTCGACTAGCCGTGGTTGGTCGATAGAAATGCATGAGTATTTGGAAGATTTCCCTGACAAGCCCGATGTGCTTCGCTATGCATTGCTCACCAACTTGCCCGAAACGAAGGACAGTGAATTTACTTGGAAAGATTTTCAGGCAAAGAACAACAATGAATTGGTGGCCATCTTCGGAAATTTTGTGAACCGTGCGTTGGTTCTCACACAAAAGTATTTCGAGAATAAAGTGCCTGCCAGAAGCACATTAACTGAATTGGACAATAAGGTTTTAAATGAGCTAAAAGAATTCCCTTCACGTATCGGAGCATCCATTGAACAATATCGATTTCGTGAAGCAACGGCTAGTCTTATTGATTTAGCTCGGATGGGAAATAAGTACTTGGCAGAAACAGAACCGTGGAAACTGGCCAAGACCGATTTACCACGCGTGGCTACAATTTTGAATATCTCTTTGCAGATTGCTGCAAACCTGACAGTCGTGGTAGAGCCATTCCTTCCTTTTACCGCCACAAAGTTGCGAACGATGCTTCAACTAAAACAAGAAAAATGGGGAGCAGCAGGTTCGCCTGATTTTTTGAAAGAAGGACACGCCTTAGGAGAACCAACCCTTCTTTTTGAAAAAATAGAAGACGAAGTAATTGACCGACAGATTAAGAAACTAAACGACTCAAAAAAAGCGATGGAACTTGCCAGTCAACCAGTAGAAGCAGCTAAGACTGAAATCACCTTCGATGATTTTTCTAAAATGGATATTCGCATGGGCACAGTGATGAAAGCCGAGCGTGTAGAAAAATCTAAAAAGCTATTGAAATTACAAGTAGACACTGGCATCGATACCCGAACCGTAATGAGTGGTATTGCTGAACATTTTTCGCCCGAAGAAATCACAGGCAAGCAAGTGACTATTTTGGTGAACCTCGCTCCGCGAAAAATTATGGGAGTAGAATCGCAAGGAATGATTTTGATGGCAGCTGACAAGGATGGAAAACTCAGGCTTTTGCAACCAAATGAAGCAGTAAGTGCAGGTTCGACTGTTAGCTAATTTAGTTGTTGGTTGGTAGTTGTAAGTTGTTAGTGCCTACGGATTGCTCAATTTTTGTTGTTGGTCGGTAGTTGTAAGTTGTAAGTTGTTAGTGCCTAAGGATTAATCAATGCCTCTTACTAAAAGCTATCAACCGACAACTATCAACTTTTAAACTTTGATCAAGAAACCCCACCTCACGTACGCGCTCACGGGCTTCGGGTTCGCGCTACTCTGGGCTTCAGCCTCCACCGCTGGCAAGTTCGGATTGAAGTCGGTAGAACCGCTTACTTTTTTTACCATTCGATTTTTGATGGCGGGTGCCTTGTTGCTCATTGCCGCTCACGGAGTCATGAAGTACGCTTTTCCGAAAGGAAAGGAGTGGTGGCAAATAACAGTGTTCGGGGCATTTAATACTGCACTTTATTTGGGCATTTTTATTTTAGCGTTGAAATACGTTGCTGCGGGTATTACTACGATGGCAATTGCACTCAACCCGTTGATGATTGGTATTCTCTCAGCACTCGTTATGAAAAGAAAAGTGCTGCTTCGCGAGTGGATAAGTATTTTGATCGGGATGGTAGGTGTAGGGATTGCCACATGGCCGTTGCTGCAGTCAGGGCATTCCACGCTGGGAGGAGTGCTGTTAATCATTCTTTGCATGCTGATGTATTCCATTGGATCTGTATACTATGCGTCAATAAAATGGCAACTGCAACGTATTGCAATCAACGGCTGGCAAGTTTTGCTCGGGGGTTTAATGCTGCTCCCATTTGCGTGGTGGCTGCACGAGGATGTCAATCATTTTGATGCCCGATTTTGGCTGTCGCTCACGTGGTTGATCGTTCCTGTTTCAATTGTTGCGGTGCAGCTTTGGCTACGCCTGTTAAAAGATGATGCGGTGCGCGCCTCTCTATGGCTTTTCCTTTGTCCCGTCTTTGGCTTTACGTATGCTACTTTTTTATTGCACGAACCGTTTACCTTTCATACCGCGATAGGTGCCGTGTTGGTGATGGTGGCGCTTTATATCGGGCAGCGGAAAAACTGATAAGAAATTAGTTCAAAGTTGAAAGTCTCTGTGTCAAACTTTGAATTTTGAACATTTTACTTTTTAAGCTAACTCTCTCAAATCCACCGGCACCACTCTCGAAATTCCTTTCTCCACCATCGTAATTCCGTAGATCACATCGGTAGTAGTCATGGTGCGTTTGTTGTGCGTTACAATTACAAACTGACTGTCCTTGCTAAAGCTGCGGATGATGTTGTTGAATTTATCGATGTTGGCATCGTCCAAGGGTGCGTCTACCTCATCAAAAATACAGAACGGAGCAGGCTTCAATAAATACATCGAGAACAAAAGGGCAGTTGCTGTCAATGTTTTTTCTCCCCCCGAAAGTTGGTTGATGGTGAGCGGGCGTTTACCCTTTGGCTTCGCGATAATGTCAATCTCACAATCCAACGGCTTGGTTGGGTCTGCAAGTCTCAAGTCGCAATCATCTCCTTCGTTAAATAATGATCGGAATACTTTTACAAAGTGCTCTTTGATTTGAGTAAAGGCCTTCATGAACGTTTCGCTGGCCACGCCTTCAATTTCGCTGATGGTGCTAAAGAGTGATTCCTTTGCTTTCAATAAGTCATCTTTTTGCGCAATAATAAAATCATTGCGTTGTTTGATTTCGTTGTAGGCTTCCATGGCCATGGGATTGATCGGCCCCATGTTGTCCAACTTCTCACGAATTTTGGTTACATCGTTCCGCAACTTTTCGTCATCTAATTTCATGAAAGCTTCTGCTTCTTCAGGGGTAGCCTCGCCCACCACAGAATCTAAATCAACATTGAACTCAACCGACAAGCGTTCCTTAACGGAATTCAGTTGCATTTTACTTTCGTTCAGTTGGTTTTGCAACTCCATCAACACCGTGTCAATATTTTGTCGCTGATGTTGTGTTTCGCGCAGGTCTTTATCAAATTGATCAATCTCGCCTCGGCCTGTATAATATTCTTTTTCGGCTTCACTCAAACCTTTCTCCATTTCTTCTTTTTCGCCATACATACCGATCAAGTCAATATCATTGTTTTGAGTGGTTTCAGTAATCGTTTTCGATTCTTCTTCATTCTTTTTCAGCTCTTCTGAATTGGTTTCGATGCGAATCGAGCTTTGCTCCATGGATTCCTGCTTGAAACGGATTTCTTGCTCTACGCTCTTCACTCGATTCTCCTGCTGATGGAAGAAAATATTTTGTTCGTTGAAAGCCGATGACTTCTGGCCGAGCAGATCATTCTGAGTGGCCAAATCGCCTACTATCAGTTTCATTTTTTCCTCGTGCTGATTTAAATCTATGCGAGCGTGTTCTGATTTTGGTCGAATGTCTTCTAGTTCGCTCGTCAGCGACTCAATTTTTTCTAAAATATCTTCTCTTCGCAAATCAGCGCTGCTGAGCATGCTTGAAAATTGTTCTTGCTTGGTGCGAACGGAGATGTGTTCGTCACTGACTAGTTTAATCGAATTTTGTGCCTCTTCAATTTGTTGCTTCAGCGTGTTGTTGCGCAAGCGTTCCAGTTCACGCTGGCGATCCAACAATGAGAAACGGATGTCTTCTACTTTCTTGGTGAGGTCTTTGATTTCTTTGTCAAGTTTTTCTAAATTTTTTGCGCGGCCGATTTTCTTGCCCTCAAACAAACCAACCGATCCACCCGATAAACTAAATCTACGCTTGGTAACTTTCCCGCTCTTGGTAATGAATGTATTATCGTCAGACGCTGGTATGTTTTTAATGTCACCTTCAGCTACGTACACTTTGTCCAAAATGAAAGCCATCAGCTTTGTATACTTCGAATCAAACTCGATGATCTGTGTAGCGGGGAACGCATCGCCATACATTTGCAGTTGTGAGGGAACAAACTTTTCAAAAGCATCGAGGATGAAAAAATTCGCCTTGCCCTTGCTGGCATCGCTCAGAATATTAATCGCCTCGTAGGCCTCAGCCTCGTGCTCAACGATATAATAATTAAGATAAGGCTCCAGGTAATTTTCAATAGCTACCCGGTAATCTTCGGTGGTTGATAAAATATCGGATAGGAGGGGAGCATTTTTTGTCCAGCCAACATTCTTTTTCAAGAACTTGATCGCCTCCGGAAAGCCCTCTAAGTTTTCAACCAATGATTTGGTAAGCTGATATTCATTTTGGCGAGCATCCAGTTTGCGGCTGTTGTCTGTCATCTCCTCGCGGATCATATCGATGGTTTTCTCGAGGGAACCTGTTCGTTGATAGATGTCTTCTTCTTCTCTTTTTAGCTTGCTGAGGTATTCGTTTTTTTGAGAGATGTCTTGGTTCAGCAATACTAGTTTCTTTTCGAACTCTGCCAAGCTCGCGCTCTGTTGGTTCGTGTCAGTAGCGGTGCGCTCTAGTTCTTGCTTGAAAGAAGAAACCTGTATATCACGAATCTCTAATCCCTTGTTTAGGTTGAATGATTCTTCTTGTTTGGCGCGATGAACTTGTCTTAGTGCATCAGATTCACCTTGTAAAGTATAAGTCGTTGCTTTCTGATGTTCGTATTCAGCTTTCAATGACTCAACCTTGTTGGTGATTTCCTGAAAAATACCTTGTGCGGAATCCCTTTCTGATTCTAAACTTTGAATGCTGAAGCGAGCGCGCTCATTGCTTTTTCTATCTTGATCGATTTGATCCCTGAGGTTATTGATCCGATCGGTTAAAAAGCGGAGTCGTTCGTTTTTTACCTGCTTGTCGCTTTCGTATTGACGGATTTTTGAAACGAATTCGTTAATTGATTTTTGCCGTGACGATAAGGTCTTTTCTTTCAGAATTAGTTCTGCTTTTGATTTTTCGATCAACGCTTCTTTCTCGGCCAGTTCAGAAGTCAGTTTGGTCTTGCGGTCGCTTTCACCTTCAATTTGCTTGTGGAGGGTAGAGAATTTATCCTTTTGTTTGTTCACCACCACTTTGGCCAAGTGGATGCTTTTTTCCTTGTAGTCTTCTTTGATCTTGTAGTACTGCTCTGTTTGCTTCGCCTGTTTTTCTAGGCTCTTCATATTCTTTTCAATTTCGAAAAGTAAATCTTCTACGCGCTCTAAGTCGGCATCGGTGTCTTCCAGTTTCTTCAGCGTCTCTTTTTTGCGTTTTTTGAATTTGGAAATTCCGGCTGCTTCTTCGAACAACATTCTTCGCGAATTGTCGCGGTCGTTGAGCAAATCATCCACCATTCCCAACTCAATAATTGCGTAGCTGTTTGAGGCAACGCCCGTATCTAAAAATAAATTGGTAATGTCCTTCAGTCGGCAGGCGACTCCGTTCAGCAAGTATTCGCTTTCACCAGATCGGTATAACCTGCGCGTAATAGTGATTTGAGAGTATTCCGTAGGAAGAATATTTTTCGTGTTGTTGATCGTGAGGGAGACTTCCGCCATTTGTTGGGCTGACCGCTGGCTAGTACCGTTAAAGATTACGTTCTCCATTTTCTCGGAGCGAAGCGCACTTGTTTTTTGTTCTCCCAGAACCCAGCGAATGGAATCCACTACGTTGGACTTGCCACAGCCATTGGGGCCTACAATACCCGTGATTCCTTCATCAAAGTTGATGACAATTTTATCAGCAAAGCTTTTGAATCCTTTGATCTCCAGTTTCGATAATTGCATGGGTCGCTCGCGAATTAAGTGGTTGTTAAAAAATAAGACGGCAAAGATAACTTTCGGTTTGGCATTTGAAAAGGCAGCTAATCCCAATTCATGCACATTTTATCCATCTCGATTTTAGAGTAGATTCAGGCTTTTATTTATAAAAAAATCGATATATTTGGCCTGAATGGATAATATTCAATTTTGGATTTGGCTAATCGTAATCGTTGTTACGTTCATTGCCCGTGCTTGGAAGAAAAAGCCAGGAGAACAACCCCCGTACGGTGAGGGAACCTCCGATCGCCAAGAACCTACCAAGAAGCCTATTTCATTCGAAGATTTGTTGAGGGAAATTCAAGCCAAGAAGGTTCCAGCACCTCCGCCACCTGTTTTCAGCAAAAAGGCGGAATATGTGAATTACGAAGATGATTTGGAGGAGGAAGGTGTTTCAGAAAAAACCGATTACAACCAACGCGACTACGACAAAACTGTTGAAACCTATGAAAAGGCCAAACAGTCCGCTTTTAATAGATTGTCTCTAGAGGAGACCATGAAAGTTGAAGATACTATGGTGAGGTTTGGGCAATTCAAAGGCTATCAGCAAGATACAGAGGTAAATGTGCTGGCGGAATACGTTAAAGATTTGAAAGATCCTGCTGGGTTTAAAAAGGCTTTTATCTTGAGCGAAGTTTTGAACAGAAAATTTTAGTCATTTTTTGATATAAATATTACTTGGATGGGTAAAGCCCGCTTTTCAGTAGGCTGATTTTTTGGGATTCAACCATCTTTACATGAATTATTGGGTTACTATACCATTTTGACGCTGATGTATAATCGCTTGAACATACTTTAAACCGAATATTTACATGAGGCTTTGTGTATTGCTTTTGATCAGTTCTTTTTGGATTCATCCCGCTGCGGGAATTGGTGATTTTAACTGCAGTTCTTTTAAACTTAAGGTTGAGACCAAAGATTCGGACGGCCGAGAAAAGGGAGAAATCAAACTTCAAGTATCGGGGGGAAAATCGCCCTTTAAGTTTGTGGTTTATAAAAGTTCAGGTCATCTCCTGTCAGCCGATTTTGAAAAAGCTGATTTTTCGGATTTAAAAGCAGATACATACCAAGCGATTGTAGTAGATCAAAACGGTTGTCAGGCTAAACTTGAAATTCAACTAAAGTGAGCGCGACTATTTCTACCATCATGAGAAGAGGGTTAGCGTTTTTGATCTTTGGCTTGACACTTTTTCTTTCTGAGTTTTCACAAGCTCAGACGATTAACTACATAGGCTCTGCAACTGGAACATTAGCCGTTAGTGTTTTTGTCTCAAACCCCTGCAACGGCTCAAATAATGGTTCTATTAGATTCACTGTTACTGGCACTAGTGATGGCGGACCCGCACAACTGAATCTGATTATTGGCCCTGCATCTATCTTTATCCCACAAGTAATTCCAGTGGGAGGGAGTTTCACGTTTAATCCAGCAAATA
>Ga0209591_10007558_pt1 | contig 11928 bp, 10 predicted proteins | sample MAT01_FD_187207 | JGI IMG/M metagenome (GOLD analysis project Ga0209591, IMG submission 187207) | Freshwater microbial communities from Lake Fryxell liftoff mats and glacier meltwater in Antarctica - MAT-01 (SPAdes) (version 2) | ecosystem: Environmental > Aquatic > Freshwater > Ice > Liftoff...
TTGGCGGGACCGGCAGGATCGGCCTGCTTGGACACGGGCATGTTACCGGGACCGGAGACACGAAGCTGGAGATTTTCTTTGCCTTCAGGGGAAAGGAAGAAGCGGAAGGTGCCATTGACCGGATCAACAAAACTGGCGTTGCCGCTGTTGCGAAAGATGATGCTCTCGTTGATCGATAGCTTGTCGCCCGAGGGTTCGACGAGCATCATGTGTTGCACAATTTTCGTAGTGTCTCTCTGCTTGGTAGTGTTGTAGATCTCGATCTCAACCCCCGAACCATTCGAACCAGGGTTGAGCAGTTTGTTGTAGGTAACCCCGTCGAAGATGGCCTGCATCAGCAGCGGCCCATCCACACCTTGTGCAAACTGAAACTTGCCATCGTCGCCAGACTTGGCGTTGCCCGCAGGCATCATGCCGCCATCACCGAGACGCAGCAGAACAATCGGGACATCAGCGGCCGGTTTGCCGGTAGTTTTGTTGATTACAGTTCCGTCAATCGCGAACAGCGTTGCGGCATAGAACAGAAACAGGGACTTCATTTCGATACTCCGAGGCTGGCTTTGAGTGCATCCACTTCGGCCAGCACCTGAGCGAGTTCACCCTGCAGGCTCTGTTTGGACTTAGCGTAATCATCGTCCGATAACTTGCCCAATCGCAATTCAAACTGCAGATCGCGAAGGTTTTCATAGATACGCGCTTTGCGTTCGTCGAAGACCTTGAAGGGGTTTTCAGGAGGAAGCTTCGGAAGATCGGCTTCGCGGATAAAAAGAGTGAGCGCAAGCACTAGAAGAGTGAGCCCAATGGCTATAGCGATGATCATGAGCGCAGTTTAAGATTCCATTCGGTCGAGTTCTTTGGCCGCCGTCGACTCGTAGGCGGCGAGGGCGGCTGGTGCAACAGGCACTGCCGGTGCGGGCATCGGGCTACGGAAGCGCTTGATGTAAACACCTACTGCGATGAGACCGAGTAGCGCAGCAAAACCGGGCATCAGCCATCCTATCAAACCGAAGCCAGTGGTCTCGGGCGTTGCCAGAGCCTTGATGCCTTGTTCTTTGACAAAGCGGCCAACGATGTTCTGGTCACTGGAACCCATAGTTTGAAGCTGCTTGATTTTCTGCTTGGCCGGAAAGGCATAACCGCAGGCGATCATCGAGCAATCGCCGACGGAGTTGCGGCAACTTCCGCACAGGCAGGCCAGCTTCATACCGACGCGCTTGATCTCGGGTGAGATGAAGTCCATCGGATTTTGCGCGATGGAAAGCGTTGTGAGCAACCCCAAAAGAGCAAGAGTTTTAAGTCTTTGCATGGCTCTCCCGGGTCGCCTTGCCAGTGGTGGTGCCGACCACTTCAGTGCGGGCATAGCTGTACTTGATCTTGGCGGGGACGAGGCAAATCAGCGTTCCGAAAAACACGACCACGAAGCCGATCCAGATCCAACTCACCAGGGGAAACACATAAGCCTGAATGACGGCGCCTTGTCCTTGAGTGGCCATCGCGGCAAAATTCAAGAAGAGATCTTCGTTGAGACGGCGTCGGATGTCTACATTGCTGGTGGGTTGGCGGCTGGCTTTGTATATGCGTCGCTCTGGCTCCATCGTGTCGACTAGTTTGCCGTCCACCATGACGTCGATTTTCGCCTTCATCCAAGCGTAATTTTCTTCGTCGCCATCTTTAAGCTCTGTAATCTTCAGCTCATAGCGACCGATGTTGAAGGACTTGCCCATGGAGGCTTCGACGATGAGGTCTTTATTAAAAGCCGCCCCGGTGAAACCGACGAACATCACCACAATGCCCATGTGAACGAGATAGCCGCCGTAACGGCGGGTGTTGCGGTGGGTTAGCTCGATGGTGGCACGCACCACATTCATACTCTCTTTGTGAGCGATGGCGACGGCACCCTTTATGAATTCACTGGCAATGGTGGCAGTGACGAAGAGGCACAAACCAAAGCTGAGCAGTGCGTATTCGTTACGGATGCCTGCACCGAAGAGTGCCGCCATCAGTACAAACATCGCGATGGTGGGCCACATGAAATTGCGGCGGAGACTGTCCGGGGAACTGCGCCGCCAGGCGATCAGTGGACCGACGCCAGTCAAAAAGAGGAGGAAGAGACCAATGGGGATGTTGACCTTGTTGAAGAAGGGCGCATCTACGCTGATCTTTTCGCCAGTGACGGCTTCGCTGATCACCGGAAATAGCGTGCCCCAGAGCACGGCGAAACAACTGGCGAGCAGGACCAGGTTATTGAAGAGGAAGCCAGACTCGCGGCTTACGACAGATTCCAGATGTGCTTCGCTCTTGAGGAATTCGAGACGATCGAGGATGAGCCAGACGGTTGCCGCGATGCCGATGGCGAGGAAAGTTGCGAAGTAGTTGCCGATAGAAGAAATACCGAAGGCGTGGACGCTCTGTACGAGGCCGCTGCGGGTGAGCATGGTGCCGAAGATGCAGAGGAAGAAGGTAGATGAGACAAGCACCATGTTCCAGACCTTCATCATGCCGCGCTTTTCTTGCATCATAACGCTATGCAGAAAGGCTGTTGCAGTGATCCAGGGCAGGACGCTGGCGTTCTCGACAGGGTCCCAGGCCCAATAGCCGCCCCAACCAAGTACGTAATAAGCCCAGCCCATGCCCAAGGTGACGCCGATGCTTTGAAAAAGCCAGGTGACGAGCGTCCAGCGGCGTGTGGTTTGAATCCATTCATCGCCGGGCTGCTTGGTGATCAGCGAGGCGATGGCGAAAGCGAAGGGGACGATGAAACCGACGTAGCCGAGATAGAGCATCGGCGGATGGATGGCCATCGAAGGGGTTTGCAGCAAGGGGTTGAGACCCTGACCATCGGGCAATGAGATGATGCCGCGACCGATCGCCCAGAGTTGGAAGGGCGGGACGACAAAATTATTGAGGATCAGGAAGAAGATCTGCGTGAACATCATCACGGCGATGACCCAGGGCATGATCGTCTTGAATTGCTTGCGGTTGGTAAAGACGACGACTGCACCGTAACAAGATAAGATCCAGCTCCAAAACAGAAGTGAGCCTTCTTGCCCGCCCCACCAGGCCGTGACCTTGTAGAGGAGCGGCATCGCTTTGTTGGAATGAGAGGCTACGTACTGAAGGCGGAAGTCCCCTTCAATCAAGCCGTAAAGAAGAAGGCCGCTGGCGGTGGTGATGAGCGCCCAGACCAGATAGACAGAACGCTGTGCGGCGGCTACGAGATACAGGTTCTTTCGCCAGGCGCCAACGATGGAGCTAAAGAAAGAAAAGAGGGCCACACAAAAGGCCAAGAGCAGCGATAAAGCGCCGACATTTTCCATATGGAAGAGATACTCCGATTGCCGCTAGCTGCGGCTGGGCTTAGACGAGTTGTTGGTTGGCTCTGTGCCGGGCTTGATCTGACCAGGCTTGGCTTCGTATTTTGAAGCACACTTGGCTTGGATCTTGTTGGCATTAAAGCTGCCATCGGCGTTTAGATGGCCGTCGGCCAAGGCTTGGGCATCATCACGAAAAGTGTCCGGCAAAGGGTCGGTGCCAGTGTAATTGACTTTCAACAACTGACCTTTGGATGCTCCATCCTGCTGTACAAGGTTAAAACTTACTTCTTTGCCACTGCGATGAATGGAACCTTTCACAACATCACCGCCGACCCGAAGGCGCTTGCCTTGGGCACGGTCACCCATTTGTTGTAGTTCCGCTACAGTTTTATAGTACGTTTTGGTTTCGTTGACTCCGCCAACAGCCAGCCAAGCTAGCGTCGCGATCACAATCCCGATGACAAGGCCAAATTTCATGTACGGCTTCATGAGCAATTCCTCTTGATCCAATGATATCGCCAAACAAGAATAGCTGCTGTCTGGCAGTAAAGGAAATTTAAGAATTCGACACAGGATGTTGACTGAGCCAGTGATTCAGAACTCGATTCAGTTCTGGAGCCTGGATCGGTTTGGAAAGAAAGTCGTCCATTCCGGCTGAGAAACAGCGTTCTTTCTCGCTCTCCGTGGCAGAGGCAGTGACTGCAATGATGGGAATTCTTGTGCCCGAAGATTCTTGTTTGCGGATCTCAACTGTCGCCTGTTTACCATCCATATTCGGCATGTGAGAATCCATGAGGATGGCATCAAAGTGGAAGTTCTTCCAGGCGGCCACGCCCTCAGCGCCATCACAAGCCAGCGTCACATGGTAGCCCATCATCCCAAGCAGGGACTGCGCCACAAACTGGTTCACTTTGTTGTCTTCGACGACAAGGATACGGGCTGCAGCAGATGGCTTGGTCTCAATCCGGATCTCTTCGACAGGTTTGGGTGCGGCCTGAACGATTTGGACCGGGATGGCAACCTTAAAGATCGAGCCCTTGCCGAGTGTGCTCTCGACCTCAATAGTGCCGCCCATCAAGGCAATCAAATCATGCACGATGGACAGACCGAGGCCGGTGCCTCCGAAGCGGCGGGAGATGGAAGAGTCGGCCTGAAAGAACTTCTCAAAGAGGTGCTCCTTACCGGAATCTGAGATGCCAATGCCGGTGTCGGAGACGCTGAACAGGAGCTGAGAACCGTGGTATGCGAGAGAAACGCGAACGCTCCCTTCGTCGGTAAACTTAATCGCATTGGCGACGAGATTAACGATGATCTGCCGTAGCCGGACCGGATCCGCAAGGACATAATCCGGAATCTGTTGGAGCCCCGTAACACCAAACTCAAGATGCTTTTCCCTGGCCGTAACGGCGAACGGACGGAGGCTGTCTTCGATCAGTTCGTTGAGGATCGTCACCTCAGGCTGAAGTTGAAATTGCCCGCGAGCCACACGGGCTAGATCGAGAACGTCGTTTACGATGCAGAGAAGATTCTTGCCTGAACTCCGTAGCATCGTGATGAGCTTGTTCTGTTCCGCATCGAGAGGCGATCTGAGCAAAACTTCAGACAGACCGAGGATCCCGTTCAGGGGAGTGCGAATCTCATGACTCATGTTGGCAAGGAACTGTGTCTTGGCCTCGTCGGCCGCGAGTGCGGCTTGTTGGGAACGACGGATGAGAACTACAAATCGACAGAGTGCCATTAAAAGCACCAACAGGACTGCGACAAGACCAAAGGAAATTCGGATGGCACGCTTGGCCGAATTTTCTCTATAGACCAGGTCGACATCGCCACTCGAAAAATAGGCCCAGTCCTTGAGAACCGACTTGTAGGTTCCGTCGGCAAGCATTGCATCAATTTCGTCGCGCAACACGTTTGCAACCACAGCAGCATCAACAGAGAACCCGATGCCTAGTTCATTGTGTGGCAGGTCTAGTCCCAACACATAGAGGTTCGCCTCGAGGCATTCTGCTGGAGGCTGAAGCAGATTCCATTGCAATGGCCTTGCTTCGATCATTAGGAATTCGGCAGCACCGGAGCAGAGCGCCGCCAGCCCTTCTTTTCGATCGTTAATGCCGATCAGCTTGGCTTTAGGAAACAACTCAGGGCCTTGAGTGGTAAGCTTTTTTTCCCGTACAATCACCCGGCGAGTTTCCTCCTTCACACTCTGACGCTGCCACGACTGTTCTCTTGACACAACAACGAACGAATCACGAACAAAGGGGCGCGTTATGGCGATCGTCTCCGAGGCGGGATTCATTGTGTTCATAGGCCAAAGATCCACCTTGCCCGCACTGAGTGAACTGACAGGCGAGACAGACCACTGGAGTTTTACCCCACGACGCTTGGCTGCTGCGGCAATCAGCCCTCCGGCAATCCCGATCGGCTCAGGCGGTCTGCCTGGAATGTCCATAAGCCCGTGGAAAGGCAGGGCATTGTCGGTCCCGATCTTCCAGACGCGGTCGCGGTCCCAATGAGGCTCACAGAAGATTGTCCAAAAGGCAATACCACCGGTAAGGATGGCGACGCCAATTGCCAACAAGGCCGTGCGACTCACTTGAAGTTTAGACACCGTACTAATTGGCTTATCGGACCATTAGGAGAATCCTTAGACAATTTCACTAGTATGTTGAACATCTACCGGCGTACTACCCTCTTGTATTGGATCAACCGAAGTGGAATTGGGGCTCACCGGATTTTGGAGTGGCAAGCATTCGCAATGGCACGAGAAAGTGCGTGGCACCGCTGGCGACTTGAATGCGCTGCACCGGCAACTTGTCGAGGGGATTCGCAGTGTAGATTCTGCAGTGCCCCTCATTGTCGAAAGCGGTTTATACGGGACGCCGTGGGCCTTGCCTGAGACCGAGGTACTGGGCGACAAGCGGGTTCTCTATTCCATCCACATGTACGAGCCCTATGAATACACGGCCTGGCGCAAACATCAGGGTAAACTGCGATACCGGGGCGTCGTCAAGCTGGAAGAGAACGGAGCACAGATTCAAACCGATGCCGCCTGGTTGAACCGGTTCTTTGATCCGGTTCGGGCTTGGATGAAGAGCAATCGGCTTGGCCCAGAGCGGCTGCTTATTGGCGAGTTTGGGTGCAGCAGGCGCTGCCCTGGGGCGGCCGGCTGTCTGCGCGATCTGGTTGAGATCTTAGAGCGGGAACGCTGGCACTGGCTTTTCTACAGCTTTCGGGAAGACAACTGGGAAGGTATGGATTATGAACTCGGCACCTCCCCGCCGCCGGAATGGTACTGGTCACTCTCTGAGAAAGGTGGTCTGGAGAAACGCTGTGCCGAGCTGTACGCAAATTCCAAGGCCAACCAAATGTTGCAGGCTATACGGAGCCGTCTCTAGCGCTGGACTGGCAAATATAAGGTCTGGGCGATCGGTAGATTGTTCTGTGTGATCTCCATCAGAAGATCGCCGCTGGGAGCGTCGGGCGGAACTACAATGTTGAACTGGTAGAGCCCCACGAAGGGCGGCACCACACCGCCAAAGAGCACTTCAGCGTCAATACCGCCAATCTTGAAGGTAGCGGGAAACTGTAGGCGGCCAAGTCCGCTCGGAATCTGCCCGGCAATCGCTATGCTGAAGGGCGACATATCGCCGAAGCCACTGCCAAAGAGGACAAGAGTCTCACCAGGTCTGGCCGGTGCGGCGGCAACACCCGGAATCGTTCCATTGCTGACGATCGTTCCTGTATTGCCCTTGCTCGCATACACGAATTGTTTGTCGCCCACCTTGAAGGAGGCGGGCGCAAGCATGCCGCCATACACACGGCGGACGGCAATGCTGGCAGCGGCTGTGGTCTGCCCCTTTGATGTCAGCACTACAGAAAGGTTCGGGTTGATTGAAACAGTAGCGGGCACTTGAACGTTCACCTGCGTAGGGCTTACAAAGGCAATAAATGCCCGCTGTCCGCCCACCGTGACAGAAACGCCACCCAGAGATGTGGGCGCAGTGAGATTGGTAAAGGCATTGTTCCAATCAAGAGTCGCGTCGGTGAGATTAGTTCCAAAGAGTTCGAGATAAGAACCGGGCGCCGCGATTTTGTAACCCCCAAATGCACCGGCCGTTTGCACACCGCCATCGCTTAGAGAGGGAGGCGGCCCAGTCTCAATCTGCGTCACCGAATTTACTACGATCAGGTTTGAAGCTGAAAGAGTGCCGTTAAAATTCTGAAGCGGGATTTCGTTGAAGGGTGAGGGAAGCGGGCTGGGACTGGGAACCGGGACGGCAGCGAGGCGGTCCATTACCGCCAGGCTTGCACTATCGACGATGCGTCCAAAGACGGTGAAGCCGCCGTTTTGATTGTTGAGAATCGCAGGGTTGTTATTAGAGAGGTTGAAGAACCACTGATTGGTCGCACTGTTGGGATCGTCGCCCAGCTTGGCCATGGCGATGGTGCCACGAATGTTGGACTCACGATATTCGTTGACGACTGGCGGGTCTGCGGGGATCGCGGACAGGTTGGGGAGCGCAGCGGAAAAGCCGCCGCCCTGGATGATGAAGTCTCGAACGGAGCGGTGGAAGACCGAGTTATCGTAGGCCTTTCTGTTCATGTACCTGAGGAAGTTCTCGACCGTTTTGGGAGCGGAACCAGGAAGCAAAAGTACATCAATGTCGCCGAGTGTGGTCTTGAAGCGAACGGTAGGAGCCGTCGTGGTCTGAGCGAAAACTGTCGCAAATGCGAACGAAAGTAGAAAAGAAAAACGAAGGATCATGAAGCTATTTGGAGTCTAACGCAACTGACGCAACCGCCTCCGCAAAGAGGTACACACCGAATCTGGGTTTGAGCACGCCCCGCCCCCAGCGGTTGGCCTTCCAAGTGGCTCTGATGAAGCGCAGTTCCGGGTGGGCTGCCAGGTCACAGATCATAACGGAAGAGCCGATATAGAACTTCTGTGGAAATGCGGCCAGCGGCTGCTCGATCCACGTTTCGCCATCGAGTGAGCCTTGGAGGTGCACTTCAAGTGACTGCTGTTCGATTACGGTGTCGATAACGAGTGTGAGTTGCAGCATCTGGCCTGCTGCGTCGCCAAGGGCGAGTGCTGCGCTCGACCCGTTGCCCTCCAAAACCGATTTCGGGATCAGAAAATGATGGAACATGGTGCCCTAACGCTTGAGTGCTTTCAGACGTTCACGTGCGGCTTCCAGGGTTTCGATTTTCTTGCAGAAGCAGAAGCGCACCCATTGGTCGCCAACGCCGGGAGTCTCAAAAAAGCTCGATCCTGGAACACAGGATACGCCGATGTTTTCGACCAGATGCATGGCAAAAGCGCGGTCGTTATCGAAGCCAAACTTCGAAATGTCCGCCATCACGTAGTAGGCCCCTTGCGGCCGCAACGGCTGGAAGCCCGCTTCGGTGAGGATCTCGAGGATGAGGTCTCGCCGCTCACCATAGTGGGTGGAAAGATCGGCGTAGTAGGAATCGTCGGAAGCGAGCGCATGAACTCCAGCCTGCTGCATCGGCGAGGCAGCGCCGACCGTGAGAAAGTCGTGGACCTTGCGAATGGAAGCGCTAAGGTCTGGAGCGGCCAGAGTCCAGCCAACACGCCATCCGGTAACGGAATAGGTTTTCGACATTGAGTTGATCAAAACCGTGCGGTCACGCATACCGGGCAGGCTGAGGATAGGCGTGTGTTCAAGGCCATCGTAGAGGATGTGCTCGTAAATCTCGTCGGTGATGGCAATGGCGTCAAATTCCTGGCAGAGGCCGGCGATAAAGCTGAGTTCCTCGCGACTGAAGACACGGCCCGTCGGATTGTTAGGCGTGTTGATGATGATGGCTTTGGTCTTCGAATTGAAGGCGCGGCGAAGCTCGTCGGGGTCGAAGGTCCAATCCGGTGCATGCAGAGTAACCAGCTTGCGCGTAGCTCCGCAAATCTGTGTGTCGGGAAAGTAATTTTCGTAGAAGGGTTCAAATACGATCACCTCGTCGCCGGGATTGGTCGTGGCGAGGAGGGTGGCAATCATGGCTTCGGTTGCACCACAGGTAACGGTAATTTCGGTTTCAGGGTCGAACGAGAGGCCGTATGTACTTTGGTACTTGCGGGCAATGGCATCGCGGAAAGGCTTCGCACCCCAGGTGATCGGATATTGATTGATGTCGGCGTTGATAGCGTCGATAGCGGCCTGTTTGATACTGGCCGGGGCAGGAAAATCGGGGAAGCCCTGTGCGAGATTAACCGCGCCGAATTTGTTTGCCAGTCGCGACATCTCGCGAATCACGCTTTCGACAAAATGTTCTGTGCGGTCTGAGGCAAAGCGGGGGCGCCGCTCGAAGCTACTGCTTGCCTGTACGCCGCTGCGCGGGGTTAGAATCGCCATCTTCCGATGGTAAACCGGGAGCGGGCAGAATGGCGGCATCGTTGCCGTAAAGGCGGCGATAGATTCCCGCATTGCGCATCACACTCTGCACATAGCCGCGGGTTTCATTGAAGGGGATCGATTCGACAAACTCGGCTGGATCCTTGTAGTCGCCTCGCTCAAGCCACTGCGTCACACGGCCCTTGCCAGCGTTGTAGCTGGCTAGTGCCTGCTCCAGATTGCCACCCAGACTGTTCATCAAACTGCGCAAATAGTAACTCCCCATCTGCAGATTCACGGTTGGCTCAAAGAGCATCGCCGGGGTAAAGCCCTTGATGCCGAGACGGCGGGCAAGTTCTCGTCCCGTTGCTGGCATGATCTGCGCGAGGCCGTGTGCATTAGAGCGCGACACAACTTTTGCACTGAATTCGCTCTCCTGACGAATGAGCCCAGCCAGCAGATAGGGGTCGAGTTCGTTCTTGAAGGAGTAGGTCAAGAGTGTGTCTTTGTAGGGCATCGGATAGGCGAGCTTCCAGAGAGGCAGCGTTGCCGCATTGATCGGAAGATTCAGGTATGCCGGAAAGATGCTCTTCATGTAGCGGATTCCCTGATCAGGCGCACCTCGTCGATTTGCCATTCGTGCTGCGGCCATAGCCAGTAGATGCGCCTGTTCGGTGCCTCTTGCTTCGTTCCGCAATTCAAGCTCGGCGAAGTCATAAAAAGCCCCGCGAGCCAAGAGGTCTGCCCGGTTCATACGACGTTTAGTGGCCGCGTTTGCTTCAAAATTCAAGTGAACCGATTCGAGCGGGAATTTGAGCTCTTTCAACATAGCGTCGGTAGCAGACGAAGGCGTCTGTGCCTGAAGACCACCCTGCAAGATTCGCTCGCGGCAAAGTTCCGCATAGAAGTGATTCGGAAAGCTCTCAGTGGCTCGATAATAATAGCTCTTGGCACTGGCCTTGTCTCGACGGGCTTCCGCAGAGCGACCGAGGAAGTAAAGTGCGGCTGAAGCATGTTCCCCGTCTGGCTCCGCCCGAAGGAAGCTCTCGAGCTTCTTCTCGGCACCGGGCCGCTGAAGGATGTAATTTTGGACGGCCACCTTCCAGTCACAGTCGCGCCCTTCGGGACGTGTGGCAAAGTCGACCGCGCAAGCTTCATAAAGGGGCAGGCTCTTGGAGTGATCGCCCATCACCCAATACTGACTGGCGGCGTTGGCCAGCGCCTCGAGGCGAAAACTCGACTTCGGGTGCTTTTCACTCAACTCGCGCATTGCCACCGACATCGAGTCGTAGGCTTTGGCCCGGCGTGCGGCAAGCAGCGCGTAGAAAAGGCGTTCCGCATCGGCGGCGGGATCCTTTACCTGTGTCTCGCTGAGCTTGGCGTAGGCTGTAGCAGTACGCAGCCTGTAATCACAAACCCCGATCCGGACTCTTGCCTGATCTAGAGCGGCACCTTCGAGCTTCGGCAGCAGTGCCACAAACTCAGTCCGTGCCGAGCCGGCATCACCCTGATCAAGGAAGCGATTGGCGCGCTCGAGTCGTTCTGCCGGAGTCAGGTCAATGAGGGAAAGAAACTTCATGCTTTCCTGTGCCTCAGGAGACTTGGGCCATTGACAGAGAACTGTCGCGAACCAGCGTCTGGATGGTTGGGGCGGATTCTTGCGATGAGCGGCAACGCCTGAATAGTGTGCAAACTGGGCCGGCGTCAATTGCTTCTGATAGCGGGCGAGCAACGCTTCCATGCGTATCACGTCGCCAAGCTCGGCCGCGCTCTTCAGGCCCAGAAGCGCTGCCCTGCCCTGGAGTGGACTCTCGCCAATTTGCAAGACTCGCTCAGCATCAACCAAGGCCGCAGCAAAGTCTTTGCCGGTGAACTCAGTTGAGGCCACCATCCAATCGACATAGTCTGCGATTTCTGGGAGGAGCGGACGGGCTGCCTTTAGTTTGTCGATGGCGGTAGTGTCGCCATTAAACAAAAGCAACCGGGCCAGTGCCCCTTCGGCATCTTTGGGATGCTTCAGTAGGAACTGCTCCACGGCTGCTTTGTTTGCCGGAATCGGCTTTTCTCGAAAGCTGCGGGCGATGGGCTCAAGCGTCTGGGCATGCAACCCAAAGCTACAGGCCAAAAGAATCGCCGCAGGTCTCATCCATTTAGTGATGGACGAGCGGACCAGGATAGTCTGGTCCCATGAGTTGCGGGTTATCGATGGCGAGGGTCTCGACCAACTCTCCATGTAGATAGTCTCTCATGTGCTGTTGACCGTC
>Ga0209591_10007560_pt1 | contig 11926 bp, 13 predicted proteins | sample MAT01_FD_187207 | JGI IMG/M metagenome (GOLD analysis project Ga0209591, IMG submission 187207) | Freshwater microbial communities from Lake Fryxell liftoff mats and glacier meltwater in Antarctica - MAT-01 (SPAdes) (version 2) | ecosystem: Environmental > Aquatic > Freshwater > Ice > Liftoff...
TTAAGAGATGTTTCAACAGATAGTTGGGACTTCATTGGCAAAATTCTGAATTTTTTCAAATCTAAATGCTCCGAAAGTAGAACCCCATAACTGTTGATGGGTATTCACATCTAAGCCTTTGTCTAAACTTAAGAAAGTAGTTTCTGTGACTTCCACATAACTATCCAGATAGGTTTGACAACCTTTTTTTTCAATTAAACATTGATTTCCTTCTACATTGCCCAAAAAGCGATCGCCATCCTTTTTGAAAACCATTGAGCAGTTATATCGACGTTCGATACAGTCTGGAGTTAATGTTTTGAGGATATTTAAGTCGCGTCCTGAGCCTGCATAAAGCATGGCGTTTGTTAAACTGTAGTTTTCGACATAAATCTCGTCGCCGCGATCGACTAAACGATGCACACCTTGTCGATAGGGAGTCCAAAGATCGTAGTCATAAACCTGTTCTGAATAAAGTCCAATTCCAGAGAAAAATTCCAGTGGCAAAGGACGGAAAAAGGCATGAACATGAGCAAAATCTTTGGGATTGTGAGAAGCCTGTTTGTAGTTGCTAAAATCCCCTGACATCCAACAAGCTAGGGTTACTAAGTCGGTTGATACGTTATTTGTAGGTCTATCTAGCAAGGTCATGGCTGGTTAATTTTAGTCTGTGGCTTCTTTGACAAGCTGACGAATCTCTGAAGAAAACGAGGCGGTCACAACTCCACTGCCAGCACTAGTTTTGATTAGCGACACGCGGCAGCGCACATTGGGATTGACAAACCAGATTTTTTCTTCGGCAGCAGCGCGATCATAAGCTGTAATCAAGACAAACGTATCATCGTCGGTAAAGTGATAGTCACCCACCGCAGGAATTTCTTCTGCATAGCCCTGATCTCGCAACAGCTTGCCGCGATTGGGATGCTCAAGATCAGGAATCGGCACGAGAATACAAGTACCTTTGAGAGCCTCGTTTTCATCCCAGTCCGATTGTCCTGCCCAAGTCATCTGCCCAAGTCATCCGAAATGGTGACACTGCTAGCTTGCGATCAATGCTATTCATCTCACATAGTGCGATCACTTCAGGATCGTCAACGGACATAGAGGCGATCGCAATCTCAGACTGTACAGCTTCAAAGTGGCTAAATATCATATGGTGAGCGCTACGTTGCGATCGCCAATTGCCAATTGAGTTTGCCACAAATTGCTGAATATCGAGCATTTATTTAATTTGAATTTGTACAGTTCAGAGTTTAATGCAAGTCTTTTTAGTTACGTAGAAAATCCTAAGACCCTCACCCCTAGCCCCTCTCCCTGAGGGAGAGGGGAACAAGAAAACAACTGGGCTTTGCTCCCCTTCTCCTGCGGGAGAAGGGGTTGGGAGATGAGGGCTTTAGCAACTTCTGCGTAACATCAGTCACTAAGCTACTTCAGTAATGCGAAGAATCTTGCCACCAGTTTTCTGAATGTTCTGAATCTTGCTAGAAAGCTGACTGTAGCCAACCTCGTAGGTAGTAACGCTTTGAGTGACACGAATTCCAGAATTAGCCTTGGTAACTGCAACACGGAAACGCTTACCTCTACTGCTAGAAGCACCAGATCCACCTGCGGGGATCACAATCTTAGTGGGTAGATTGCCGCCAATGTCACCGATTAGTTTTGCGGCTCCAGCTGCATCGCTAGAGGCAAAACCACGAGACAAGGCAAAGGTTCGATTGAAGTTAACGTTTTTCGAGCCAGCTTGAGTACGATTACCACGAGCGGAAGGTACTGTATTTTCACCAAAGCTGCTGACATACTCATCACTGTCAATGTAAGAATTGATTTCAGCCGCGTAGCTGTGGTTGATGTAGGTTTGCACATGTTCAGCAATCTCTGCTTGATCTTGTGGTGCGCGACCAAGTAAATGTTTGAAGTTCAACTCAATGAAACGGTAAGGGGAAGAATTTTCAAAAAAGAGTGAACTGTATAGTTCTGACTGAGCAACTTCTCTGACAAAACCAGCAACGGTAATATCGCCATTACGCAATTTGGACTCAGCGCTAGTCAGTCTTTGGCTTTCCAACACATGAGCGTTGCCCAGAACTTGACGATACACAGCACGGATCACTGCTTGCAAGTCATCTTCAGTGGCGTTAGGACGCAATTCAACGGTTTCAGTTTCGATCCAAAGCATAGTATTAATTCCTTGTAAATCTAAAAAAATGATAAAAAATTGAGTTAAATAGATAGCAGAAAGTGTGTGAGTAATACTCACCCACGCCACAAGAAGCTCTAGATAATTTCAGTAATACTGACAATTTTGCCAGAAGTACGATTAATGCGTTGGATTTGTGGGGTCATCTTGCTAGCAGAGACGATGTACTCAGTGGCACTAACACGACGAGAAGTGTCAAATTTAGAACCAGAAACTACGATCTTAAAGCGCTTTTCAGTGCCAGAACCAATTACGGTGTTGGTAGAAGCCTTAATCGCAGTTGAGCTATTGGTCGCAACAGCATAGACAAGCTGAGATGCTTGTACAGAGCTATCGACTTGAGCAGGCCCGCGATCAAGAGCAAACATGCGGTTGTAACCAACTTGCTTAGGATTCGCTGCACTGCTCGTACCGCGATTGTAAGGTACGATGTTTTCGCCAAAAGCAGCTTGGTATTCATCGCTGTCGATGTAAGAATCAATCTCAGCATCGTAGCCTTCGGCAACACATCGGACGATATGCTCAGAGACTTCTCTTTGATCTTGAGGAGCGCGACCTAGCAAATGGATAAAGTTTAATTCCACAAAGCGGTAAGGAGCGCAGGACTCAAAATAACGAGAGCGATAAAATTCAGACTTGGCAACAGCACGAACGAATTCTCTAACTGTCATGGAGCGATCGCATAATTGCGATTCTGCTGAGACTAGGCGCTCGCTATCCATGACATGCGGATTGCCAAGAACATGTTTGTAAACGGAGCGGATGACAGTTTGAACTTCGTCCAAACCACTGCCAGCCCATAACTCAACGGGTGATGTTATATAAGACATGAAAATTTAAGTTTGATTTTAAAAAATGAGCTTTACAAGATATAACAGAACCTAGATTTTATCAAAACTATGAATAAAACATAGTTTCAACAAAATCTAGCAGTTACAATAATCTAGACCGAAGTAATACTGGCAATCACGCCACCTTGTTTGTGGATACGTTGATACTCTTGAGAGAGTTGGTCAAAAGGCACAAAGAAGACCTGATTGCTACGACGGAACTTAGAAATCTTGCTGAAAGCCTTGCCTTGATAGCCTGTAACTTCGATGCGGTAAACCTTACCACCAATGCCACCAGAACTAACAGAACCAGCAGGAACAGAGAATCTTGCACCATCGCTAGCAGGAGAAACTACAGGTACAGGAGTGCCTTTAATTACCAAGGAATTTAGTTTAGGAGTCTTACCAGAAAGATCGCCCTTCAAGCTGCTGCTGGAAGCTCCACGCACCAATTGGAAGGTATGGGTAAACTGAACCATACTCTGACAAGCTTCAGTCTTGTAGCCACGAATGTATGGAACAAAATTTTCGCCAAAAGTATTTTGATACTCATCGCTATCGATGTAAGAATCAATATCTGCGCCAAAGCCTTGGGTATCGAGGATGGTGCTATGTCCACGCATTTCCTCAAGATCCAATGGAGGACGACCTAACAAATGACGGAAGTTAAGCTCGATCGCTCGATAGCGAGGGCAACTCGTAAAAAAGCGCGAGGAGTAGAGGTCAGACTTTGCCACTGCACGAACAAACTCACGTACACTCAATTCATTGCGCTTAAATTGGGATTCAGCTACGGTGAGTCTTTCGCTCTCCATGACATAGGCATTACCCAATACTTGACGATAGACGGCTTGAATAATTGTTTCGGACTCTTCTTGCGAATGACCAGAAACCCACTCAAGGGGAGGGGTTTCATCAAACAGGCTGACTCCTAAGCGTGAAGCTGGACCAAAAGGCATTAATGCTATCTCCTGTTAATAAAATTGTTTTAAAAAGCAAAGAAAATCTAAACTCATCTAGACTTGACACTCCTCGCGAGTAAAGCAGCGAGGACTTTTGAGCTAATCACAGCCCTTTCGCATCAAAAATTATTTTTATTTAGAGTTTATTCGCCATGCGAATTTGGTTAACCATACATAATTGATTCTCTTACAAGCTTGTTGTTGCGATCATCAAGATTTGTGAACATCGGCTGAATTGAACTTATTCTGCACAAATGATTTTGTCAAATATTGCGATCGCTATAGTTCAACCTTAAAGATCTGGTCAGAGGGTTTTGAGGCGACAGTGGCATCCCAAGAAATTGTTTGCAAAAATGTAGCACCTGAAAGCGTTTCGACAATATCTACACCCCACTCTTGCGGCTGTAATGCATTGGGGGAATTGCTGGTTGGGGGAGTTGTTTTCATGCCACCCAATACCAAAATTTCAGGAATAAACTCTTTATTTAATGGCTGTCTTTGGGTTGACATGGCTTGAGCGCATAGCTGTCCAACTTGTTCTGGCGAAAAATCTGCGATCGGAAACAAAACCTCAGTAATCCAGTGGGGATGAGAGATCTGCCGACATTGCATTCCTTTAAAATTCTTAAAACCATCCTCAAAAATCTTAGTAAATTCTTCTCGACTAAGTTCTGGGAGAATATCAGGTGAAACATCAAAGTTATGGGAAAGGAGCATTCGGGCGGTGCTTTTTAAAATAACCGCCGAACTTTCATTATGTCCAGATTGTAATTGCATAAGATTTTATTAATTTCTTAATTTGGAAAATCAAAACTAAAAACTAAGATGCGGCACATCTCAGATATACAGCCTGTTGAGGGTTTGAGTGATACGGATAATTTTTTGAAAGTACCGCTTCGCGGCACTTTCAAAAAATTATCTGGGTTTTATAGCAATCCTAAATGAGATATGGAAGGCTTCGACTTCGCTCAGCCAACGTATTATCGCTGACTGAGCGAAGTCGAAGCCCAATTTTCTACAAATGATTTAGGATTGCTATAGCTACTCAAAAATTTGTCAAGCTAAAAATGTGCTGATTCATCAGATTGAGAATAAAACTTACGAAAAATATCTGCTCAATCAAACTAACTTTGACCAAACACTCCCTGAAAGCATCAAACAACAGGCGCATTTAGCCATCAAAGACGAATACACCTTTGATTTTCTCAACCTTGCCGAAGCACACAGCGAGAGCCAATTAGAAAATGCATTAGTACAGAATATTCGTAATTTCTTATTAGAAATCGGGAATCAGTTCACCTTTATTGGCAATCAATTTAAAGTCAAAGCAGGAGACAAAGAATACTTTATTGACCTATTGCTTTACCATCGCCAACTGCAATGTTTAATAGCAATTGAGTTAAAAATCGGTGATTTTATACCCGAATACAAAGGAAAAATAGAATTCTATCTGACTATTCTTAATGAGACTGTAAAACTGCCCCATGAAAATGATGCGATCGGCATCATCATTTGCAAGGAAAAAGATCGTACTGTCGTAGAGTACTCACTCAAATCCAGCAATATGCCTATTGGCGTGGCAACTTATACCACCAGCGCAAAGTTACCAAGGCGATATCAAGAAATGCTGCCTGATCGAGAAGAAATTATTAAAAAGATAAATGAATATTTTCTAGCCCCCTGATTTCATAAAAGTCATCAAATATTAATAAATAGCTAAATTAGCTTATCTAATGGGGTAATTGAGGCGGTAAGGTTAATCAAAGTATTTTTTAAGAGTAGTCGAGGCGTTAAATGATCACAGACAGCGATCGCGTTCAGATTCTAAGTGAAGCTCTGCCTTATATGCAGGAATTTTCAGGGCGAACTATTGTCGTCAAATACGGCGGTGCGGCGATGAAAGAAGAAAGCCTGCGACAGGATGTGATTCGCGACGTGGTGACGATGTCATTTATGGGGCTGCGACCAGTGTTAGTTCATGGCGGTGGACCAGAAATCAATACATGGCTAACCAAGCTAAATATCAAGCCTCAGTTTATTGATGGGTTGCGGGTTACGTTGCGGGTTACTGATGCCGAGACAATGGAAGTAGTGGAGATGGTCTTGGTTGGTCGTGTCAACAAGCAAATTGTAGAAATGATCAACCTTGCAGGTGGTTCTGGCGTGGGTTTATGTGGTAAAGATGGCAATCTGATCCGCGCCCGTCCTCAAGGCAATAATGCGATCGGCTTTGTCGGTGAAGTCAGTGGCATTAATATCGGGCTACTCTCGACCTTGCTCGAAGCAGGACATATTCCCGTTGTATCCAGCGTGGCAACCGATGAAACAGGGCAGTCATATAACATCAATGCCGATACGGTCGCAGGTGAGCTTGCGGCGGCGCTTGGAGCCGAGAAATTGATTCTACTGACCGATATTGCGGGCATTCTGCATAATTACAAAGATCCCAGTACTCTCTATCGCAGTCTCACGATCAGCAAAGCTAGAGAACTAATAAAGGAGAATGTAGTCAGTGGTGGCATGATTCCTAAGGTTCAATGCTGTGTGCGATCGCTAGCTCAAGGCGTGAAAGCAGCACATATTGTCGATGGACGCGTACCACATTCACTGCTGTTGGAAATTTTCACCAATAGCGGAGTTGGCTCAATGATCGTTGCTTCAGAACCTGTAATCTAAAGGATCGGGGGCGTGTAAAGCACGCCCTAACTTTGGTATGAAATTATGGCTGATTCTACTGATGATGATGATGATTTTGATGATGATTTAGAAAATCTAAAATCTGTGGCGAATCAATCACAAGATAATCATGATTTGCAAAAATTTGATGTGTCACACCCAAACACATTAAGAAGCCTCAGCTTCCCTAAGGTTGGTTTACCCAAATTTGGTTTGCCCAAGTTTAATCTGCCAAAACCAAAATCACCTTTTAAAAAAATCAATTATCTATGGTTATGGTTGTTCGTGATTACGATCAGCTATATCTGTATAGGCTACTTTCTATCAGTATTGCTAACAATTCCAGCTAGACAAAATTTAGCGATCGCAGGTTTTGTGATCGTCGGACTATTTCCAACTATGACAGCCTTTGCTGATTACGCTCTAATGAAATGGAGCTACCTGATCAGTGGCTTTTTGATTATTGGTGGTTTAATTTTCCTAGCTAAGCCGAAGTTTTATCTCATAGTTTTGGCGATCATTGCATGGGTAGGATTAACTGCGATCGCATTTATCGGTGATGCCTTGACCAAAAAACGCAAATTATGGATGGCGATTGGCATATTAACCATTCCTTGTTTAATCGGAATAGCAATTGGTCATCAAATATGGCGACTAGCTGCTTCTTGGAGTTAAACAAAAAAAGGCGAGCTTAGCTCGCCTTTTTTAAGATTACTCTTCTGTTTCTTCAGCCTCTTCAGCCATCGGATAGACAAAACCATCATTTTTGCCTGAAAGGATTGACTTACCTAAAGAAATAGCTTTTTGAGCATGAACGGCGGCTTTACGTTTCCATACGGCTTTGCGGCTATCTCTCTTAGATTTAGAAGTTTTCTTCTTGGGTACTGCCATGACGTGATCCCTATACTAAATATGATAATTTTCTAATTAGAAAATTTTTGACAACCTTTCTATCATAAGTGAAATCATGGATGTTGCGATCGCAATTTTTAGTAAACCCAGAAAGTAGAGACATCGCGAAGCGATGTCTCTACTTTCTGGGTTTAAGATTAGTTTAGTCGCCTATTTGCAAATCAATGCCCGAAGCCAGATTTTCCTTCGCCGAACATTACCATGAACGCACTAAGTATGCACCTGAAACCCTTGCGAGCAAGAGTCAGGGCTTAGACTGGAGTATGCAGCCATCACCTTACAAAGATTATAAAATTGGCACGGTATACGACCTCAAGCCTTATCTTACTGAGGATATTCAGTCAGATCGCGATGGATTATTAGCAAGTCGGTGGCGGCGGCTGTCGCGATTGCTATTTTGCAGCTATGGATTAACGGCGCGAGTACCGACCGTCACAGGTGATGCTTTTTATTTACGATCTGCACCTTCGGCTGGTGGGTTATATCCTGCGGAATTGTATCTGATCTCAGCAGGGACACCGCTTTTGTCAGCAGGAATTTACAACTATCAGGTTCGCACCCATAGCCTGATTCATTTTTGGCAGGACAATAATGTATGGGGTAATTTGCAACAAGCCTGTTTCGGACATCCTGCCTTGCAAAACACCCGCATTGCGATCGCAATCACCGCCGTATTTCATCGATCGGCATGGCGCTATCAAGACCGCGCCTATCGCCGTATTTTTCTAGACACTGGGCATTTAATAGGCAACATCGATCTGGCTAGCTCGATCGAAGATTATCAAGCATCGCTTATTGGCGGCTTTAACGACGAATCGGTAAATGAACTGCTATTTTTGGATAAGCAAGTTGAAAGTGCGATCGCGATCGTGCCAATTATTGATTTGCAAGATGAAGAACGCATTGGCAGAGGACAAGAATCACGCAGCCCTTTGCAGCGAGACACGCAAAGTATGACTAGAGGAATCATGACTGCTCTGCCATCAGCAACAGTCACCAACTATCCCAAACTGCCCGACGGTCAGTTACTAGAACATCTACACCAAGCAACGCAGATTAACGAAAAGCCAAATCTACAGGAACTTTTAGGTCAGACGAATAAAAATCCTACGGAAGCATCTGCACAAAATATCGACAAATATAATTTCCCTTTCTGTACAAAAGTGAATACAGTAACCGAAAGTATCCACTGGGGCGATGATCTGGAACTATTAGAAAATACAATATTACAAAGGCGATCAACTCGTGAATATAGTGGAGTAAAACTAGAGTTAGCCGAATTGAAAGCAATTCTCGATTTCACGTATCAGCCCCAACACTATACAGACCAAGGTATTGACGGAAATCCCGACTATTTCGATCTCAGCTTGATCGAAACCTTTGTTGCTGTCACAGGTGTTGAGGATTTGGAAGAAGGATGTTATTACTACGCCCCAAAATCTCAAGAATTACGCCAAATTCGCTTTAAGAACTTTCGCGATGAATTACATTATCTTTGCCTCGGTCAAGAACTCGGTCGCGATGCAGGAGCCGTGATTTTCCACACCGCCGATCTTCAGAAAGCTATAGAAAAATATGGCGATCGCGTCTATCGTTATTTACATATGGATGCGGGACATCTAGGACAAAGGTCAAATATAGCTGCGATCGGCTTAGGTCTAGGCGTAAGCGGAATCGCAGGGTTCTTTGATGATCTAGTCAATGAAGTTCTCGGTATTCCCAGTGATGAAGCAGTTCTATACATCACAACCTTAGGCAGACTACGCTAATTATATAAGCCTAACTCCAAAACCCAAAAAGCTGTGGCGCACGCGCAGCGTTCGTCACAGCTTTTTGGGTTTTGGTTTTTATTATTTAAAAAGCATAAAAGTTGTCTTAACAAAACTACTAGTGACTAATAAACTTGTGAAACAATACGAAGCCACTACTTTTGCTCCTCAAGCAAAAATATCCAATGCACTGTTTCAGCCAGCAGGTGCCTGGATAGTCATCTTAAGCCTTTGTCTGGTGACGTTGATGATGATTGGTCTTGGAGGCTTTGGCGCAAGAATTCTCAACATTTTGTTTCCATTAGCATCATTTGCCGTTGGTTGGTTATTGTACTTTCGTTATCCTGTGCTTTATAATGGATTTGTGTGGTGGCTATTTTTTATCACTCCATTTCTGCGTCGGATTTGCGACTGGAGGATTGGTGCATTTACTGAGCCAAAAAGTAGCTACATTATGCTAGCGCCATTTGTAGTGTGTCTAATTTGTGCTCACTCAATCCACCTCAAACTATTTAAAAGTCGTGATAAATATTCTTCGGTTTTTATTTTGGCAATCAGTGCTGTTCTTTATAGCTATTTAGTCGGCACTATATACCGTGGTTTCCTATCATCAACTATTTCTCTTCTAGAATGGATTGCTCCATTACTATTTGGATATCATCTCGCGATTAATTGGCAAAGATACCCTATGTATGCCGAGAATATAAAACGAGTATTTCTATGGGGCGGGCTGATTATGGGGATATATGGAGTTTATCAGTTCATGATTGCGCCTGAATGGGATCAGCTCTGGATGATCGGCTCTGGAATGACTAGTAGTGGAGGCAGTCCAGTTCCTTTTGGGATGAGGGTTTGGAGCACGATGAACTCCCAAGGTCCCTTTGCAGACTATATCGTCACATGTCTGCTGATATTGCTAAGTTGTCAAAGTCCTTTTGTGATTCCTGCCGCAGGTTTTTCGGCATTTAGCTTGTTACTGAGCCTAGTCCGAGTCGCTTGGATTGGGTGGATAGTCGCAATACTATCTTTATTGACTTCTTTGACAGCAAAGCAAAAGTTTCGTTTGCTAGTTTCTCTGGTTGTCATGCTCTTGATTTTGGTTCCATTAATCAATATGGAACCATTCTCAACTGTGATTCTTAAACGTTTAGAAACACTAACAAATTTACAAAATGATGGTAGTGGTCTAGCTCGCCAAGGTACTTATGAAGCGATCCTAGAAAATATCTCGACTAATTTTGTAGGCGATGGTATTGGCGCTCTTGAAGGGGATAGTGCTCTTATCGTAATCGTTAACTTAGGATGGATTGGTGGGATACCATATGTGGGTAGCCTCATTTTTGGCGTTCTTTTAGTTTTAATGGAACCTAACAGGAATAATGATTTAATGCTTCCTGTTATTCGTGGCATATTGCTTAAATCTTTGATATTTCTGCTCTCCAGTGTAACAGTTAAAGGAGCCCACGGAATGCTATTATGGGGCTTCTTGGGCTTAGGTTTATCAAGGGTTCATTATTACCGAGACTACTACTTCCAAGAGTTTCTGATGCTAAAGTCTAGAGAAAAACTGCTTACTAAGTAAGCCAAATAAACCTTAAAACCCAAAAAGCTGTGACTCAAGCGTAGCGTGCGCCACAGCTTTTGACTTTTATTATGCTTACCTACCTACTTATTTGTTTTTATGAAAATATGTATTATCACTTCTAATGTGAGAAAGGGTGATGGTCAAGCGCGAGTTAATTATGAAATCGTAAAAGAGGCGATCGCAAGAAAGCATCAAATTACTCTGGTAGTTCGGCAAGTTGCTTCTGAAATAGAAAAAGATGATCTTATTAACTGTGTTTATTTTCCTGTAAAAAAGATTCCAACTGAGCTAATGCGAGGCTTTATGTTTACTCATAATAGCGATCGCTGGCTACGTCAACATGAACATGAATTTGATGTGATCATTTCTTGTGGAGCCGTAACATCAAGGAAAACTGATATTAATGTTGTCCATTTTGTTCATAACGCTTGGTTGAAGTCGCCATTTCATACCATACGGATGAATAGAGATTTGTATGGTGCTTATCAATGGATATATAGCGCTCTCAATGCATACTGGGAAACATTCGCTTTCCAACAAGCAAAAACAATAATTGCCGTATCAGAAACTATCAAAAGAGAACTAATTGAGATTGGAGTTCCTCCAGAGAAGATTCAGGTCATTTCTAATGGTGTTGATGTCGATGAGTTTTATCCTACATTGCCCACAAATCAAGATCGTCAAAAAATTGGATTGCCAGAAAAAGTCGATCTAGCCCTATTTGTTGGTGAATTTAAAACGAATCGCAAAAATCTAGATACGGTGCTTAAAGCTTTGGTAAATGTTCCTACCCTACATCTAGCGGTGGTGGGAAGTATCGATAAAAGTCCCTATCCTCAATTAGCTAAACAATTAGGTGTAAATGAAAGAGTTCATTTTTTAGGATACCGCTCTGATATTGCCAAAATTATGCAGAATGTCGATTTTTTTGTGTTTCCGTCACGTTATGAACCATTTGGAATGGTAGTCAGCGAAGCTATGTCTTCGGGCTTGCCTGTAATTACTACAGAAGTTGC